>ERZ1673750.442-NODE-442-length-33028-cov-7.887726_pt1 | contig 33028 bp, 21 predicted proteins | sample MGYA00580203_ERZ1673750 | MGnify/ENA primary metagenome ERZ1673750 (study PRJEB41218, sample SAMN15661763) | gut metagenome | host: Homo sapiens | place: Canada: London | collected 2015-08-20/2019-03-30 | study: EMG produced TPA metagenomics assembly of... | reverse complement strand
CCGGAGCCAGCCTTGTGTGACAGAAATTCCCGCAGGGAATTTCACAGGTCATTGCGTGTGAAGCGCGTCAGGCCGCCAACCGTGGGGTTGACGGCCTGACTTCGTATGTGGCGGTCATCCGGTCGATGCCGCGGCCCGACCGGTAGTCGGTACGCATGCGGCGGTGCGTGTCGGCTAGGCAAGCGTGGTATCTCGTCCCAATAGCCATTCCACAACGTTCACGTGGCGGACGCCGCCCATACCGGTGGGCGGCAGCGTATCGTTGGTTATCAGATAGCAGGGCGTTCCCACCGGTGTTCCTCGGAACGAGGATAGCTCGCGCTCTCGCGTTCGTGGGTCGGTAACGGTTTCGGACACCTGGATGTAGGCGATGTCCTGCATCTTACGCGCAATGAAATCCACTTCGCCACCCTGTGTCATGCCAACATATACGTTATAGCCGCGTCGGCGCAATTCCAGATAGACGATGTTCTCCAGCACATGCCCGGAATCCAGAGCGTTGTCGCCCGCTACATGATTGCGCAATCCCACATCGGATGCGTAATGTTTCGTCGGCATGGTCAGCCGTTCCTTGCCGCGCAGGTCGTGGCGTACCGCTGTATAGAACAACTGCGCATCCGTCAGATGAGCGATGTAGTTGTTGACGGTTGCCCGCGATGTCTTGATTCCTCCGGAGATGAGTGCGCCGCTGATTTTCGCTGTGGAAATCAGCGAACCGATGTTGCCGTATAGGTATTCGGCGATGCGGATGAGCGTCGACATATCCCTGACGGTGTGGCGTTCCGCGATGTCTTTGACCAACACGGTGTTATAGATGCCTTCGAGATATGCGTTCTTTGCGGAGGGCGAGTCCAACGTCGCCAGTTCCGGGAATCCTCCCCATCGCATGTATTCGGGGAACAGCGCCGCCTCGTATCCTTCGGGAGCGTGCCTGGCTTGCGCATATTCGTGGAATGAGTATGTGTATACGGGGATTTCCACGTATCGCCCGGATAAAAGAGTGCCGAGTTCGGGAGACATGAGCTCCGCATTGGAACCTGTGACGTACAGGTCCGTACCCGGTCTGGCGTAGAGACTTTCCACTGCATCCTCGAAACCGGAGCAGCGCTGCACTTCGTCGATGAACACATACGTCGTCTGCCCTGGAACGAGCCGATCGAGCACGTACTGGTGAAGCGCGTGTTTCTCGCGCAGCGCTTCGTTTTCCAATAGATCGAGGTCGATTACGACCATACGCTCATCCGGCACGTGGCATTCGTCTTTGAGCCATGCTCGGTACAGACGCAGCAAAGTGCTCTTCCCGCAGCGGCGCACCCCCGTAATGACTTTGATGACGTGTTTGCCGGCGAATGCCGCAAGGTGTTCCATATACTGTGGACGTGGGGTCAAGGCATCTGATTCGAGGCTGTTCATGTTTTGATGGTACTACAACATGTAATCCTAAGTTGCAACTATAGAGGATATTTCCGTATGTTGCTACTTAGAGTTGCAACATGAGTGACAATGGTGGAGTGTTGGCATTCTGGATTGCAATGTGAGCGCGCCCGAAAGATGGAACGCCTGTTTTTGCATGCTGGATGTTCCGAGTAATAATGGTCAGCAGTTTGTGAGGACAAAATCCTCAGCACCAGACAGGGCGGGGCAACCCGCGGCCGGGCACCATCCGGCCACATAACGAAACAAGTTTCATAACTCAACACTGAGTGACATAAAGGAGTGCCATTATGGCAGCACAGATCTGGTACGAGAACGACGGCGATCTTTCCGTGTTCAACGGCAAGAAGGTCGCGATCATCGGCTACGGCTCGCAGGGCCACGCGCACGCGCTGAACCTGCGCGACTCCGGCGTCGACGTCGTCGTCGGCCTCCGCCCGACCTCCAAGTCGGTCGAGTTCGCCAAGGAGCAGGGCCTGGACGTCAAGTCCGTGGCCGATGCCGCCGCCGAGGCCGACGTGATCATGATCCTGACCCCGGATCAGACCCAGCGCAAGGTGTGGGCCAACGAGATCGAGCCGAACCTCAAGCCGGGTGCCGCCATCGCGTTCGCGCACGGCTTCAACATCCACTACGGCTACATCAAGCCGACCGAGGACCACCCGGTCTTCATGGTCGCCCCGAAGGGCCCGGGCCACATCGTCCGCCGCGAGTACGCGGCCGGCCGTGGCGTGCCGGTGGTCGTGGCCGTCCAGCAGGATCCGCGCGGCGACGCCTGGGATCTGACCCTGGCCTACGCCAAGGCCATCGGTGCCCTGCGCGCCGGCGCCATCAAGACCACCTTCAAGGAGGAGACCGAAACCGATCTGTTCGGCGAGCAGAACGTGCTGCTCGGCGGCGTGAACAAGCTCGTCGAGATGGGCTTCGAGGTCCTCACCGACGCCGGCTATCAGCCGGAGATCGCCTACTTCGAGGTCTGCCACGAGCTCAAGATGATTGTGGACCTGATGAACGAAGGCGGCCTGAACAAGGATCGTTGGTCCTGCTCCGACACCGCCCAGTACGGCGACTACGTCAACACCTGCATCGACGAGCATGTCCGTGAGCGCATGGAATACCACCTCAAGCGCATCCAGGATGGCTCCTTCGCCAAGGAGTTCATCGAGGATCAGGACGCCGGCGCCCCGAAGTTCAAGCAGCTGCAGGAGGAGTACTCGCACGTCCGCATCGAGGAGGTCGGCCCGAAGCTGCGCGCCATGTTCTCCTGGAACAACGACGGCGTCAAGGATGCCGACGAGGCCAACTCCTTCACCGGCAAGATTGCCCGCGCGCAAGTGCAGTGACAGAAATTCCCGTAGGGAATTTCACAAGTCATTGCACGCGAGGCGGCCGTAGAGGAAGCCCTGTGGGCTTCCGTGCCGCCGGAGCCAGCCTTGTGTGACAGAAATTCCCGCCGGGAATTTCACAAGTCATTGCGCGCGAGGCGGCGTAAAGAAAGCCCTGCGGGCTTTCGGGCCGCCGGAGCCAGCCTAATATGACATAAGTTAGGCCGCCAGTCGCAAGACTGGCGGCCTCATACGTATTCGCCATCATCGAAAGGGGCCTACATGGAATTGTCCATCAGCCGCGACGGCCTGTGTCTGCACGCTCTGCTCGAACGACCCGACCATGACCGGCCATGCCCCATCGTGATCCTGTGCCATGGATTCGGCGGCAGCATGGACGCCTACCCGGACAGTCTGTACCAACGGATCGCCGATCGTCTGACGGACCGGGGCGTGGCCGTGCTGCGTTTCGATTTCAACGGCCACGGCCGCAGCGACGGCGACCTCTCCCACATAGACGTGCTGAACGAGATCGAGGATCTCATCGCCGTGCTGCGGTACATTCGCTCCCGCGGCGATGTGACCGCCGTCCGTCTGCTCGGCCACTCCCAAGGTGGCGTAGTGGCCGGCATGACCGCCGGACTGTATCATGACGTCATCGACCGGTTGGCCCTGTTGGCGCCCGCGGCCACGCTCAAGGACGATGCGCTCGCCGGCACCTGCATGGGGCAGCCGTACGATCCCGACCATATCCCCGACGTCGTTGACGTGCCAGGAGCCGGCAAGGTCGGCGGCCACTATTTCCGCATCGCCCAATTGCTGCCGATCTACGAGGTCACGGCCAGGTTCGTAGGGCCGACGCTCGCCATCCACGGGCTTGCCGATGACATCGTGGACCCCAAGGCCTCGCGCCGATACGGCGAGACGATGTCCGACTGCACGGTCAGCCTGTATCCGCGGCTCGACCATGGCATCGGCGGCGCGGACCGTGAATCGGCCATCAATGAGGTGGTCGATTTCCTGAGCGCCTGAACCGGCATGCGCACTACCTCGAGGTTCGGAAAACGACCCCTTGGAAAAACGGTCCCTCCATTGTTGAGGCTCGAGGTAGTGCGAACCAACTCGAACTATAGGACCCGGAAGATGCGCGCTGATGGACGGTCCGTATCAGTCGCCGTGATCCTGACGCCACCATCGATCGGTTCGAGCCGCCACGGCAAGGCGGCAGGCGCATGGCACGGATCCGGGAACACCTGCTCCAGGCGCATGCCCGCGTCCAGCGGAATGTCGATGGTCGCCGCGCCGCCGCGCCTCCAGACGGTCAGATATCCGTGCCCGAGTTCCGAACCCGGAGCCGGGCGCAACCCGCTGGCCAGCCAGTCGTCGGTGAATCCGGGCAGGCATGTCGGCCACCAGGGCACGAGCATCTCCTGTTCGGCGAGCACCCGCCGGTGCAGGGCGATTGCGTCACGCACCAGACCCATCCGCGTTGCATCCATCCGATCGACGAACCCGGACAGGTACAGCCTGCCCAACACGCCGGTGGCCAGCGTGAGCGCGGCGGTCTCATCGTCCATCTCCTGCTGCGCGTACCCCCAGTTGCCCTGCTGCTCGGGCGGGATCGTCATGCCGGCGCCGGCGGCGATCGCCGCATAGACCAGCGGGTCACACTGGTCCGACGTCGACTGCAGATCCAGACGTTCCAGCTGCGCGTAGTCGGCGCGCATCGCGCCGGAGCCGCAGTTCTCGATCATCACGTCGGGGTGCCGGCGGCGCAGATCGTCCAGCCAATCCAGATAGGCGCGGCAATGGTCGAGCAGCGCGCCGCCCACCGACTCGGCCTCCACGTCGCAGCCGACGCCGGGGATGGTGTTGTAGTCGAACTTGAAGAAACGCACATCGAACTCGTCGATCAGACGGTCCACGGTCCGGGTGACGTGCTCTCGCGCGGCGGGGGAGCGGAAGTCTAACAGGTAGCGGCCGGAATCGGAGACGCGCACGCCGTGACGGCGGAAGAACGCGTCGTCGGGCAGTGTGGCGGCCAAAGGCGAACGTACGCCGATCACCTCGGGTTCAAGCCACAGACCCAACCCCATGCCGTGTTCGCGAACCGTACGCGCCAATCCTGCCAGGCCTTCGCGTCCGAACCGGTTGGTGGATGGCGCCCATTCGCCGACCATATCCCACCAGCCGCCGTCGGTGCTGTCATACCAGCCGGCATCGATGCAGAAGATGTCGGCGCCGAGCTTGGCCGCGCCTTCGATCAACGGCAGCTCCTTATCGAGCCGCGGGTCGCCGAACAGCGTGTTCATGTAGTCGTTGTAGACCACCAGCGACCGGATGCGTTCGAACGCGGCGGTCCGGCCGATCTCGGCGGCCTTCGCGCGGCACAGTGCGCGGCGTTGCAATGTCATCTCGGCCACGGCCTGCTGCCAGTCTCCGGCGGTGATGGCGAACGAGACCGGCACGCTTGTGAATCCGTGGTCGTCGGCCAGGCTGTCGAACCACTGGTGATCCTCGTATTCCGGTCCGAAACAGGTTAGGTGCAGGCCGGGCGTGTCTTCGCTGACCTCCCACTCCCAAGGGCCGTTGTGCTCGATCTGCCACATCACGCTGAACGCGGGAGCGGTGGAATCGGACCGCCTGCTCCGTTCGGACATCCTCTCTTTTTCGGACTGTGACACATTGGCGGCCCGCACTTCCAGGACGCCGGCGGGCTGATGCCGTCCGGTGCTCCAGGTTGAGGTCGAGCTGCGAACGAACCTTGAACTGGAGATGCCGGGGTTGATGGCGAAACTGCGGTCACGCAGCACGGTATCGCGCAACGGCGCGGCATGCCAGTCGTTCTCGACCGCCCACGCCGAATCGCCCCAGAGGATGGTTGTGTGGTCCGCATCGCCGCCGTTGGCGTCCATCGGCAGCGTGAGGTTCAACGACGATACCGCCTCGATCGGATACGGTGCCGTGGCCGATATCTGTGTGTACGCGCGAACGGCGGAGAGTCCGTGGAACGTTTCGAATACGGAGACGACGGTCACGCCGTTCACGGATTCGGTCGGCGTGGGGCGTTCTCCGTCCGGGGCGTCATCGTCCGTCCTGCCATCGCCGAAATCACGGCCGTGTGGCTTCAGATTGTCGAAGGATGCGACCTGGGTGATCTCCAGACGGTATATGGGCGTGGGCGATGTCCGATCGGTACCGGCCACGGATTCCGCCACATCCGAGCAGCGGTCGCGCGCAGTATCCGACGCGTCCATGGTGAAGGCCTCGGCCTTCACGAGCCGCAACGCTCGGCCGGCAACGGTTTCCGTCAGCGGCAGCCGGTTGTCGTGCGATCCGCTTTCCGTGGCCAACAATTCGACGATCGGACGGGCGTTGCGCTGCGGCGTATCCTCGGCCGATGCGGCTGCCATACCTCGTCCGGACAGTCCAACCAGACGTACGGGGCGGTCGGGCCCTGCCTCGAAGCACATCGTGACGACACCGTTACCCCATGTGAATCGGTGGCGTTGATCGGGGTGGATGATGGCGGACATCATGGTCAATTCCTCCTTGAATGGGTGATGGTAAGGCTCAGCGTATCGGAGAGTGCCGAGGGACGGTTCGCACTACCTCGGGCTTCGAAATCCGAACCCTTGGAAAATGGGCTTTTCATCATCGTGGCTCGAGGTAGTGCGAACCTTCCCCGAAGAGTCGGTCAGTCCGTGACCGATGTCGACGGGTCGCACGCGACGCCGTACGGCCTGGTGCGGAATGGCGCTGCGGGAAGCGCCACGCCATTGAACAACGGCGCCGGTCCCCATCCGAACCACGCGTAACGCGCCACGGACGGACACGCCACCGCATCGGCGGTGAGCGTGACGGTGTCGCCGTCGATCGCCGCGTCGGCCGGGAACCAATCGCCGTTCGCATCCATGAGTTCGAATCCGGATTCGGCTGCGGACCGATGATACGGGTCGCCGGTCGGGACGCCCAACGGCGTCGCGACGTTCTCGCCCAGGGCATCCCCGTTCCAATGGCCGAAACGGAGCCCTTCGGCGTGAACGAACCGGAGGGTGAGCGCCGGCCGGTGTTCCGCGGCTGCTGCGGCATTCGGGCGTGTATTGTCGGCCGCGTCGCCGTCGTCGGAAACGGTTTGGGCATATCGCGGCCCCTCGGCCGACACATTCGCGCGGCCGTACACGTGCCGCAGCGCGCCGGCAGCCAGGCGCTCGCCGACCGTACGCTTATCGAGCGGATGGATGTTGTCGTATTCGCCGCAATCGAAGGTCACGGTCAGGTGGACGTTCGCAATGGTGTCCGCCGCATCCTGCTGCGCTTCGCGGATCACCGCCCAATGCCTGAGGTCGGTGCCCGCACGGTCCACGGTCTTGTCGATCCATCGCGGCAGCTGCACGACCAGGAATGGCAGGGGTGCAGGTGCGGCATCAGTGGATTGGCTGGCCTCCGTCGTCCACAGTTTTCGCCATTCGTCGATCATCTGGCCGAGCAGCTGACGGTAGTCGTTGCAGCGGGCTTCGTCTTCCTCGCCCTGATACCAGAGGAAGCCTCGGATCGTATACGGGGCCACGCGGCGAAGCATCGCCCCGAACGGTCCGGTCGGGCGGAACTGGGAGAACGGGGTCATCGGCGGCGGCCAAGGGCATGCGCCGAACCGTTCGTTCAGCTCGTCCCAGGTCACGTCGGGATTCGCTGCCCGGGCGTCGGCGATGGCGCCGTTCCAACGGTCGGATTCCCGCTGCCAGGCGGCGTATTCGGCGCGGCATTGGGCGTCGGTCTTGCTTGCGATCTGCGTGCGGTATCGCGATAGGTACCCGCGGCCGGCCGGCGTGCTCCGCAGCCGCTCCGCGCTCATCCAGCAGGTGACGGATGTGCCGCCCACGTAGCAGTCGACGATCCCGACCGGCACATCCGGCCCGAGTTCGGTGCGCAGCGCGACGGCGAAATAGTAGGCGACCGCCGACATGACGCCGATGGTGTCCGGTCCGGCGACGCTCCAGTGCGAGGCGTCCTCGGCGGGGATGTCGACCTCGCCGGTTTTGGGCGTGTTGTAGTAACGCAGCATCGGGTCCTGGCTGGCGGCGATGACATCGGCTGGATGCAGGCTGTTGCGCAGTTCAAGTTCCATGTTGCTCTGCCCGCCCGCCAGCCAGACTTCACCGATCAGTACGTCATGGCAGATGATTGATTCCTCGCCGTCACAGACGGTGAGCGTGTATGGGCCGCCCGCCGGCAGCGCGGGCAGCCGTACCGACCAATCGCCTTGCACGTCAATGGTGGTGGCGGCGTTGACGGCATGATCGTCGGGGTCGTGGACGTTCGAGGGAGCGGATGGCGGGCGTGTTTTCCCGGATCGGTCCACCGGCTTTTCGGATGTGGTCGCAGGGGCGGGGGCAAGGGCCACGCTGATCGGCGTGCCTGGCATGCCCGTGCCGAAGACGACGATCGGCCGGTCCCGCTGCAATACCATGGCATCGCTGAAGACGGCCGCGAGCCGGAAGCGGTGGCGCGTCGTGCGCCGTGCCGCGTCCGCGGTGGCGATGGTTTCGGTCTGGGATCCGGGTGCCGGTCCGGTGGCGATGACGGACATGTTTCCTCCTGATGCGTTATCTGTATTCTCTGGACGATACATTCGTGACTCTGACACATTCGTGACTCTGACACTTCTCCAAAACGTTGGAAATCCGCCGATTTCCGACTTAGATCACTGTCACGATGCATCAGAGTCCGGGGAAGCCGGGCGTGTGATGAGCGGGGTTGGGGGGGCGGAAGGCTCGGGTGCGGGTCAGTTCCAAAGGTCGTCGCCGAAGCCTTCGAGGTAGGCGGTCAGCTCGCGGGCCATCTCCTCATGCTCGGCGATGCGCGGGTGGCCCGGCGTGGCTGAACCGTTGCGCGAGTATGTGAAATGCGTGACCTTCGGGTCGCCGATGCCGCAACAGACCTCGTCGATGGCACGGTCCCACGCCTCGTCATGCCGTAGCACCGTGGTGGCGCAGACGATAAGCGCTGCGGGGTACCGTTCGCGCAGCGCACGGATGAAGTCGGCGTACCGCGCCCGCCAGTGCCGAGCCTGCGCGCCGTGGTAGTCCGAGGCCATGAAATCGTCGGGGTGCGCGTCGTTCTGTCCGAGGGCGATGATGACGACGTGCGGCGTGTACCGGGAGAAATCCCACGGTTTGGTCTCGCCGAGCGCCGGATTGTATTCGATGCGGTCCCAGATGTCTTCCATGCCGATGTAGTCCGGCCCGTTGAACCAGCCGATGCCGTCGAGCAACGCCGCGCCGCCCTGCGCCACGTCATGCAGTTGCGCGCCGAGGTTTCGCGCGGTGATCGCGCCGTAGGAGTACCACGCGTTGCTGTAGGGGCTTAGGTCGGTCTCCGGATCGGCCATGCCTGTGTAGCGGACCGCCTCGTTGCGTTCGCCGCAGGAGACCGAATCGCCGTAGATCTCGATGCGGCGGACCGGTTCGGGGTCGGCCGGCGGAAGGATTTGAGCGCCGTCGTCGAGTGCGAAGCCGTGCAATTCGATATAGTGTTCGCCGTCCTGGCGTTTGAAGATGGTCACCTCGTGCTCGATGTCGGGCAGATGGTCGGCGACGGTGAGGGTGATGGGTTCGTCGTTGACGGGGATACGAATCCGCGACTGCATGCCGTCGACGATGGCGCCCACGTGGCTTTCCCCGTAGTTCCAGTGGTTGACCAGGGTGATGCCGATGGCGGTGCCGGTGCAGCGGAACCGGGCCTGCGTATAGGGGTAGACCCAGATCGGGCGGGAGGGGGCCGCGGCGTCGATGCGGCCCATTGTTCGTATGGCCGGATGCTGGGGTGGAATGAACATGGTCGTTCCTTTCAGGAGAGTCGGACGATGCTCGTGTTGTTGCGGTGCGAGCGTCATTGCTGAACCGATTAAGTTTCAGCATAGGCCGGCAAACGGACATTTTTCCCAAATCGGCGGTTCCCGGCGATACACTGGCGGGCGCCGGCCGGAAACGATCGGATGGGCCGGCGGCCGAGAGCGGCGGTCGCGGCCGGGAATCGGTTCGCGGCGTCCGTCCGGTGGAACGATGTCTCCGGCCGGTGTCGGGATGTGGGAGCGAAAGGAGCGGGCCGTATGGGTTGGCGTGACGCCATGGCGAATATCAATATTCGCGTGACGATGACGTTGGTGGTGGTCGGCGTGGCGGCCGGGCTGCTGTCCGGACTGTTCGGCATCGGCGGCGGCACGGTGATCGTGCCTGCGCTGGTGCTGGTCGGGTTGACGCAACGCCAGGCGGCGGCCACATCGTTGGCGGCCATCGTGCCCACGTCGATCTCCGGCGTGGTCTCATACGCGATGGGCGGTGATGTGGATTGGGTCGCCGCGCTGCTGCTCGCCTGCGGCATGGTCATAGGATCGCAGATCGGCAGCTGGCTGCTGTCGCGCCTGCCCGAGATGTTCCTGCGGTGGCTCTACGCGGTGTTCCTGGTGTTCGTCATCGTCTCCCAGCTCGTGTTCACTCCGCAGCGTGACGCGGCGATTCACCTGGATGCGGCGACGGGTATCCTGCTGGCGCTGCTGGGGGTGGTGATCGGCGTGCTGTCCGGTCTGCTGGGCATCGGCGGCGGGGCCGTGGCCGTGCCTTCCTTGTCGCTGTTGTTCGGGGCCTCCGACCTGATCGCCCGCGGCACGTCGCTGTTGGCGATGTTTCCCAGTGCGATCGCCGGCACGATCGCGAATTGGCGGCGTCGGCTGGTGTATCTGCGGCATGGGCTAATCATCGGTGTGTGCGCCGCCGTGACGGCGCCGTTGGGGACGATGCTCGCCGGCGTGATGACGCCGCGCATGGGGGCGAATCTGTTCGTGGCGTATCTGGCGGTGCTGTTCGTCCGAAGCGTGTGGACGGCGTTGAAGGTCACACCCGGCGCAAGCGCGTGGGTATCCGGGCGTGGGCGCAACAGGGATTCGTGCTGACATACCGGTGGACAATCGGAACTGAACCGATTAACATATGTTGTCCATATCCATATCGACATGAGCGGTGCCGCTCATGAGAACACCTGCGAAGGAGCTGCCATGACCACCACGGTCCCCGACGATTTCCTCTTCGGCACGGCCACCGCCTCCTACCAGATTGAAGGCGCGGTCAACGAGGGCGGCCGCTGCCCCTCCATCTGGGATACGTTCAGCCACACCGGCCACACCCTGAACGGCGACACCGGCGACGTGGCCTGTGACTCATACCACCGTTGGCGCGAGGATCTGGACCTGCTCGCCGACCTGGGCGTGGACGCCTACCGTTTCTCGGTCGCCATGCCGCGCATCATGCCGGTGGACGGCGGCAAGCCGAACCCCGAGGGCCTCGATTTCTACGAACGGATCGTCGACGGACTGCTCGAACGCGGCATCAGGCCGGTCGTGACGTTGTACCACTGGGATCTGCCGCAGTACCTGGGCGATCGTGGCGGTTGGCTGAACCGGGACACCGCCTATCGCGTGGCCGAATACGCCGGCGTGGTGGCGCGACGTCTGCGCGACCGGGTACACACCTACACCACGCTCAACGAGCCGTGGTGCTCTTCCTATCTGAGCTATGGCGGCACCGAGCATGCGCCGGGCATGGGCGAGGGACCGAAGTCGTTTCCCGCGGTGCATCATCTGAATCTGGCCCACGGCCTGATGTGTCAGGCGGTCCGCGGGCAGGTCGGCGACGGGGCGGAGCTATCCATCACGCTGAACCTGCAAATGGCCCGTGGCGACGCGGACGCCGTGCACCGCACGGATTTGATCGCAAACCGCGTGTTCTTGGACCCGATCCTGCGCGGCTACTATCCGGACGAACTGTTCTCCGTAACGCGGGATCTGTGCGACTGGTCGTTCATCCGGGACGGCGATCTCGATGTCATTCATCAACCGATCGACGTGTTGGGCCTGAACTACTACTCGACCAATCGTGTGGCGATGAGCGGGCGCCCGCAGTTCCCGCAGCCCGTATGCGCCACGACGTTCCCCGGCTGCGGCGACATCGACTGGCTGCCGACCGAGGGACCCCACACCGAGATGGGGTGGAACATCGATCCGGAAGGCCTGCACGATCTGCTGGTGCGTGTCTGGGACGAGTACCGTATCCCGCTGGTGGTGACCGAAAACGGCATCGCCTGCAAGGATGAGCTGGTGACGGATCTGGACGGCGGCAGGGCCGTGCACGACGAGGCCCGCATCGACTATTTGCGCCGTCATTTCGCCGCGGCCGCCCGAGCGATGGCGGAGGGCGTGCCGCTGCGCGGATACTTCGTGTGGTCGTTGCTCGACAACTTCGAGTGGGCGTTTGGCTACTCCAAGCGTTTCGGCATCACCTACATGGATTACCGGACGCTGGAACGCACTCCGAAGGACAGTTTCATGTGGTACCGCGACATGATTCGCGCACGTCGCCTGATGTAGCGAGTTTCCGCGCGCGCCGTCCCGTTTCGGGGAGAGGCGAGGATAGAACGATGACTTCGGAAACCGTTTCCGGAAGGTGAACCGGTTCTTCTTTGTAATGCCGGTCGCGAAGGAATCTGTCCGAAATGGGGTTGACGACAGAAAACGTCGGGCTGAGGACACGCCGGTATCTTGCTTTACTCAAGCCGGGAAGCGTTGGTGCCACTAGTGTTTCGTGGTATTGATTAACTCCGTTACTTAACCGGTTGACAAAAATGGATCGTCCGGTTAACCTAAGAAGCACAGCGCGGGAACCAAAGCAGGTTTCCGGGCTGGCAAGGAAGCTGCACGGCGACCGTTGCGGACACAATCCGGATCGTCTCGCCGTTGCGAACACAGGGAATGACAAGGGGTCATCATGAGCATCAAGAAAAGCATCGCGGCGCTCGCCGTAGCAAGTCTGGCCGTTGCGGGTCTGACCGCGTGCGGCGGAAACAACGCGTCCAGCGAGGACACGGACCTGACCTACCCCGAAATCGAGCTGGGCACCACCGGCACCGACATCGAGGCCACCATCACCTTCTACAACGGCCGCACCGACATGGGCACGGACACCTACCAGGGCAAGAACTGGGCCGACTATATCGCCGAGTTCAACAAGATGTACCCGAACATCAAGGTTGATGTGCAGACCGACAGCAATTATGCCAGCAACGCGCTGACCCGACTGCAGGGCGGCGATTGGGGCGACATCATGATGATTCCGGCCGTCGACCAGTCCGAACTGCCGACCTACTTCCTGCCGCTGGGCGACCTGGAGGACATGCAGAACGAGGTCAAGCTGGCCGACGAGAAGGCGTACGAGGGCAAGAGCTACGGCGTTGCCACCGACGGACAGACCTCGGGCGTGATCTACAACAAGCGCATCTTCCAGGAGGCCGGCATCACCGAGCTGCCGAAGACGCCGGAGGAGTTCATCGACGATCTGAAGCTGATCAAGAAGAACACCGACGCCATCCCGATGTACACCAACTACGCGGCCGGCTTCACGATGGGCGCCTGGGACGCCTACATCGGCGGCACCGCCACCGGCGACGACGCGTACATGAACCAGAAGCTGGCGCACACCCGCAGCCCGTTCTCCGATCCGGGCGACGGCACCCACGCCTACAACGTCTACAAGATCCTGTACGACGCGGTGGACCAGGGCCTGACCGAGGACGACTACTCCACCACCGATTGGGAGACCTCCAAGACGTTGATGAACGACGGTGACGTGGCGACGATGGTGCTGGGCGCCTGGGCCGTGACCCAGATGCAGCAGATCGGCGAACACGGCGAGGACGTCGGCTACATGCCGTTCCCGATTTCCGTGGACGGCAAGCAGTACGCCAGCCTCGGCGGCAACTACTCGATGGGCATCAACATCGACAGCCCGGCCAACGAGCAGGAGGCCTCGATGATCTTCATCAAGTGGCTGACCGAGGAATCCGGCTACGCGATGAACGAGGGCGGCGTCCCGATCGCCGCCGACGACGACCAGCTGCCGTCCATCTATGAGGACTTCGCCGACGTCGAGATGATCCCGAACCTGCCCGCCAAGGAAGGCGAGGAGGATCTGCTCGCGGACATCAACTCCGAGTCCGAGCTGGGCATCAACTCCAACGGCGACAAGAAGGTGCAGGACATCGTCGAGCACGCCGCCAATCACGACATGGACTTCGACGCCATCATGGAGGAGTGGAACACCAGCTGGAACGACGCGCTGGACACCCTCGGCGTCGAGGCCGAGTAAACGCCTCCCACACTAACGTGCGGCCGCACCGTCCGCTGCCGGTGTACGGCGCGGCCGCATTCCTTCTCTCCTGAATTACAACGCTAAGGAGCAGCAACATGACTACCGCAGCTTCCGGTGCCGCCAGCGCGGTGCCGGTCAACAAGCAGCCGGTCAATTGGCGCAGGGGCCTGCTCATCGTAGGGTTCTGCGCGGTGCCCGTCATCCTGCTTGTGGTCTTCACCTACCTGCCGTTCTTCCAGATGATGGGATACGGCTTCTACCGGATGAAGTACATCGGCGAGCCCGAGTGGATCGGACTCGACAACTACATCGACATCTTCACCCGTCCCGACCTGCTCGCCACGCTCAAACTCAGCCTCTACTACATGGCCGGCGCGATCATCCAGACGATCCTGGCCTTGTACCTGGCCACCGTGATGAGCTTCCGCGTGGTCGGCGGCAGCTTCTTCAAGGGCGCGATGTTCTTCCCGTACCTGATCAACGGCATCGCGATGGGCTTCATCTTCAAGTTCTTCTACACCCGTGGCTACGTGCTGGACTCCGTGCTCCAATGGTGCGGGTTCAACCTGGACCAGCTGCCCTACTGGCTGCGCGACCAGTCGATCAACAACTGGTCCCTGGTCGGCACCTCGATCTGGCGCTACCTGGGACAGACGATGATCCTGTTCATCGGCGCGATCATGTCGATCGACCGCTCGCTGTTCGAAGCCGCCGAAATCGACGGGGCGAACCGCTTCCAGCAGTTCATCCACATCATCCTGCCGGGCATCAGGACCATCCTGACGCTGAACATCATCCTGGCGATCACCGGTTCGCTCTCCGCCTTCGAAGGCCCGTACGTGATCACCTCCGGCGCGAACGGCACCGGCACCTACTTCGTGCAGATGGACAAGATCGCCCACACCGACCAGAAGGTCGGCCTGGCATCGGCCATGGCCGTGGTGCTGCTGGTGATCATCCTGATCTGCGCCCTGCTGCAGAAAATCGTGCTCGGCGTGATGTTCGGCGGCGCCGATGACGGCACCAAGGCCGCGCAGAAGGCCGCAAGGAAGGCCCGCCGGCGCAACAAGCTGGCCATGCGCCGCGCGCCGCTGGTCGGCAACGGCGGTCGGGCGAAGGCCATGAGCGGAAAGGCGGTGGCATGATGACAGGCGTGATCTCCACTCCCAAAGTGACCGGCGTCAGCGTCGGGTACCGGGTCAAGCGGTTCGTCCTCGGGTTCCTGAAGTACTTCAGCCTGATCTTCGTGGTCTTCTGGATCCTGCTGCCGCTGGTGACGTGCTTCATCACCGCGGCCAAGTCCGAGGAGGAGTTCCGTTCGACCAGCGTCATGACGATGCCTACGAACTGGCTCAACCTCCAGAACTACATCGACGCGTTCAAGATGTCGAACATGGGCGTGGCCTTCCGCAACAGCTTCATCGTGCTGGTCTGCGTGTGCTTCCTGACCACGATCATGGGCACGATGCTGTCCTACGTGTTGAGCCGTTTCCAATTCCCGGGCAATGCGATCATCCGCGGTCTGTTTACGATGGCGGCCCTGCTGCCGGGCATCGCGATGCAAGTCGCGGTGTACAAGATCATGGGCGACCTGGGCCTGATCAATTCGCTGTGGGGCTACATCATCATGTCCTGCGGCACCGATGTGATCTCGATGTACATCTTCATCCAGTACATCGAGAACATCCCGGTCTCCCTGGACGAAGCGGCCATCATGGACGGCGCGTCGTACTTCCGCGTCTACCGCAGCGTCATCCTGCCGCTGCTCAAGCCGGCCATCGTCACCTCGCTGATCCTCAAGGGCGTGGGCATCTACAACGAGTACTACACCGCCAACCTCTACCTGCAGGACAAGCAGAGGCTCGGCACCGTGGCCATCTCGCTGTACGCCTTCACCGGCCCGCAGGGCAGCAAGTACAACCTGATCTGCGCCGGCGTGATCATCACGCTGCTGCCTGCCCTGATTCTGTTCCTGATCTTCCAGAAGCAGATCTACAGCGGCGTGGCGGCCGGCGCGGTCAAGGAATGACGGCGGATACGATATCCGCAGCATCAACCGGATAGCAACACCGGTTCCCGCGGCCGGAACGACCCGGTCGCGGGAACCCGCAACAACAAAGGATCAATCATGGGGAACATCACAACATTGCAGAATCTGAACACGGGCTGGACGCTCACCGCGCTCAACCCCGAGGCCGCGCCCGCGGAGCTGCGCGAGGCGCTCGCCGCAGGCATCCCGGCCACCGTGCCGGGCGAGGCCGCGCTCGACCTGCTCAACGCCGGGCTCATCGACGAGCCGTTCGACGGCGACAACGAGACCCGCCAGCAGTGGATCGGCGACATCGACTGGCGCTTCACCTGCACCTTCGACTGGCACGACGACGGCGCCACCCGCCACGACCTGGTGGCCGGCGGTTTGGACACCGTGGCGGACCTGCGCCTGAACGGCCGTCCGGTCGGCCATACGGAGAACTGCCACCGTTCCTACCGTTGGGACGTGCGCGACCTGCTGCACGAAGGCGGGAACACGCTCGAGGTGGTCTTCGCCTCGCCGGTGCGCGAGTCCGACCGCCGCGAGCAGGAGCTCGGCTACCTGCCGCACACCGAGCACCATGCGTTCAACCAGCTGCGCAAGCCGTCCTACAGCTTCGGCTGGGACTGGGGCATCGACGTGGCCAACGCCGGCATCTGGCGTCCGATCGGCATCGAATCATGGTCCGGTGTGCGCTTCGCCGCCGTCCGCCCGCTTGTGGACGTGGACCGCCGTGGCAACGGCGTGCTCACCGTCGAAGTGGAGATCGAGCGCGAAGGCGCCGGCCGCGTGATGTCCGCCGGGGACAGCCACCGCCAGACCGCCGTCGCCGTCGCCGTCGCCGTCCGCGGACACGGCGCCGACGTGACCGGTAGCGTGGTCGTCAAACCTGGCACCACCCGCGCCGCCGTCATCCTCGACGTGGACGACGTGGAACGGTGGTGGCCGCTCGGCTACGGCGAACAGCCGCTGTACGACGTGGACGTGACCGCATCCGTGACCGCCGGGACCGACGGGGTCCCCGTCGACCGCCCGTCGGACGCCGCGCCGCAGGCCGCCTGGTCCGGCCGTGTCGGCTTCCGCACGGTCCGGGTCGACACCGCCGCCGACGACGAGGGCCGCCCGTTCCAGATCTACGTCAATGACGTGCCCGTGCACGCCCGCGGCTACAACTGGATCCCCGACGACGCCTACATCTCGCGCGTATCCCATGCCGATTACGAGCGCGGCGTACGCGACCTGGTCGAATCGAACTCGAACATGGTGCGCGTCTGGGGCGGCGGCATCTACGAATCCGACGACCTGTACGACCTGTGCGACGAACGCGGCGTGATGGTCTGGCAGGACTTCATGCTGGCTTGCGCCGCCTACGGCGAGGACGCGTTCACCAAGGCCGAGATCGAAGCCGAGGCGCGCGAACACATCAACCGTCTGGCCTGCCACCCGAGCCTGGTGGTGTGGAACGGATCGAACGAGAACTACGTGGCCCACGCCGAATGGGGCGGCAACAAGCAGGCCGTCCGCGCCGACGACCTGCCGGCCGGCGAATACGGCTACGGACAGAAGCCGTGGGGCGAGGCCTACTATCGCGAGGTGTTCCCCGCGCTGCTGGCCGAACTGGATCCGACCCGCGTGTACATCGAGAGCTCCCCGATGAGCTTCACCCCGTACACCGCCGCCAACCTGGACACCGACGGCACCATGCACATCTGGGATGTCTGGAACCGCGTCGACTACCGCAAGTACGCCGAATACCGGCCGCGGTTCGCCGACGAGTTCGGCTACCAGGCGCCGCCCGCCTGGAGCACGCTGACCGGTGCCGTGCACGACGAACCGCTCGACCCGTTCGGCACACAGATGCTCGTGCACCAGAAGGCCTCCGGCGGCAACATCAAGCTGGCCCGCGGCATGCGCGGCCACCTGACGCCCGGCCATATCAACGATGTCAGCGCTAACGCCGACGGCACCCGCAACTGGCTGATCCCGACCGACACCTGGGCCGACATCGAGGACTGGCACTGGGCCTGCCAGCTGCAGCAGGCGCAGGCCATCCGCTTCGGCGTCGAATACATGCGCTCGATCGAACCGGTCAACGCCGGCGCGCTGATCTGGCAGCTCAACGACGACTGGCCGGTCGTCTCCTGGGCGGCCGTCGACTTCAACGGCCACCGCAAGCCGCTGTGGTACGCCTCCCGTGATTTCTTCACGCCGCGCCTGGCCACCATCCAGCCGCGCATCAGCGCCCAGGCCCGCGAGGACCACAATTGGGAGGGCGTCGATGTGGCGACCTATGACCACCTGGCGCTCGCGGTGCTCAACGACACCCGCGAAGCCGTGGCGACCACATGGACCGTGCGGCGGATGACGCTGGGCGGCGAGGCGCTGGCTGAAGGCTCGTTCGAGGTCGCGCTCGGCCCGGTCGATCACCGCGACGTGCCGCTGCCCGCCGATCTGGCTGCCTTCGGCGATCCGGCGAACGAGATTCTCGTCGCCACGCCGGCCGACCCGTCGCTCGGCTTCGCCCGCACGGTGTACAACCCGGCCGAGGTCATCGACCAGAACCTGTCCGCCGATCCTGTGACGGTGGCGGTCGAGGCCACCGGCGACGGCTACGACCTGACGGTGAGCGCCAAGGCCTACGCCCGCGACGTGTTCTGCATGGTCGACAAGGTCGACCCGCAGGCGCGCATCGACGGGGGGCTGGTCACGCTGCTGCCGGGCGAGTCCGTGACCTGGCACGTGGCCTGTGGCGCGGTCGCCGATCCGTCGGCGTTCGCCGCCGCCAAGGTGATGCGTTCGGCCAACGACCTGAAACGCTGACCCGCAGGTCGGCGCCGGTCGCGCCGGACGCCGTGATACGGGCGCCGCAGGTTACCCCATGGCCCGCGGCGCCTTTTTCATGCCGGTTGCGGCGTAAGGGACTGATCCGACGATGGGACATGGGCGTGCCGGAGCGGCGATGGGGGTCATGGCTCACTGAACCGATTGCGCTGCCATTCGTGCCGTTGCTAAGATGAGGCGTATTCGACGGAGAGGAATCGGTTCATGCAGGAATCACGGGTGACGATCGACGATGTGGCCAAGGCGTCGGGGGTTTCGAAAAGCGCCGTATCCTATGCGCTCAACGGCAAGCCGGGGGTCTCGGAGCGCACGCGGGCCAAGGTGTTGCGCGTGGCCGAGGAGATGGGCTGGCGACCCAGCAGCGCGGCCAAGGCGCTGTCCAACGCCCGGACCAACAACATCGGCCTGATCATGACCCGTGAGAACGAGCTGCTCGGCGGCGAGCCGTGGATGATGGAGCTGATCGGCGGCCTGGGCGTCGAACTGGAGAAGGTGAATTATTCGCTGCTGATCCGCGTGGCAGGTTCCCCGGAAGCGGAGCTGGAAATCACCAAGGACTGGATCGCCACCGAAGCCGTGGACGGCATGCTGGTGCTCAACGTGGAGATCGGCGACCAGCGCGTGCGCCTGCACAAACAGCATCCCGAGATGCCGGTGCTGTTCCTGGCCCACCCCTCGCTGACCTCAGGACTGCCCACACTGTGGAGCGACGACGTGTCCGCCGCTCGTCTGGCCGTCGACTACCTGCATGAGCAGTGCCATGCGTGCATCGCGCGCGTGGCCGGCCCCGAGGAGTTGGGCCATACGCTGATCCGCGACCAGGCGTTCATCGATGAGGTGATGAACATGGGCATGTGTTACAACTGCCTGCATGCCGGATTCACCCCCGAATCCGGTGCCGACGCCACTCGTCGTCTGTTGTCCTTCCCCGAGCCGCCGACCGCGATCATCTACGACAACGACGCGATGGCCGTGGCTGGCCTCAACGTGGCCAAGCAGGAGGGCATCAAGGTGCCCGAGGAGCTGTCGATCATGTCTTGGGATGATTCGTTCCTGTGTCTGTCGGTCACGCCCAGCATCTCCGCGATCGGTCGCAACGTGGTCGAATCGGGTCGCATGGCGGCGAAATTGCTCATCGATGTTATCAACGGGAACACCGTCGAATCCGTACCCGAGCCGGCATACGAGCTGCGTCTGCGCGAATCGACCGGCGGCGCCCCGCACCGCGGCGATGACGATGCCGACGCATCACAGCGGTGGGCCGTCTGACGGTTGCCTCTTCGATTAGCGGCGGGAACGCGGTTTGCGCGCGAACGCCCACGTCATCAACCGGATCTGCCCATACGCGGTGACCGCCGACAGAATCAGCGCCCACAGCCAGACGATCGGGATCAGCGCCATGGGGAACGCCAACGCCAGAACCACCGGCAGCAGCGTGGAGATCAGCATCGCCAGCGCGACCAGCGGATGCAGCAACGCCAACAGGAACGAGTTGCGGAACCGTTGAAGCGTGGCCATGTCATCGATCGTTGACAACTGCGGCATCACGAAGCCGACGCCGGCGGCCACCAACGCCAGAACCACCGCGGTCATACCGTAGACCACGGCCGCGGAGTCGGCGGTCTGGGCGCTCAGATACCACAGGTCAAACGCGGCGATCGCCCAGAACACGAGCAGGATCAGCGTCACCGGTAGTGAGCGGACGAACAGCCGCCGGAACTCGCCGAGGAACGTACGCAGGATGCTGGTGCCCTCCTCGCCGGCGGCCAGACGGCGGCAGACGGCGAACATCGCGCCGGTGGAGGCACCGATCGTGATGACGGGTACGCAGCAGACCGCCCAAGCGATGTTGACGATCAGCAGGTTCGCCACCACGGTCATGAACCGGTTGAACGGATTATCGGCGTCGAACATGTGTGGTCCTTTCTTGAAACGTGGATGATTGGGCGCGTCGGGCGTCGTGGGCGAAGCGGTCGGTTCGCACGGGTCGGTCAGGTCGTGCCGTCGGCGTCTCCGGTCAGGAAGTCGAGGAATCGGTCGGCTTGGACGGTGCGCTTCGAATCCTGCGCGAGACCGACGATGACGCCGTCGGCGCCCTGGATGTCCTTCCAGACAGTATCGTCGGCGCCGAGGCGGATGCCATAGGGGCGGGTGGCGCCCTTGCCGGACCCGCTGTAGTCGGGATCGTCGTCGTACGCGTCGTCGTAGCCGGGGAAGGATACCAGCGGATCGCCGCTGGCCCCCTGCGCGTCGTCCAACGGGACGAGGTATCCGTATCCGGCGAGTGTGGCGAACGTGTCCTCGGGGGCGAGGATGACGTCGATGTCGTCGGCGCTGAGCAGCGTCTGCAGTTTGCTCAGACCGTCCTTGCGGGTATCGAAGTAGGTGTCGACGAGGATTTCGTCCTCGGGGATGCCCGAACGTTCGCTGAACCGCTTCTGCAATGTCTCCGCCTGCGAGACGTCGAGTGCCTGATCCATCACCGCCACGTACAGTTGCGGCCCTGTGGGCGGGAACAGAAGGCGGGCCGTCAGGAACACGGCGATCATGATCACGATGAGACCCAGGCCGAGTGGCCAGGCATATTGTTCGAGGAAGTAGGGGATGCGCCGCTTCGGTGGCAGGGAGCGCAGGATCTGCATCTTGGACATGCCGGCCGTGGCGCTTGCGCTGGCCAGTTGCGAGACGTTGTCCAGCTGCTGGCGGGACAGTGTTCCATCCGTGCGGGGGCGAAGCGGTGATGACGGTTCCATATGCGATCCTCTCTGATGCCCCGCGCGTCCGCCGGCCGGTGCCGGTTGCGTCGCCGTCCGCCGGTGCGTTGAACGCGCCGCTATAGGTAGATTACCCGTGAAGAACCGGGGACACGCGGAGAAAACTTAACCGTTTCATGTATAGTGATTACAACGATTCATTGCGCGCCAAAGGCGCAGTGCCATGCCGTGCTGCGCCAAGTGCTGAATGCGTGGTCGCATACCGTACAGACCCATCATTGGAGGATAGGACATGTTCGATCAGGGACCGCATACCGTATTGAGGCGCGACGGCGTCTGCCTCATCCTGAAAACCCCGGAGCGCGAGATGCCTCAGGTGGAGTATTGGGGCCGTGATTTTGGCGTCGACGCTGAGGAATCGGCGCTGGCCGCGCTGGATGCGATGACGCTTAAGGACACCCCGCCGAACAAGCCGGACGCCTCGTGGCGCCCCTCGCTGCTGCCCCAGGGCGCCGAGGCGTGGGCCGGGCGCCCGGGCCTCGAAGCCCACCGCGGCTGCGCGCCGGTGTTCGTGCGTTGGACATCGGTGAGCAGCCGGACGGTGGACGATGGCAACGGCATCGCCATCACCGCCGAGGACGCCGTCAATCATGTCCGGCTTGAGCTGATGCTGGCCATCCAGTCCGGTGGTCTGGTCACCGTCGACCGGCGAGTCGCCAATACGGACGCCGACGCCGCCGAACCGTTGACCGTCAACTGGCTGGACGCCACGCTTCCCGTTCCCCGGCGCGTGGACACGCTCACCCAGTTCACCGGTCGTTGGCCGCTCGAGAAGCAGCCGTCGACCACCGCCATGCCGGTCGGTTCGATCACCCGCGACTGCCGCCGCGGCAAGACCGGGCACGACAGCCCGTGGATGTTCATCCTGACCGACGGCGCGCCGCGCTGGTCGCAGGGCGAGGTCTGGGCCTGCCATCTGGCGTGGAGCGGCAACCAAACCTACCGGTTGGACAACCTGCCCGCGCACGAGCCGGTGCTTGGCGCCGGCGAACTGCTCGGCCCCGGCGAGATCCGCCTGGGCACCGGCGAGACGTACGAGGCGCCGACCGTCTGCTTCTCCTATTCGGACGACGGCCTCGACGGCATGGCCGCCCGCTTTCACGACTGGCTGCGCGCCGCGCCCGGGCGCGTGGACCCCGCCGCCAAACCACGCCCGTTCACGCTAAACACCTGGGAGGCCGTGTACTTCGACCACGACGAGACGACGCTCATGCGGCTCGCCGACCGCGCCGCCGCCGTGGGCGTGGAACGGTTCGTGCTCGACGACGGCTGGTTCCACCTGCGCCGCGACGACTCCAAGGGCCTGGGCGACTGGGTGGTGGATCCGGCGGTCTGGCCGAACGGACTGGACGGCCTGGCCGGACACGTGCACGACCTGGGCATGGAATTCGGCCTGTGGTTCGAGCCCGAGATGGTCAACCTGGACTCCGACCTGTACCGCAATCACCCCGACTGGGTGCTGGCCGCGCCGGAGGCCGTGCCCTACCGTGAGGACGTCTCCTACCGCAACCAGTACGTGCTCGATTTGGCCAATCCGGACGCCTACGCGCACGTCCACGGTCAGATGGCCGACCTGATCGGGCGGCTCGGCGTGGACTACATCAAATGGGACCACAACCGTGAGGTCACCGAGCCGGTGCACGACGGACGCTACGGACTGCATGAGCAGACCGAAGCCTGCTACCGACTGTTCGACCAGCTGCGCGCCGAGTTCCCCGGACTGGAGATCGAAAGCTGCTCGTCCGGCGGCGCCCGCACCGACGCCGGCATCCTGCTGCACGCCGACCGCATCTGGGGCTCGGATTCCAACGATCCTCGCGACCGCGTGGACATCCAGCGCTGGACCGAACTGATCGTGCCGCCGGAGATGATCGGCGCGCACGTCGGCCCCTCGCCCGCGCACTCCACCGGCCGCGCCACCGACCTGAGCTACCGTGCCGCCATCTCCCTGGAGGGTTGCTCCGGCTTCGAATGGAACATCCTGGAATGCCCGGACGAGCAGGTGGCGCAGCTCAGGTCGTTCGTCGCGCTGTACAAGGAACTGCGCGGCTTGCTGCATACCGGTCGTGTGATGCACGCCGACATGCGTGACCCCTCGCTGCGGGCGCGCGGCGTGGCGAACGCGGACCGCACGCATGCCGTGTGGGTCGTGGCCTCCGTCGATAACCTGCGCGATGCGCTGGTCGACCGCCTGCACGTCGGCGGGCTTGACCCCGAGCGCGTCTACCGCGTGCGGCAGCGTCGCGAGATCGGCGAATCTAAGTGGGGTTGGATCACGCCGCAGTGGTTGACCGCCGCACGTGGCGAGGACGGGTTCACCGTCTCCGGCCGTCTGCTGGAACAGGTCGGCCTGCAGCTGCCGAATCTGTGGCCGATGCAGGCCATCGTGCTCGAATTCGAGGCGGAGTAGCACGCCGTCGCCGTCGTCCGGCCGGTTCCGTCGTCCCGGCCGGACGACGGAACCGGCCGGACCGAACACCGAATCGGAAGGGACCATCATGACCGTTGACGCGGCAGCCGTCGATTCCTCTGCCCCAATCAGCTCATTCGCCGCCACGGCACCCCAGGCGTCCGCCGTGGATCCACATTGCCTGCCGAAGACCCGCGCCCTGGCCGAATCCCTGCGGGCGGCGACCGGGCGCTTTGCCATGGTCGGCCATCAGGATGACACGTTCCGCCATCATGTCGACCTGTCCGCCGCCGATTCGGACGTTAAGGCGATAACCGGTGCGTATCCTGCCGTCTGGGGTTTCGACATGGGGCGCATCGAACTGGGATGGAAGCGGAATATCGACGGCGTCCCGTTTGAGGACATTCGCCGTGAGATGCGCCGCGCATACGACATGGGTTCCGTGGTGACCGTCAGCTGGCATTCCGTCAATCCGGTTACCGGGGGCGGATACGGCGACAACATGGCCCCGGGAACCGTGCCCGCCGTGCTGCCGGGCGGCCGTATGCACGACAGGTATCTGGAATGGCTCGGTCGGGCGGCCGATTTCCTCGTCTCGGTGACCGCTCCCGACGGCGAGCCGATTCCCATCGTGTTCCGTCCGTACCACGAGCACACCGGCACATGGTTCTGGTGGTGTCCCGGCTCATCCATTGAGGCTACCGACACGACGCCGGCCGAATACGCCGAACTTTGGCAGATGACCGTGGAATATCTGCGCGACGTCCGCGGCGTACACAACCTGCTGTACGCGTATTCGCCCGACCGCAGCCGGATCGATATGACTGACGGCGCATCCCGCCGAGCCGACTACTTGCATGGGTATCCGGGCGATGACTGGGTGGATGTGCTGGGACTGGACGATTATTGGGACATCGACCAGGATCCGGCCACCTTCGATCCGGCGGACTGCCATGCCGATCTGGTGACGATGCTGACGTTGGTGGGGCGCTTGGGGCGGGAGCGGGGCAAGTTGACCGCCGCCACCGAGGTCGGTTCTCCCCGCGGGTTCGCCGCGGCCTTCGATCCCGCTGCAGGCGGGCCATGGGTCGGCTACATGCTTTCGGCTGCAACCGCCAATGAGTGGACCCGCCGCGTGCTGTGGTATCTGCCATGGCGCAACTGCGAGGAGGCCGACGGCGGAGGCGCCTACGGCACGCCCGCGCCGGACTCTGCGTATGCGGATGATTTCCGCGATTTCGCGCGCGATGCATTCATGCGTCTGTCCGATACCCTGCCGCCGCTGTACATGTGAAACGCACGACTGGACCGTGGTCATAACGACGCTTATACACATGGGCGAAGCCTGGGCGGCGTTAACGGCAGCGAATCATGACGATTGCGGCTTCGACTTGGGCCGGGACCGGCCTGCCGGGTCAGTCCGTGTTCTCCGGCACGCCGGTGGTACCGCGCAGAACGGGCGTGGTGGGGACGATGATATGCGGCTCGTCCAAGGGCTTGCCTCGCAGCAGGTCCAGGACGAGGCGTGACGCCTCGCGCCCCAGCATCACCGGATCCTGATGGATGGTGGTCATGTCCTGAATCTGGGCGAGCTGATTGTCGTCGAAGCCGATGAGCGACATCTGTTCGGGCACGCGCACATGCTGCCGGCGCAGCTCGTTGAGGATATGCGCCGCCATCTCGTCGGTCTGCACGCATACACCGGTGGGTCGCTGTGGCGCGGCGAGCAATGCGGCCACGTTGCGCCGGGCGATTTCGGGAGTCGGCCGGAACTGGTTGGCCTCATCCGGCGGCGAGATGTAGAGGTTCCCCTCGTCATACCCGAGTTCCAGGGCGGTCTTGTGGAATCCTTCGCCGCGCAGATCGGTGCTGTAGTCCAGATCGGGCGGGATGAGATTGCCGATGTAGGCCAGCCGCTCGTGCCCGAGCGAGTGCAGGAGCTGGACGGCCTGACGCATGCCTTCGAGGTCGTCGATACGCACGGAGGCATCCAGTCCCTCGATATCCGGGTTGTTGATACCGACGAGCGGCATGTCCAGCGAGGCGAGCGCGGCGCGGAACGCGGCGTCGAGCGTGAACGAGGTGACGATGATGGCGTCGACGTCACGATTGCTGGGCAGTGTCTCGATGAGTCGGGAGAGTTCGGCACGGTTGGTGACGAACGAGGGGACGATGTCGTATCCTTCGGGGGAGAGGGTTTCGAACGCCCCTTGCAGGACCGACGAGTTGAACCAATTGTTGAGCCCGCCGGAGACGAGCAGCAGGATGCGGTGCGTCTTACCGGAGGCAAGCGATGATGCGCTCTTCGACAAGGTGAACCGCAGTTCGGCCGCCGCGGCCTCCACGCGTTCCCTGGTGGCGGGCGCTACGTTGCTCAGTCCGCGTAGGGCCCGGGAGACGGTGGCCTCGGAGACCCCCGCGAGCCTGGCGACGTCCTGAATGGTGGAGCGTGCCATCGGTGTACCTCCTTGCTGCGTGATAATCGTCCCTTCCACTATATCGATGGGCTGCCGAGATACGACCGATACCGCACGGGCCGATGGCGATGTCCGCCAGGACTGGTTCGAGCCGGACTGACGGACATCGAGGTATCTGGTTTTACCGCCATTTCGGTGTTGAGCAACCATGATCTCCCGCATCATAAGGGGTCGTAACCGTTGTTCTCGTGGTCCCTTTGGCTGCTCATGCGCCAAAGGGACCTTGCGTATGCTCGAACGGTGGCGGACCGGGTAATGGCCTTGCGATTGTTGAATATCCGTTGCTTGCAACCTCGCTAAGCAACAGATATCCGGATAAGTGTAGCTTAAAGGACAATGCGGTGACAGATATCGTGAATGACGACGACGCCGCCTGTTTCCGGCGCGGTAGATGGAACCACACAAGGTCCTTCTGTCTCACAAGCTCAGTGCTCCTGCATCAAAAGGGTGAGATGGGAGGCCCGAAGAAGCCCTTTCGGCGCAGTGGCACCGCAATCCTGTGACATATGGGCCAGATGTGGAGCATGAAGAAGCCCTTATGATGCAGTGGGCTTGTAATCCTGCATCAAATGGGCCAGTAATGAGCTTGGAAGTGGTCCATTTGGCGCAGTGGCTTCGTGATTCTGCATCATAAGGGCTTCTTTACGTGCGCGGGCTCAGCCAGACGCGCTCCGCAGTCGCGGTTCAGCCAATCTCCGGGCGCAGCAGCACGTTGAACGTGAGCCGCTCCGCGTCCAGCCGGTACTTGGCCTGCAGCTCGGGACCGCAGCTGTTCGATCCGATGCCGCTCTGCATGACATCCACACACACCACGGTGGAACCGCACGGCTCCAGCTCGTGGTTGTGCGCCTTGGCGGTCATCTCCTCGGCCGTGTACGGCAGCGCCTGGAAGTCGAAGGGCTGCACCCCATACAGGCCGAGCGCGATCCCGTCGCCGGCCACGCGCGCCCAGTCGCAATCGTGGTGGTTGCCGTTCTCCTGCGGCTTGATATACGGCTCGAACAGGGTCTGCGGGGTGCCGGAGAACACGCCGTGCCAGCTGGCGCGGCGCTTGTCCACGTAGCTCTCCAACGGTCCCAGACCGCAGTAGCTCACCCGGTCCATCGTCCGCGGCAGCAGCATCCGCAGGCCGAACCGCGGCAGGAACGGCATGCGCGTATCTCGCTCCACGGTCATGCGCAGATCCACCGAACCGTCCGAGGCGATCGTCCACACGGCCTTGACCGTGGCGATCCGCTGCACCACCGGTGCCACCACGCCCATCGTCACGGAGACGCGCGCCACGCCGCCGTCCGCGGACCACGTCATGTCGTAGGCGCGGGTCGCGGCATGGTCGTACCGGGCGGCGAACCACTGCGCCTTGACATACTGGTCGTTGTCGGTCGGGGCGCGCCAGATGTCGATACTCATCGGCGCGTCGAGCAGGCTGTGGTTGCCGACCGTCATCGTGTCGAACAATCCGGTGCGCCGGTCGAGCACGTAACGGAACCGCGCGTTCTCGATCACCAGCGTCGCCCCGCGCTCTGCAACCGTCGGCTGCATGGTGTTGGCCTTGCCCGCCGCGTTCGCCGCCCGGACCACCGTCTGGTTGCGCGGGTCGGACGTCTCAACCGGCACCTCGTCGAATCCGAGGTCGAACCCGGCCGGCAGCAGCTCGTCCGCCGCCTTCAGCGAATAGCGCACCACCAGCGTGGCCTTGCCCTCGTCCGGTATCGCGTCGACCAGACGCGGCACCGCCACGTCGGCTTCGCCATGCGGCGGGATCGACGGCACGTGCGGCGTGGACATCCAGATCGGCTCGCCGTCGCACATCAGCTCCACATGCATCGTCATGTAGCGGGCCAGATCCGTGAAATCCATATAATTGCGAAGCGTCAGCGTGCCGGTCTTCTGGTCGAAGGCCGTCACGCGGGCCGGGCGGTACACGTTCTTGAACTCCTTGAGGCCCGTGTGCGGCGTGCGGTCCGGGTAGACCAGTCCGTCCATGCAGAAGTTGCCGTCATGCGGGTACTCGCCCGAGTCGCCGCCGTACGCGTACACACGGCGGCCGTCGGGCGCGGTGCCCCGGTCGATCGCATGGTCGCACCACTCCCAGATGAACCCGCCGGCCAGCCCGTCGTACCGCTGGATCAGCTCGAAGTAATCCTCCAGATCGCCCGGGCCGTTGCCCATCGCATGGCAGAACTCGCACAGCACGTACGGCCTGGTGCCGTTCGCGCCGTCGTCGCCGTTCGACCCGTCGCCCTGCGGTCCCTCGTCGGAGAAGTACCGTTCGATTGACTCCAACGTGGGGTACATGCGGCTGTGCACGTCCAGGTTCGAGAAGTCGTAGGTCTTGCCGTCGGCCACGTAGCGCGCCGACTCGTAGTGGGTCGGCCGCGAGGGGTCGAAGCGCTTCGTCCACGCCAGCGCCGCCTCGAACGTGCAGCCGTACGCGCACTCGTTGCCCATCGACCACATGATGATCGACGGCCGGTTCTTGTCCCGCTCCACGCAGCGGCGCGCACGGTCCACGGTGGCGCCCGTGAACTCCGGATTGTCGGAGATCATCCGGTTCCAACGTTCGAGCGCGGCCCGCTCCGACATATCCGGCGCGACCACGCACGACGCGCCATGGCTCTCGTCGTCCGCCTCGCCGACCACGTAGAAGCCCAGCCGGTCATACAGGTCGTAGAAGTGCGGCGCGTTCGGGTAATGGCTGGTGCGGATCGCGTTGACGTTATGCTCCTTCATCAGCTTCAGATCCCGCATGATCTGCTCCTGCGCGATCACCGGGCCGGTCACTGGATCCGAGTCGTGCCGGTTCACGCCGTGCAGCGTGACCCGTTGCCGGTTCACCCGCAGCACACCGCCCTCGGTCGAGATCTCGCGGATGCCGATATGGTCCACAATCGTCTCGCCGGCCGTCTCGATCACAACCGTGTACAGGTACGGGGTCTCCGCACTCCACAGGTGCGGGTCGTCGACGATGAACGTGGCGGTCGCGCGCGCAACGAAATCGGAACCCGCATAGTCGGTGTCGTCGCCGTCCGCGGTCGGCCGCGCGGGAGCGGGGGAGTCCGCCGCATCCGTCGGCTCGGCCTGGACCTTGGCCAGCGTCTCGTTGTACTCGTTGAGCAACGTCACCGTCGCCGGCGTGGTCGCGCCGTCCAGGAAGTCGAACGCGATGCGCACCGTCGCATGGCCGGCCTCCGGCACCGCACCATCCGGCGCCGTCTCACGCCAATCGATCTCGGTGCTTACCGCATAGTCGCGGATCGCGGCGGCGGGGCGGTCCAGCAAGTAGACATCGCGGAAGATGCCGCTCATGCGGAACTTGTCCTGATCCTCCAGGTAGCTACCGTCGCACCACTTGAGCACCAGCACCGCCAACGTATTCGCGCCGTCCGCCAACACGTCGGTCACATCGAACTCGCTCGTGGCGTGCGAGACCTGCGAATACCCGACGAACACGCCGTTGAGCCACACGTAGAAGCAGGAATCCACACCCTCGAAATTCAGGAACGACCTCGGCGCGGCGGCATCACGGCGATGCTCGAACGTATGCAGGTACACGCCGCACGGATTGTCCTGCGGCACATACGGCGGATCGAGCGGGAACGGATAGTTCACATTCGTGTACTGATGCCGGTCGACCCCATGGTTCTGCCAGACCGACGGCACCGGAATCGACGAATACCCCGCGGCGCGCAGCTCGTCCGGCCGCGGCTCGTCCGATACGCCCAGCGAGTCGATGAACCCGCGGTCATGGAACGCGGGCAGACCGGCCTGATGCCGACGCGAGACCTCCGCGTCCAGATCGTAGATGCTGGCGTAATAGCGGAACATCCAATCCCCGTTCAGCAGCGTGAACCGGTCGGAATCCGCGCGGCGCTCGCCGACGGTGTCGGTGCGCGTGGAGGCGGGGATGAAATAGGCCCGGTTCGGCATGGTGCCGACATGCAGGGTGTGGGGGTCCTCGTAGTGGCGGGGGATGAACATGCGTGTCTCCTTTGAACGGCCGTGTTCGGCACAACCGCGGTTGGTGCGACTGTGGCTGGCGCAACCGCGTGATTGTGGCGTGGCGGATGTTTTCGTTACCATCCATTATCCGCATGCCATGGCGTTCGGCGCGCGCGATGTGAGGTTGCCGGGGTTACGGATTTGTGATTGTTGGGTATAAGGCGGTGGGCTCGTGGATGGCACCGGTTGATGCGGGGTTGTCAACGGTTTACAACGTTGAGATAATGGCGGGGAGTGCGACGAAACGGAGGCGATATGGGTGTCGGCGAGATCGTGTTGGAGGCTGTGATCATCGTGCTATGCGCCGGGGCGGGGGCGATGACGTTGCTCAAGCCCGACTGGATCTGGAGGTTGGGCGTCCGGCTGTCGCTGTGCAAGGGCGAGCAGCCGGACCGGACCTATAAGTCGGTGATCTGGATTGTGGGCGTGGTGCTGGTGGCCATCGCCGCGGTGCATCTGGTGACCACCATGATGCGGCTGGCGATGTAGCCGGCTGCATCATGGTGTTTGTGGTACAGGACCGTTCAGGCGTGTGGTTGATGGTTCCGTAACACATTGGCGTGGTGAGGAGCCCCTAGCGGCGCCGCTGCGTGAGCTGATAGGCCATCAGCAGCACGGCCAGCCAGATCACGCCCGCCACCACGGCGATCCGGTAGCTGGCGGAGAAGCACATCAGCACCACGATCATGGCCAGGAACGCCAGCACCACCCACGGGGTCACGCGGGCCGCCGGCAGTTTGAACGCGATCGCGTCCAGCGCCTCCCGGCCGCTCTTGCCGGCCAGCGCCGAATCGTGCGGCGAGCCGCCGGCGGCCACCACGCGGCGGAACTTCATCTCGGTGACCATGATCATCGACCAGTTGATGATTGCCGAGATGGTGGCGATGCTCATCAGATAGTTGAAGGCGAACTCCGGCCACACGAACACCACCACCACGGCGATCACCGTGATCGCCGCCGAGGTCAGCACGGCCGCCACCGGTACGCCGTGGAAGTTGAGCCGGCCCAGGTAGGCGGGCGCGTTGCCCTGGCGTGCCAGCGAATACAGCATGCGCGAGTTGGCGTACAGGCCCGAGTTGTACACGCTCATCACGGCGGTCAGACACACGAAGTTGAGGATCCCGGCGGCCACATGCACGCCGATCGAATCGAAGATCTGCACGAACGGGCTGGACGCACCGTCGATCATGTTCCACGGCACCACGGCCATGATCACGCCGAGCGCCACGATGTAGAACACCAGGATGCGCCAGATCACGCCGTTGGTGGCCTTCGGGATGGTGGTGCGCGGGTCCTCGGTCTCGCCGGCGGTCACGCCGATCAGCTCGGTGCCGCCGAAGCTGAACATGACCACCACCAGCGCCATGAGCAGACCGGTCCAGGTGCCGTCGGCGTTGCGCTGCATGACGCCGTTCGGCAGGAATCCGCCGTCCAGCGCGAACCAGTTGGCGAAGCTGGCGCGGACGCCGGAGTCGGTGGGCAGATTGAACGCGATGACGGCCAGGCCACCGACGATCATGGCAAGCACCGCCACGATCTTGATGATGGCGAACCAGAACTCGATTTCGCCGAATTTGCTGACGCCCATCAGGTTGGCGGCGGTGATGACCACCAGGAAGAACGCGGCCGACGCCCACTGCGGAATGTTCGGGAACCAGTAGTTGACGAACGAGCCGACCACGGACAGCTCCACCATCGAGACGAGGATGTAGTTGAACCAGTAGTTCCAGCCGGAGACGAACCCCGCGCGCTTGGACCAGTAGCGGGTGGCGTAGTAGCTGAACGCGCCCGCCTTCGGGTCCTCCACCGACATCTCGCTCAGCGCGCGCACGATCATGAAGATGGCGATGCCGCCGATCAGGTAGGCGAGCAGGATGGCCGGGCCGGCCAGCGAGATCGACTCGCTGGAGCCGTAGAACAGGCCCGTGCCGATTGCGCCGCCGAGCGCGATGAGCTGGATGTGTCGGTTCTTCAACGACTTGCGCAGCGACGGCGGTTCCTGGACGGTGACGTCGCTGGCGGAGCCGGCTGGAGCGCCGGCGTGGTTGGTGTTGGTCATGGGTGGCTCCCCTCTCTGCCGGCCGAATGCCGGTTGAACGGCATTGTAAGCAGCGGGAGGCGACGCGACCCCCGTGCGTCCGCTGGATGGGCGGTGACGGAAGTGGTGAATTGGTGGGTTGTTTATGTGGGTTGAAGCCGATTCTGCGTTGAATGTCAAGATAGGGGTGCAATTGATTTGCATAAGGTGTGCAGTAGTGATAGATTGTTTACTGCAACGATGAAGTAAAAATGGATATCGGCAAATTCAAGAAAACCTAGAATGTCTTAGTGGACATTGGGTATCTGGTTTTGCAATTCAACTACAACGTTGAGGAAAAATGATATTCAAGACAGTCGTTCACCGGCGTTGGCGATCGATTGGTTCGGGAAGGAGTGAGGTGGTGCGGCAAAACGAAATTGCGTCCACCCAACCGGTGGGTGTGCGGGTGAATAGGCATAAGCCTGATTGGCGTGGTTGGAAGTTCATGTGGCCGT
>ERZ1673750.431-NODE-431-length-33631-cov-7.324458_pt1 | contig 33631 bp, 29 predicted proteins | sample MGYA00580203_ERZ1673750 | MGnify/ENA primary metagenome ERZ1673750 (study PRJEB41218, sample SAMN15661763) | gut metagenome | host: Homo sapiens | place: Canada: London | collected 2015-08-20/2019-03-30 | study: EMG produced TPA metagenomics assembly of... | reverse complement strand
TCAATCTCAGACTACATGGAACTAGAAATAAACGGCAACATAGTACCACTAACTAAGTTTATGTTTACAGAAGATGGCGATGTAGAAGTATATTGGAAAGAAATTCCAAACCTATCTAAAAAAGGAAAAGGAATCGTAGAAGGTGCAACTAGAGTGGATGCCTACACAGTAGCGAATTCAGATTTAAGAGAATATATCGAATCGAGAGAAAATAATTATTTAGAAGTAAAGAAAAATCTAGAAAAGAAAGGCTATCAAGTAGAAAGAGCCTACTTAGGTTCAGAAGACGGAGAAGCAATCTTATTTAGAAAAAAAGATTCAGAAGATTGGCACTTCTTAACCCATATAGATCCAGAATTCACAGAAAAATTTGATTTAGTATCCACTTATCTTTATTCACTAATTGAAGAACCTCATACACCAAAGTGTACGAGAACCTTTGCGCTACACAGGAAAATTTGATTTAAAATCAATTTAAGCAATTTTGCTGGAAAAATGCGATGATTACGCGAAATGGAGCTTTGAGGCAAGCGGAGTGTACGTATAAGTACTCGAGCATTGCCGAACAAGCGAATGAGCGTAAGGGCGCATTTTAACGCAAAATCCTATATTCCGCCTCTCATATACACAATCAGTGCCACCAAACAAAGTAATATTACAAAGCTCACCATCTTAATTATATTCCAAGTAGCGTTTTTACCTGTGTGTACTTCTTCTGTAAGGCCTGCGCCTGCTAATGCGCTCTTGATTGGTTTATACAAAAGTATGATAAGTGCTGCGTTTACTCCGCCTTTGATTAGGTTAAATGGTATGATAACTGGCATAAGTTTTATGACTTCTGCTCTTGGAAAGCCTGTATATATCGGTGTTACAACTAGATTCCAAAGCGCCATAACTACTGTTAGCGATAAAACTGCGCAAACTAGTGATAAAACTGCTCCCTTTGTTGTTCTTTTTCTGTGGTAGATAGCTGCTGCTATACCTGAGAACGAAAGTGTTGCGATGATGTTCATCAATGCGCCCCAAGGTCCTGACTCGGAGAATGTTACCATCTCAACGACTACTTCGATGACTGCTGCAAGTATTGCAACTAGTGGTCCAAAGATGAAGCCTGCTGTTGTTAGTATGACGTCTTTTGGGTCATACTTTAAGAATGGTAGTGATGTGATTGGGAAGCGAATTATCGCTGTTAAAACTATTGCCATAGCGGCAACTGCTGCAATTAATGTGATTTTTTTTGCTCTTGACATAAAAAAAACACCCTCCTTAATGATTATTCAACTAATAACCTTTAAGATCTTTTTCCGTCCTGACTATACAGTCGGCACCTGAATTTCACAGGTTCTGCAAATGCTCGCGGGCTTTACCGCCGGTTAAAAGGAATTTCACCTTACCCCAAAGTATTAGATGTACTTTTATTATAGCCCTCTTAAAATAATTTGTCAAGGCTAAATAAAAAATTCTAGGCTCATCACGGCCTTGCTGCCCTCATTCACTTTATAATAGCGAAGTTCGTGGTACCAATTTGTAAATATTTTTAGATAAATTTCTCCCATGCGTATGGCATAGCCTGTGAGTATCACCCAATGTGCGCTTTTTATTGATTCTATCAAAAGCATGGCTGTGATATGTCCTTCGTCAATGGCTTTTACCATGTCCATGGTTTTCGGGAAATATTTTCTTTTAACTTTTACGCTTGTCTTTCTATTTTTAATAATTTTTTTCACGCGCGGCTCCATAAATAGTACTGGGCCTGATTTTATATGTCTATAAATTTCATCAAAAGTGACTTCGCTAAAGCCCATCATCTTCATAATGTTGGTGGCTGTGGTGAAGGCGCAGTGATTATTTAAGCCGGTTCCTTCGAAGTCACCCGTAATAGAAAGTGATGCCAGATCAATACCCAGCATCACTTCTTTATCTAATTTATCTAATTTTTTAATAAATCCGTAGCTCATTACTCTCTGTATGCGTCATAAACTGCTTTTGCAACGACTTTTGGAACTCTTTCGTCGAACATATCTGGCATGATGTGACTGGCTGTTAGGTCCTCATCTGATACAAGTCCAGCGATTGCATGTGCTGCAGCAACTTTCATATCGAAAGTGATTGTCTTTGCGCGTCTATCAAGTGCTCCTCTGAATATGCCTGGGAAGGCTAAGGAGTTATTGATTTGGTTAGGAAAATCGCTTCTACCTGTTCCAACTACTTTAGCTCCAGCTTCTTTTGCTTCGTCTGGATAAATTTCTGGAACTGGATTTGCCATAGCAAAAACTACTGCGTCTTTGTTCATTGTCTTAACCATGTCTTTTGTAAGAACGCCTGGTGCTGAAACGCCTATGAATACGTCAGCGCCTACCATTGCGTCTTTAAGTGTGCCTTGTTCGTTATTTGGATTTGTCTTTTCAGCTATTTCTGCCTTAATCCAGTTGTTCTTTTCATTTCCTCTGTAGATAATGCCCTTTGAGTCGCATATCAAGATATTCTTAACGCCTAGGTTAAGCATCATATAAGCGATGGCGATGCCTGCTGCGCCGCTACCATTGATAACTACTTTAAGGTCAGCGTATTCTTTTTTAATAAGTTTGCATGCGTTGATAAGTGCTGCTGTTACGACGATGGCTGTACCATATTGATCGTCATGAAATACTGGTATATCAAGCATCTCATCAAGTTTTCTCTCTATCTCAAAGCATCTAGGCGCACTGATATCTTCAAGGTTAATGCCACCAAAGCCTGGAGCGATGTTTTTAACTGTGTTTACGATTTCGTCAACGTCTTGTGTATCAAGCATGATAGGGAAAGCGTCCACATTACCAAACTTTTTAAATAGTATGGACTTTCCTTCCATAACTGGCATACCTGCCTTTGAACCGATATTACCAAGGCCAAGAACTGCTGAACCGTCTGTAACTACAGCGATAAGATTGCCTTTTGCAGTGTATTTGTATTGAAGTTCTGGATCTTCGTGAATAAGCTTGCAAGGCTCGGCAACGCCTGGTGTGTAAGCAAGTGCAAGGTCATGTGCGTTATTTACCTCAACCTTTGGAACTACTTCTAATTTACCTCTTTTTTCTTCATGAAACTTAAGTGCTTCTTCTTTGTAAGCCATGTCATCCTCTCCTTTTAAATAATTATTGATTATCTTTGCCGCTCTATCAAGTGACTCGGAGTCGTATGTAAGGTCTATCATCCTAGTAAAGCCTTGCTCGATAAAAGAGGCTTTCTCCTCTTCAGCGTCAAGCGCAAGACCGATAATCTCTTTGTCATATTGTTTTGCCTTGTTCAAGACAAGTGCCCTAAAGCTTTCTTTTCTTAACTTTAAGGACAGATAGTCGTCAACTAAGATTATTATATCACTTTTTTGAGTAATATTGTCAAAATTAAAATATTTTTCTAAAAATTCTCCCAAATCGACTACTTTTGCATTTAAAAATTTAATTAGGCTAAGCATGGAGCCGCCTCCAGCGCCTGCCGCTTCAATGCTTTTAACTTTGAAGTCAAAATGGTTTTGCAAAAGATACTGAAAATTCTCCATATTGCGCTCAAAAATTTCAAGTATCAGATTGTCCTTGATGAGCCTGTTTTGATAAGTAGTGCCTCTGTAGCCGATGAAACGCGTTTTGGAGTACTTGAAAACGATAAAATCAACACCCTTAATCAAATTATCCAGCTCAGTCGTGTCAAAGCGCTTGATCTTGTAGATGTCTCTCGTCTCAGTCACTTCTTCGTCTAAAACATTATAAAATTTCACACCCATGGCACGCAAAAAACCTACGGCAGCGTCATTGACTCCACTTCCACCCACGCTGATGGTAATCTTTTTCTCGCCACTTTCAATAAGTTTTTTCACAAGAGCGCCTGCTAAATAACTTGTAGAATTAAGTTCGCCCTTCATCTTGTAATTTACTATGCTTGAGAAGGAGACGATAACTCTGTCGTCATGACGAAGGTACTTTAATAGTTTTTCTTCGCCCGCTTCGTTCATTACCGTAAGCTCTTCGACTTTAAAGGATTTTAAATCCTCTGTCGACTCATAAATGTTGCCATAGCCGTCTGGAAGCGCGTAAATATCTACGTCGGCATCTATTTTCCCTTGTATCGCCTTTAAAAGCTCAATCGATGAAATCCCCGAAATGAAAGAGCCAGCGATGAGTGCGACCTTCTTAGACAATTCTGTTTAAGCTCCTTCCATTAACATAGGCATCGATATTGTCATAAATAACTTTGTAAAGCCTTTGCCTTGCTTCAAGCGAAGCCCAAGCGATGTGTGGCGTGAAAGCCGCATTATCAAGCTCATATAGCTTGTTGTCCTTAGTCATAGGTTCAGGCGCAGAAACGTCTGAAGCGTAGAAAGCGACCTTGCCATTCTTTAGAGCGTCAGCTAAATCAGCCTCGTTTATAAGACCGCCACGTGCTGTATTTATGATGATGGCTGTGTTTTTCATAAGCGCAATACTGTCTTTATTTATAATTTCTTTTGAATCTGCATTCATAGGCGCGTGTAAACTGATTATGTCCGCTTCTTTGAAGAAGTCTTCATAATCACGGAAGAAATCGCCATCGGCATGGTGACCCGCTACCTTTAAAGCGATGACCTTCATGCCAAGAGCTCTATAAGCATCAGCTACTTTTTGGCCGATGTCACCATAGCCCACAATGCCAGCTGTTTTGCCGGCAAGTTCGTGAATAGTGCCTAGGAAGAAATTAAAGTCTTGACTGTCCACCCACGCTCCCTCGCGAACCTTTTTTGCATAACTATAGACATCGTTAGTCGCATTAAGTAGGTGAGCAAGCGTTAGCTGTACAACTGAATAAGTTGAGTAGCTAGGAACGTTCGCAAGACCGATGCCAAGCTCCTTAAGCGCATTTAGGTCAAGGTTATCGAAGCCAGTCGCCGCCTCAGCGATGAACTTCACCTTAGTGCCCTCAAGCTCAGCTTTACCAAGCCTTACCTTGTTTGTGATGACGATGTCCGCATCCTTGATTCTTTCTTTTATATCAGATGGATTAGTTCTATCGTATGTAATAAATTCGCCAAAGTCCATGAACATGGCAGTATCAATGTCGCCCGGATTTGAATTGTACATATCTAAGAAAACAATCTTCATAAATATCACCTCTAAAATATATATGCCCAAAAAGAAGTGATTTTAAACGGTGGGGTGGGTTATATAATCAAAATGGATGCTAAGCTAATTACCTAGCTTGCATCCATAATAAAACAATTCTTAAACTAACACTTTTATATGCTCTTCACCATTTTTATACTGCTATATTGAGTTCCATCCTTCAAGATGATGGCATTAGGAGTCTCTCCCACTTGAATAAATCCAAGTTTTTCATAAAGAAGTCTTCCTCTTTCATTACCTGAATAATAATCAAGCTCAACTTGTGAAAGACCTAATTTTTTCGCATAGTCTTCAAGGCAATGAAGCACCTTTGTCCCTATTCCTTTGTTCCAGAATTCTTTTAACACAGCAAGAGCTACATTTCCTCTGTGGCGCATCTTCTTTCTTCTAAACCTTGTAATAGTGCCGTTTGCGATCAATCTTCCTTCCAATTCAACAACAAGCATGAGTGTATCATCAGATTCGTTAAAACCTTTTATTAACTTAGCTTCCTCTTCGGCTGAGAAACGTATTTCTTCTGGATAAGAATTCAAAAAATCAGATTCTCCACTAACAGTTTTTAAATATTCAACTGTTTCTTCAGCGTCCTTTACTTGAATTTCTCGAATTGTACACATTCTGCCGTCTTTTAATTCAAAATTTTCTGGTGTAAACTTCATATTTATACCTCCAATAAATTTTAATTTGCCCTTTTCATAATATGAAAAGTCTTAATTTAAAACTTCTTTCTTCACACCTTTATCTGTCCAAGAAAGTTTATATGCATTTTTACTTGGGTTTGATTTAATCACTTTCATTTCATAATTATCCCAAACAATTGCTACCTGATTTTCTATTGCAATAGCATCTGTTAGCTGCCCAGCATAAAACTCATCAAAGCCTACTCTATCAGGCTCGTCATAATGAGGACAGTGCAAATAAGGAATGATGCCTAAACCTTTAACCCATATAGGTTTTGGATTTTCAATATCTTCTATAAACTCACTATCGCTATGGCCTGAAATAAACCAGCATATAGAGCCTGCACTTAAGCCGGAGAGTACTTTGCCGCTTTTATAAGCTCTAATTAATGCTTTGTCTACACCGTATTCTTCCCAAACTTTCATCATGTATTGGGTGTTGCCGCCACCAACATAGATGATATCTGCATTTTCTATCTTTTGATTGACCTCTTCCTTCTTTACTTCTATATTAGATAAATACAAGGTGTCAGTTTTGCATCCTAGCTCACCATATAACTTATCAATAATTTTTACATAAGCCGGAGCATCTTTACTTGCTGTCGGAATGAATAGAAAATTTGGTTTTTCTTTTTTGGCTGCCTCTACAATAAATTTATCTATCTCGTAAGTTTCATTTAAGCCTACTTCCCCGCCTCCAATAGCTATAATCATAAAATCCCTCCTATGTTAATATTGACTTTATTATATCATATAAAAGTCTTTACTAATATTAAAAGTTTAATACAAATTTTATGTTTTATCGCCATCAAAAAAGGATCAACAAGCTATACTTGTCAATCCTTTTATACTTATCTAAATTTTTACAAAGCGATCCGCCTCTTTATATCTTATTTCGCAGAGCGATGAAGAACCTCGTCCATAAATGGCCGAGAACCTTTGCGCTATGCTGCATGAGACGATGTGGAGCTTCTAGGCAAGCGATCCGTAAGATTAATCAAAGCTGTGTTCACTACGTTCCACACCTTTGTAATCTCTGGAATAAGGCATGCATAGCCAATCGAACTTCGTTTTCACTCGTTCTCTTGGTGCATGGACTTAACCGTACTAATGGTACGTGAGCATTGTCGAGAAGCGAACGAGTTTCAGGCGCAAATCGAATGCGAAATTATTTAATTACGCTAATAACAGCTGCTTCTCCATTCTCATTTAGTGCAATCTTAATCACACTATCCTTAGCATAATTCCTGCCAAAAACCACTCTCTTATCGTTAGCAAAAACACTTAATTCCTTACCCTTACTATCTTTAAGCACAAGTTTTTCGCTGCCACCTGCGTCATACAAAACGTTTTGAACTGTGTATTCTTCGCTCAAATCTGTGATTAGTTTATCTAGTCTAAGAACTTTTCCGTCCTTGTCAAGGCTTAGCTTAACGATGTCGCCTGCCTTGCAATTTTCAAATTTTTCGCCATTAGTCTCATAAACTCTAAGTGTTTGATTTTTATCGTAGCCTTCGAATGATTTATCAATCTTAGCATCGTAAACGCTTCTAAGCTCGATTATATCTTCTTTATCGACTACTTTCTTCTTTTCAACGTTTTTGAAAACGATGGCTACTGGCGCGTTATCTGCTCCATGGAAGCTATCGTACTTAGTAACGTTTTTGTCCTTAAGGTCCTTAACTGTGAATACATAAGCTGTTACAGTCTTGTCAAAACCTGCGTTTTTCACTTCATCTAGGCTAATAGTCTCTACTTTATAATTCTTTCCTACTTGAACTAAATTATATAGAACTGTGTTGTCAAGAAGGTTTACTTCTTTTCCTGCCACGTAAATAGTGCTTCTCTTAACGCTCTTTGTTGGCGCGAAGACTTTATATGTCTTGCCGTCCTTGTCAATTGGCATGAAACTCTTGTCGTAGTCTTTTAGTCCGTTTAATACAAATATCTTTTGAACTGCGTCTTTATTGTAAATTGCGTAAACGATGTCTTGATTATTTAGCTCAGAAAGTCTGATTTCCTTGCCATCTCTATATATTCTTAGGTCAAGTGAGTCTTGAACCCTAATTTCTTTGCCATTTCTATCAATTAGTGCAACTGCGTTTGTAGTCACTCTATCGATCATGAAAACGTCTTCATCGAAAGAAAGTTTTCCGTAAATAACTTGAACGTTTCCGAATATATCTAGTGCTAAATTAACTTTTTCATTAATTAATAGTTTTACTTCGTCATTGTAGTTTGCTGCATTAACTTGTGAGAATATCTTTTCGTCAACAGTTGCAACAGCTCTTCTTGATTTTTCATCGCTTAACTTATAGTCTTTATCAGCTAAATTGATGTATGCGCCGCCCTTACTTAATTTGTATCTAGCGCCTTGTCCTTCTACTTTATTCTTTACCACGATGGCTTCATCGCTTGAGTAGAAGTGTAATATATCGTATTTTTCTAGCTTAGCTGGGTCCATTGGCATAAGTTTGCCATTGTCATAAAGGTAAGCTTTTTTAAGATTTCTCTTAACTATGGCAGCTGACTCGTCGTCTATAGCCTTAACTGCGCCATTGTCATAAGAAAATACTGGCATTATATCGTTAAATGTATATGCTTTGATGTAAACAACTTTTGCGTTAACGCTTGTAACGTAGGCAAAGTCTGCTTTGTAGTTAATTTCTTTAGCAAAATCTGTGAATAAATCGAAATACTTGCCGTTAACTGCTGCGCCACGGAATTTTTGTTCAGTAAGCGCTGCCTTGTCTTCAAGAACTGTTGAATCCTTTGTAGCATCGCCAACATAAAGTCTTAAGCCTTTGATATTGATAGGCGCAATCTCAGTTTGAGCGATGGCGCTGTCTCTAAATGACTTAATCATGTTCTTTTCGTCGATGTCAAGGTCATAAACTCTGCCAACTATGTCCATAGGGTCCATGCCATCCTTAAGGTCTACGATGTAGGAATTACCTTCTTTAAAGCCATCTAGGCTTGATTTTAATACGACGATTTCAGCTTGCTTTTCTGATAGATTTGAATTAGCATTTGTCTTTGTAACGATGGCTGTAAGCTTTGATAATTCAGCTTCTTTCACGCCATTAAGATAGTTATATATCATTACAAAAACATTTTCTCTTGTAGCTTGATCTTTATATTTTAGATCACTTAAGCCATTTAAAATGCCTTTATTTGCTGCATAGCTGATAAATGGTGCTGCCCACTCGCCTTGAGTTGCTGGTTTGATATCAGTTCCACCGGCTGCAACCGCTAGCATCTTGATAGCTTCTTGATAAGAAACGTTCTTTCTTGGTCTAAAAGTTCCATCGCTATAGCCAGCGATAATTTTTAGCTCGCTTGCGATATTAACAAAGCCGTTTGACCAGCGATCAGCCGCCATATCCTTAAATGCGCTAGGCACGTTCATAGCTGCCTTAGCGGCATTTTCTTTATTAAGTACCTTTGTTAGCATAACTGCAAACTCTTCTCTTGTAATCGAGTCATTAAGTCTAAGTCCTTTGGCATCGCCTAGAACGTATCTTTTTTCAACAAGATAGTCAATCTTGTCTTTATTAGTTTTTGTTTCACTTTGTGCAAAACCTACGTTAATAGTACTTGCTACTAAAACAAAGGCTAGTACAAAGGATAAAATTCTCTTCATCTTCATAATATTACCTCCCATTATGATTTGTTTTATACTTATATATACCATGAAAATGGATTTTTCAAACAAAAAAAGAGCCTATCTGATTAGGATAAGCTCTTTGATTTTTATTTTGTGGTTTTTGTTTTGCGAATCGAAATGTGTTTTATCAAAGTATATACACCGAGTAAATTTCGCAGGAAAAACGAGATGATTTAGCGTTGTACAGAATTTTTTGGAGTGAGGTGTGCAAGTGCACTCCGCAGCGACAAAATAATTCGAAACTAGCTAAATGGCTCGTTTTAACAAGAAATTACTCTTCTAATTCTCGTTCAAAAACTAATTCCAATCTCGGATTTGCATCCACAAAATCCCTACTCTTATCGATTGAATCAACATAGCGCCAGCCTTCTTCCCCGTGTTTTTTAATTATTTCTTGGTAATCGTCGTACCAAAGACCTGTGGTCTTTACTGTAACGAAATCGTATTCATACTTTTTCATAAAATCGCCTCTTTTATTTAATTTATTTTTCTTTATTAATCATTCAATTTTTTTCATTTATATGCCCCGAGTAAATTTCTTAGGAAAAACTAGCTAAAGGGCTCGTTTTAACAAGAAATTTTATCTGATGTCGATGATTTCATCATATTCTATATTATCATCAGATTCTGGTCCAATTACAGCATAACTAGCATCCTTCAATTTTTTCAATTTTTCTACATATTTTTTCTTTAATAAATCCAAATCCGTATCCAAAATTTCTCTGTATGTCTTCAAATCGTCTTCTTCTGTCAGACCTTGAAGCATTCTCACAAAGGCAAGTTTGCCCTTTTGTCCCTTGCCGTACGCTTTATTATACTTAAGTGTCGAAGCAATCTTTCTTCTCTCAAGCTCGTCTTGGTCAAGCTCGCAGCCCTCCAAGAACTCAGCCGATTTTCTCATAACGTCAAAGCTTCTCGAAACGTGCGGATCTCTAAAGGTAAACTCTGCAAGGTAGTCAATACCTGCACTTAAACCATCACCATAAGCGCCGCCCTTAGCACGAAGCTCTGTATGCAAATAGTCATTTGACATTATTTGTCTTAAAACTTCTGCATCGCCGTCATTATCACTATCTAGGTCAGTTGCCATGGCGTTGAAATAAACTTTGGATGAAACGATTAATTTAATATTTTTCTTTTCAATATTTTTTTCTATGTTAATGGCTGGAGCATCCACGCTCTCAAGTGAAGCTTCTAGCTCTGCTATAGCCTTGTCTAGCTCTGGAATTTTGCTTTCAAATGAATAGTGCGATAGAAAACCATTTCTTCTAAACATAGTTTTCATTAGTCTTTCATAGTCTTTTATCTCTTCTTCCTTAAGCTCATCAAATTTTGTCTTCAATTCTTTAAGGTGAATGAATTTTTCTATGCCATGAAGCTTTAGCGTAAGTCTCTCTTTTTCAAGGCTTTGCGCTTTCGCCACATCCATCGCAACGTTTGAAGCTATATTTAAAATATTATTATCAAAGTCTGAAACGCTCTCCAAAACGTTCATCTTAAGGACTTTTTCATCGCTCGGATCGGAGCACTTGATGATCTCATCAATTAGTTTCATCGCGTCCATCGCCTTATCTTTAGTAAATTTCGCGCTGCATTGCACAAACGGTGTCAATTTGCCGTTCTTATAATTTTTCACAACGCTCGCAGCAAAATTTATCGCGCCAGTAGTTTTGAATATATCTGTCTCAAGCTTCTCTCTCGATGACTTAGTAGTCTTGATGTCAGCAAGGAGATCAACTAAATTAGCAGCTTTCACGTAATCCTCCTCGGCAATATGAGAAATGTCGAAGAATAAATTTAGATAACAAATTTTGCTATCTTCCTTAGAATAATAAGCTGAGTCAGAAATCTTTTCAAGCGGCAATTTTTCAATATCACGTGGCAAATCACTTAATTTAAGCGTTGGTATGCTAGCGATGGCTTCCTTGCTGTCCATAGCTTCTTGCATCGCCTTAAGGTCTTCATTTTCCTTAATTAGCGCATCTAGCTCCTCATCCGAAAGATTTGCCTTGAACTCGTCAAGCGCCTTTCTCTCAGCCTCGTCTCTGTCCTTGTAAAAGTCTTTCACTGGATAAAAATCAATTAGCTTAGCATCTTTGTGAACATCTTTCACAAAGTTTATAAAAGCGTTTTTATCCTTCTTAAGCTCCTCAAGTGTAGCATTATACGCAAATGCAGCCCGTGGTGACTTATCAAATAGCCACATAGCCACAGCTTTTAGCGCAAGCGCAATGCCCTTTGTTGCAGTATTTGCAAACTCTTTAAGCGTGAAGTCCATTAAATTAAGAGCCGAATCATAGATATCGCCATTGATGCGGCCAGATTTTATATTTTCTAGCTCTTCTTCTACAGCATCTTTGTAAATGTTTGCCTTGCCGCCATCTGCGTCTTTTAAAATCATATTTATGTCAGTGAAGTTGCCATTACCATAGCCATAGTTGGAGTAACTTAATAAATCACTCGCAATGCCCATCTCTTGGATCTTTTTCTTAAGCGGCGAATTTGAGAAATAGCTTAGGTACTTACTCAAAAACTCAGTCATAATGCTGTCACGAGTATTGTCGATATCGCCTGTGATGAAGCTATATGCATAATTGTGCTTGTCTGAAACATCGTTTGGGTAAGCGCGCTCAATAAATTTTTTACTGTCCTTCGCTAAAGTCATGCCAATTTTGTTCGGAATTTCCTTGTAATCGTAGGCACTCAAAAACTCGTCCAAATGTTCAAGTTCTGCGTCTACGTCGCCATCGCCATACAAAACAGTGTAGGAATTTGATGGGTGGTAGTGCCTTCTGTAGTAGTCAAGAAGCTCATCATAAGTAAGTTTGATAATCTCGTATGGGTCGCCGCCTGAGTTGAAAGCGGGATAATTGCCGGGATACATCTCTTCTTGCATCGCTTGGTAGATGAACTCTTCCGAGGAGGACATAGCGCCCTTCATCTCGTTATAAACAACGCCTTGGTACTGAATTTCGTCATCTTTATTAAAAATTTCGCGTCTAGTGCCTTCTTGAAGGAAGACTCTCTTGTCCGTTAATAGTCTCGGATTAAAGACAGCATCTAGATAAACGTCCATCAAATTGTAGAAATCCTTTGCATTTCTTGATGAAATCGGATAAACTGTCATGTTTTGGAAAGTCATCGCGTTCAAAAACGTTGCAAGTGATGATTTTGCAAGGTCCATGAAGGGTTCCTTCGTTGTGTATTTTTTTGATCCAGATAAAACTGAGTGCTCAATTATGTGCATTATGCCCTTTGAATTCTCTGGAATCGTTCTAAATCCTATCATAAAGGCCTTGTTGTCGTCATCATTTTCAAATTTTATGACCCTAGCCTTAGTCTTATTGTGCGTAAAAATTTTATAAGCTGAACTTATTTCGTCTATAAATCCGCTCTCCACTAGAGAATATTTTTCGTTCATTAAATCACCTCAATTATCCTTATTGTAACACAGCCGTCTTAACTATGTCAATGGCAGTCGCATCCGTTAACTTAATTAAATCTGCTGGACTTATTTTTATCTGCAGACCAATTTTGCCTCCGCTCACGTAGATATATTCCTTATCCATCGCTGATGCGTCTATAAATGTCCCAAGTTTTGTCTTCATACCAATGGGTGAGCAGCCACCATGCACGTAGCCTGTTAGTGGCAGTAAATCCTTTTGTTTGAGCATGTCCACTTTTTTAGCGCCAGCCGCCTTCGCCGCCTTTTTAAGGTCAAGCTCCATAGCCACGGGCACTATAAAAACGAAGTGTTCCCCTTTATTTGTCTCAGTAACGAGCGTTTTAAAAACCATTCTTTCATCTTCATTAAGCGTATGGGCAACGTCAACCCCACTGATTCCAAGGCTCGCATCGTATTCAAATTCTTCATATTTCACGCCAGATGCTTCAATGAGGCGCATCGCATTTGTTTTTTTCATAAAATCACCTATTTAATTATACCCAAAACTATTGTCAAAACTATTGTCATAGATAAGCTTTTGTGCTATGATTTACTTAATGGAGGTGGATTTATGCTGCTTGTTAAAAACGCAAATTATAATGGTAATGGTGTTGATATATTATCTTTAGATGGCACGATTACTAAAATTGAGAAAGATATAAAAAATTATTATGGGATTGATGAGATAGATTTAAATGGAAAGAGAATTTTTCCATCGCTAATCGATGGCCACGTACACGTGACAGGTGGCGGAGGAGAGATGGGTCCTACCTCGCGCGTTCCCGAGATAAAGTATGAGGACATAATTATGGCTGGAGTGACGACTCTAGTTGGCCTACTTGGGACTGACAGCACGACTCGTTCGGTAGAAAACCTCGTATCGAAGGTCAAGGCGCTAAATGAGTACAACGTCAGAGCCTTTGCACTGACTGGTGCCTACGAATATCCTTCTAAAACCATAACAGGCTCAGTCAAAAAAGACATCACCTACATAAGTGAGATCATCGGCTGCAAGCTAGCAATTTCAGACCACAGATCAAGTTACATTACAGAAGACGAACTCGTAAGGCTCGCGAGCGAGTGCTACCTAGGCGGTCTCTTCGCAGGCAAAGTAGGCGAACTACACATGCATACTGGCGGACTGGGTAAGGAGGGTCTTTCAAAAGTCTTCGCAGTCCTTGAAAAACACGAAATCCCGATCAAGACATTCAGGCCGACTCATTGCAAAAACATAGTGGACGATGCTGTTAAGTTTATGAATATGGGTGGATACGCTGATTTCACTGCAGGTGAGGGTGGTCTTGATGCGATTGATTACGCGATAAAAAACGCACCATTCGAAAGAATCACGCTTTCGTCGGACTCAAATGGCTCTGTGCCTATCTGGTCCAAGGACAAAGAGCTCTTAGGTATAGGCGCTGCCAAGATTTCAGAGCTTTTTAATACTATAAAGGCGCTTTGCCATAATTATGGCTATGAATTAAAGGACATGATTAAACTTGCCTCGACAAACGCAGCGAAGGCGCTTGAAATAGACAAAATTACTGGCGAGATCAAAGAAGGACTTTCACTTGACCTTATGGTGCTTGATGATAATGATGGTATTGACACAGTTATCAGCAAGGGAATTCTTGAGATGAAGGACAAAAAAGTGCTTCGCAAAACTAATTTTTCTGATTTTTAGGAGGACTTATGACGATTATAGCAACTTGGAAAATGGCTTTGATGGGAACAAAGCTCGCACGTGAAGCGCTTTTAAAGGGCGCTGCGCTTGAAGAAGCCTTAATCACTTTAATAAAAGATGTTGAAATGAACGAAGATTTTCACTCGGTCGGCTACAGCGGCCTACCGAATGAAGATGGCGTTGTTGAGTGTGATGCAGCAATCATGAACGGGGACAATCTGCATTTTGGCGCAGTTGCTGGCCTTAGAAATATAAGGAGCGCTATCTCAGTCGCTTATACTCTCATTAATAATGAGTACAATAATTTTTTAGTCGGTGAAGGCGCATTGAAACACGCTAAAGAAATGGGTTTTAAGGAAGAAGAGATGCTTACAGACGAAGCAAAAAAGCGCTGGCTCGAAGAAAGGGCGAAAAAGCCAAAGGTTTATAAGGGCCACGATACAGTCTGTGGCCTCATCGCAGAGGACGGAAGATGCGTCGCGGGAACGTCGACCTCGGGCCTCTTTATGAAAAAAATGGGCCGCGTGGGCGACTCGCCACTTGTAGGTCCTGGGCTATATGCAGACAGCGAAGTAGGCGCCGCAGCTGCAACAGGCGTCGGCGAAGACATAATTAAAGGAACATTATCTTATGCAATTGTAAGTCTTATGGCGAGTGGATTTAGTCCTCAAGACGCCGCGACAAAGGCAGTCATGGATTTAGACGCAAAACTTAGGGCAAAGGGCGAAGTTCCGCGCGATTTCTCAGTAATAGCAGTAAATAAGGACGGCGAGTGGGGCGCCGCCACAAATATAGCCGAGTTTCCATTCATAGTGAGCGAGACAAATGGCGAAACGAGTATGTATATAGCGAGAAACTTTGGTAGAGAGATAGAAAAGATTAAATAATTTAATTGAGAGAAAAAAATTAAAATACCCTCCTTACTTGAAAATCAGTAAAGAGGGTAAATTTTTGCCTAAATTTTATACACCGAGTAAATTTCTTATTGTGTCAAAGAACTGGATCAAACAAATTTTGTAGGAAAAGAAGAACCTCACCCATTTACAAAGCTTCGCTTTGAATGGGTCCCGGCCGTAAGTTTAATCAAATCGACGTTCACTTCGTTCCGTCTCTTTGTAAACTCTGGCATAAGGCATGCATAGCCAATCGAACATCGCCAAACTCGTTCTCTTGGTGCATGGACTTAAGAACCTTGGTGCTTCGCACTCGAGATGATTGGGCGAAGTGGAGTCTTGATATAATTATACAAGTCACTTAAACCCTTAGTTCGCAGAGAAGTTGAGATGATTTTTCGTTGTACAGAATTTTTTGGAGTGAGACGTATAAACATACGTCGCAGCGACAAAATAATTCGAAACTAGAAAAAGGGCTCAACTTAATGCGAAATAAGCGAGCATTGCCGTGAATGGAACGAGCCCAAGGGCGCATTTTAACACAAAATTCTATCTACTGTCTAATTCCTTCTCATACTCAATTATATATTTTATATTCTGTGCTTCCGTCGTTGATAAAAACGCACTATTATAATGCTCATCAACCTTATACCACGATTTTTGCTTAAAATAATCAGCTATTTCCTTAGTCTTGAACTCATAGCCGTGGCGAGCCAAAATTTCTGCCTTGATCAGTCTAATCTCGTTACGCGACAATGCTTTCAAGAGCTTCATTGGTATCAATTTTGCATCGCCATTAAAAAGATATTCGTCCTCAAAAACTTTTTTGTATGACTTGGCGAAATTCTTGTCAAGCTTCTCTTTCGGCTCAATTGGCATAAAATACTCAGCTTGCGCCCTTATGAAACTTGCGTCATCTATCTTCATTTTGAATTTTTCGTCGGCCTTGTCAAACTTTTCGCGGTCAAGAACGGTATCCTTGTAAATTTCCTCGTAAACTTTCGCGTCCTCACTCGCTTCCTTTATATATACATGGCTTGTTGTGTATTTATACAAAAAATAAAAAATCGCCAAAAGCGCTAAACATACCAAAGTTAAGACGATAGCATAGACCTTAGACCTGTCCCTTTGGCCTTCGCCTCTGCCCTCAAAATTTATGTAAACACTAGAGTTTCTTCTAATTCTCATTTCATCACCTAGCTTAATTATATCACTATGAGGCAATGTTTTCAAGAGCGATTGGGTATCTATATTATAATTAAGATTTATGTTTATGGCCTTGCCACTTCGTTTTTATTAGTCACGGCTAGTCCATAAGCATGGTGAAATTTAGATAAATATATATATAGAGGTGATTAAATGACTAAGCTATCGATACTAAATCTTGTACCGAAATACAAGGACGAAACAAAGAAAGAGGCTTTCGAAAGAGCCGTGAAACTCGCTCAATTCGCGGACTCAAGAAGCTTTGAAAGATATTGGGTGGCTGAGCATCATAACAGCCCCGCCGTACTATCGAGCGCGACTGAACTTGTTATAACTCACATACTAGGCCAAACAGAGCGCATCAAGGTCGGCGCAGGCGGAGTAATGCTACCAAATCACACGCCATTTCAAGTCGCTGAACGCTATGGAACTATGGAGGCGCTTTTCCCTCATAGAGTAGACCTTGGCATAGGTAGAGCGCCCGGCACTGATATAGAAACAGCAAAAATAATCTATCGTGACACATATAAGCAAGAAAAGTTTTTAGACGCTATCCGCCTAATGCTAAAATATTTTGATGGCGATGCGAGTGGCTTAAAGAGCGCGCCTTATCCTGGTATGGGCGCAAAAGTCCCTATAACTATCTTGGGTAGCTCCATGAACTCTGCTTATGTAGCGGCTGAGCTGGGTCTACCATATTCATTCGCTGGTCATTTCGCGCCGCACACCGTTAAAGCGGCCTTTGACATTTACAGAGATAATTTCAAAAAGAGCAAGTACCTTGACGCGCCATACACAAGTTTAGGCGTTTCGGCTAACATTGGCGAGAATAAAAAGGACGCGGATGAGCTTGAATTTCACGCGATGCAAGTGTTTTTAAAGATACTAGACGTGGACAATCGCGATGAGTTCGAAAAGATTGACCCGAACAACGCGCCAGAGCTTACAAGCATGCAAAAATTTGCTCTTAAGGCTATGCGCGGGCTGCACATCGGCGGCACTTATGAGGACGCGAAGAAGACTTACCAAGGCTTAAAGAGGGATTACGGTTTCGATGAATTGATTGCGGTAAGCTACATTCCTGAATATGACAAGCTTACAAAGTCATTTGAGATACTTGAAGACATTGTAAACGAGGAAAAATAGAGGTGATTTTATGAATAATAACAACAAGACCATACACTTAGCTGGCGGCTGTTTTTGGGGCATGCAAGGCTATTTCAATAGAATACGCGGTGTTATGGGCACAAAAGTAGGATACGCTAATGGCAAGGGTGATAGCACTAATTACGAGAGAGTTAAAGAGACCGATCACGCTGAAACCGTTGAAATAACTTACGATAAAAGCCTTGTGAGCCTAGAAGAGATACTTCTTCGCTACTTTAAGGTCATTGACCCAAAAAGCGTCAATAAGCAAGGCGGCGACAGGGGTAGACAGTACAGAACTGGAATATATTATAGTGATCCAGCCGATAAAAAAATTATTGACAAGGTATATAAATATGAAGAAAAAATTCACGGCGAGCTCGCTGTTGAAGTCGAGGAGCTGAAAAACTTCGTATTAGCAGAAGGCTACCACCAAGATTATTTGGAGAAAAATCCGGGCGGCTACTGCCATATCAATTTGGCTAAGGCTGATGAGCCCATTTTCGAAAAAGAATACAAAGAAGTCTCTGATGAGGAAGCAAAAAAGCTCTTGGATGAGCTTAGTTACAAGGTTATGAGGGAAGAAGGAACTGAGCATCCGCATACGTCTGAACTAAATGATGAGTGGCGAGCTGGGATTTATGTGGATAAATTAACTGGCGAAGTGCTTTTTACTTCACAGGATAAATTCGATGCAGGCTGCGGCTGGCCTAGCTTTGCGAGGACTATAAATAGCGATAGCGTTAGCTACAACAGAGACGAATCGCACGGAATGAGAAGGGTCGAGATCAAGAGCAAATTTGGCAAGAATCACCTAGGCCACGTTTTTAGTGATGGACCTAAGGAGATGGGCGGACTAAGATACTGCATCGATGGCGCTGCTCTGCGCTTTGTGCCGCTTGAGGACATGGATAAGGAAGGCTACGGCGAGTACAAAATATTTTTTGCAGATGAAATTTATAAGGAAAATGCAATGAAAAATGTGAATGAAGAAGTTAAGGCAGATGAGCCAGAAGCTTCAAGTAAGGGGATTAGTGCTGATTGACTGATTATTGTTGTGTTTGTGATTATAATAGCTAGACTATTATGGAAAAAGATAAAAATTTCGCAATAAAATCGCGACTGGAACTCATTCGCTTCTCGGCAATGCTCGAGTATCACATATACGCTCCGCTTGCCTCGAAGCTCCATTTCGTCCCATTCATCATAGCGTAAAGGTTCTCGGACGTTTATGTCCGAGGTTCTTCTTTTCTATGCGAAATTGGATTGATAAATAAAAATAATGTAAATAAAAAAATAAAAGCTGTGAGAAAAATAATCTCACAGCTTTGTTTTTATACATCTAGTGCTTTTCTTAAATCTTCGATATTATCATAAGAAGGTACATTTGGATCGAGTGCAATGCGTCTTCCTTCTTCAATCGCTTCTAAAGTCTCTTTATTAGGCACATCTAGTTTTAAATCAAAAGGAATGCCGCCTTTTCTAATGCTTGCTCTTAAAAACATATTTATGGCTGTCGACATATTAAAGCCAAGTTCAGCGTAAACTTCTTCCGCAGCCTTTTTTATGTCCTTATCTATCCTTACATTTAAGTTAGTGTTACTCATAAAATCACCTTCCTTAATATAATTCTAGCACTTTATAAAGACTTTGTCAATACAATGTCATTAAGTTAGCTTAAAATCTTTAGTGAAATTAAATTATAACAGTTTAACAAAGTCGCCACAATTCTAGTTCTGTTGGCAAAATTGATGAATAAGGCGAAGTACAGTGAGTGAGTGCCTGAGGCGTGCTAGACGCACTCCGCAAGGCACAAACGAGCGAAACAAGCCTTAGTCGCAATTTTGATAAGAACTAAGCGTCGCTGCGTGAAAAACCATTCTTCATAAGTGTTGAGCTTGTATAAAGAACTTTATCCAAATAATCCAAAGTTTCTTTTTCTACAAAGTCTGATATTTCTTGGTTTGCTTTTTCGAAGAATGCTTCTTTGTCCTTTGCATTAGCATATTCCTCATCAAATTTATTAATCATTTCATTCATTTTATTATTGATCTTGATTTGATAACGTTCAACATTTGAAGCATTTTCAGCGAAGTGTGCGTCTGCAAGAGCGCCTATAATCCTGTTGATCCAGTAGAAATTGTCTGTAGATGGCTTTGTAACTGCCTTTCCAACGTAGTCTGGAGTTTTGGAAACCTTTGTATAGAATGGTACTATCGCATTGAAAACGTTGGATCCAAGCGCTAACCAGTGAAGTGCCTTCAAATCGTCTGGCATGTAGCCTCTGACTTGTGTTAAGCCAAGAACGTTATTTCTGTTTATACCGATTGGTCTAAATATTCCTGCCTTCATTTCGTCTTTGTGTTTTGCATAGCAGTCATAAGGTGTACCTTGATAATGGTTGGATAGTGCCCATTTTACTTCTTCTATAGTAATTTTCTTTTCTGGTACTAGTGCCCATGGTAAATTGTCGTCTGTTGGTCTGAAATCTGCGTCGTAGCCATCCCAGAAGAATGTTTTTGGATTGAAATAGCGTAGTAAAACCCAAGCTCTTGGTGTGTTATATGTGTGGTCTGAGTCGTCGTGTGAACCAAAGGCGTCTCTTGGGTTAAATACCTCTTCTTCACTCATTCTCTTATCTAGGTGTGCTTTTTTAACTAAATCTTTTAATGATTTTGAGCACATATATTCTTTTTCTGCGCCATAAGCGTCGTCAAAATCGAATTCATCTATGCCTAATTGGTTTGGCATAATTACATAAGCATCGTCCGGAACCCTCTTTGCCATCCAGTTGTGGCCGCCAATTGTTTCAAGCCACCAAATTTCATTTTCGTCTTGGAAAGCAATACCATTCATCTCGTAAGTGCCGTATTTTTCAAGTAGTGCGCCCAATCTTCTAACGCCGTCCTTAGCGCTCTTGATGTATGGAAGTGTGATAGTAACTAGGTCTTCTTCGCCTATACCTCCAAAATGCTCAGTTCCATCTTCATCTTTATGGTACTCAACAAGTGGATCAGCGCCCATAACTAACTCATTTGTAGTAAGTGTTTCAGTCGCGTTCATGGTAACGTTTTTAGCGTTTACACCATAAGCGCCCCAAATGCCCTCTTTTGTGTCAGAGCTTGGTGAATAAGTGTAGTCCATCGGATCGTCTGGTAAATCAATCTCAACCTTTGAAATAACTGCTTTGTATTTGCGTGGTTGGTCCTTTGCCTTCATCACCGCGAATCTTTTTGCGCAGAAAATACCAGATGGTGAGTCCTCATTTCTTGCGACTATAGTTGAGCCGTCGTAGCTCGCATTTTTACCTATTAAAATAGTTGTACATGCCATTGCAATCTATCTCCTTTTCAATAAATTTTTTTACACAATATTTTTACCCATTCTAATAAGAAAGACTACACATTTTATAGTATAGTCTTTAAATATGTCTAATTGGAATAAAAAATAATTTAACGCGAAAGTAATAAGTCATTATCATTTACCCATCCCAATTTTTTAAATAAATTATGAAATGCTAATGATAAAACTGCTGGTAATATTATATATGTCAAAAGAACTCCAATCATTGTCATGGTCATATCTGTATTTTGCATTGCATTGAAGGTTTCTAAAATTCCGACTAATCCTGAAGTTCCCATTCCAGCACCTAGCGGTGTATTTTTTAACCCAAATACACAGGTTGCGATTGGGCCAGTTATCATCGATGCAAGTGACGGCGCAAGCCATATCTTCCAGTTCTTTACTATGTTTGGTATTTGTAGCATGCTAGTGCCGAGTCCTTGAGCTAAGAGACCATCAAAGCGATTCACCTTAAAACTGATCACGGCGAAACCCACCATTTGCGCGCAGCAGCCAGCAGTTGCAGCGCCTGCAGCGAGATCACTTAGTCCAAGCATCATACAAAGAGCGGCCGACGATATTGGCAATGTCAAAACCATGCCAACTATCAAAGAAACTATGATACCCATAAAGAATGGTCTTAGCTTAGTCGCTTCAATGATTATATCGCCTAGTCCCACCATCATCATATTTATGGACGGGCCAACGAATTTTGCGATAGCAAAGCCTGAAAGTATTACAGTTAGTGGTGTTGCGATGATGTCTATCATGGTTTCCTTTGAAATAAGTTTGCCGAGCTCAATCGCAACGACCGATGCGATAAGGCAGCCAACCGGTCCGCCAAGCTGGTTTCCTATGTAGCCAACTGCGAGCGATGAGAGCATAACTAGGTTTGGCGCCTTTAGTGCGACCCCTATCGCCGCGGCAATGGCTGGGCCAGTCATGTCTTTGCAAAGCGGCCAAAGCTCTTCGGATAAAAATTTTAATCCAGTGTGAGTGCCGATTGTGTTTAGTATGGTGCCGATAAGTAGCGATGCAAATAGGCCCATCGCCATGTTGCCAAGTACGTCAATAAGGTAGACCTTGTATGAGATAAGTACGTTCTTCTTGTGTAAAAATTCTTTTATTTGCATTTGATCAATCTCCTTTTTTGATATTATAGCACCAATATTTTTTATGTGAATAGTTTTTGAAGCAATATTTCTATTATATAATCAACTTGTTAATTTTTAATTTTATCTTTGTTAAATGTTTGTTAATGTTATTTTTAGTTTTATTGTGTTCTTATAACGAAAAGTGTATTACTCGTGACTTAGGCTTCTCAAATTGGAAATTTCTAAAAGCTCAAAGAGTTGCAAAACCATATTCGTTACGTTTCACTTCACTAGATGGTTTTGCGGACACTCTTCTTCGCTAATAAATTTCACAATTTGTTCAGATGCGTCACTTCGTTAATAACACTTTTCTTTTATATGTGAGATGAAAATTCATTCTTGGCGACTTTACCAGTATTTTATAGAGCCTAAGAAAAATTATTTTCACAGCAATAGTGAGAAAATTGATTTTCACGAGCGCAGCCTTCGGAGAAAATAATTTTCGATGTGCAATGCACTTTTCGAGGAATAACGCAAAATCCGAATAAAAAAGGAAGGCTACTATAAGTCTAAAACCCATAGTAGCCAATGCAAAAGATATATAATTTTAAATTTCATAAGAATAAGATCTTAGTTCTTATCCAATAAAATCAGATTTTGCGAAGTAAATCCTATCTACTCTTATCCAATCCGTATAAAAGAACATTCTTAGCTAAAATTAATATTATTACAAACGCAATTACCGCTTCCACTCCTAAGAAAGTACCATTATAAATAACTGAGTACATAAGTGGGCCGTGGCCTGATCCTTCTGCATATTCTGCAAAGAAGATGTAGCCAGATAAAACGTGGCAGATGAATCTACCTAGAACGCCGACTATAACAGCAACTGGTACGTAGAATGATTTTCCTTCGCTAACAATTTGTTTAGAGAAGCATCCAGCAAGTCCAAGTAAGCCAAAAGCTAGTGGATAATCAAGTATAGCTTGGATAGGTGTGTAGATGTAGCCGCCTAAAAGCATGTCAAGAACACCATAAACAGCGCCTACGATTATACCATAGCCAGCGCCATGTCTTATTGCGAAAAATAAAAGTGGAATCATTTGTCCAAGAGTGATTGAGCCGCCTTGAGGCATTTCAAAAATCTTGAATCTACCAAGAACTATTGACAAAGCAATCATAACAGCCGCTTCAGTCAATATTTTTGTACTAAATTTTTTCATAAAAAAACCCCCTAATGATGTCACTAGGAGTTTTCTCGCACTTGCCTACGCTGGTACTAACCAGATCAGGTCATAAGGGTCGATAAATCTCTCAGCCAATGGCTCCCCTAGTGATAAAATATTAATTATTACAATGATGATTGTAGCACATCAAAACTTTTTTGTCAAGGAAATGGACGAATTTATTTATAAATATCTCTTCTGTGTCCAATTTCAATTGCGATTATGATTAGACTCTCATCCTCAATATTCGCTAGAACGCGGTAGTCTCCTATCCTGTAGCGCCACATATCCTTCTTGTCACCTTTAAGTGCCTTGCCAAAAGCCCTTGGATCCGACGCTCCATCGATATTTTTCCTGAGCCATGCAAATATTAGTGCGCTCACGGCCTTATCCATCTTTTTAAGCTCCTTAAGCGCCCTCTTTGAAAAAACTAATTTGTAGCGCATCACAGACCAAGCTCTTTCTCTACTTCGTCCATAGAATAAGTCTTAGGATCAGACAAATATTCTTTCATCGCTTCTTCGTAAATTTTGATATCGTATTCGTCCTCGATGCGCTCTAAAACAGAGCTTCTAATGAGTTCAGACATGCTGATGCCATTGATATCGGCATAAGTTTTGAATAATTTCGCGTCTTTTTCACTTAATCTAACTGATATAGTCATAGCTCTTCCTCCTTTATTTATTACATTGTATTACATTTTCGTTTTTTTGTCAATATTTTTAAATAAGTCTATAATTATGTTTATTATTAAAAATTTTGGGTATATATAATTGAACGATTTATCACGCTCAAGTGATTCCTAAGCACCTTAAGGAGGTTTACATATGGATAATTATTTAATTTTGAAAGCCGTGGGACTAATTATTGGCCTTGCAATAATTTATTTTCTTCTAAGGAGCTATAAGAAAGTTCAAAGGAAACATTAATTATAATTTGATGAAAATATTTTTTCATTTTGAAATATCTCCTTCAAAAAGAGCCTGTACATTTTTGTACAAGCTCTTTTCCTTTTTTATTCACTTTATTTATCAAAGATAAATGATACTTCCAAACCTGAGTTTTTATTTTTTATAAAAAATTTCGCGTCGTGTAGCTCAGCTATTTGCTTAGAAATGAATAAGCCTAAGCCGTGTTTTGTAATATTTGTCAAATCTTCTTCGTTAATTCTCTTGATAATATCTTCACTTAAGCCACTGCCTTCGTCCGATATAGTGATACTTATCACGTCTTCGTCCTCTCCAAGCGTAACTTTAATTTTGCCAGCTGTATAATTAAGTGCATTTTTCAAGATATTTTCAAGCATTCTGTAAAATAAATTCTCATCCATCTTAATTTTCGTATCTGTTTTAATATTATTTTCGAAAATAATTTCTCGCTCTGGATTTTCATTTAGTTTATCAACTATAAGTTTTCTGATTATTTTTAATGGGTTTTCACTAGTAAAATTCTCTTTATCAATGCTAGAGAGCGATATAGTGAGGTTTAGCCCCTCTAAGATGTTTGAAATTTTCAAAACCTCGTCCTGTATAAGTTTTTTATCTGGATTTTCTTTGTTTACTTCCCAAGAAATTTTTGCAAGCGGCGTCCTCACATCATGGCTCACGCCTCTAATCCACTTGCCTTGAGACTTTTTTAGCTCCCTGTATTTTTCATTCGCCTCGTTTATGGTTTTCGTCAAATCTTTCAAGTCGCCGTATTCATCAAGCTTTTCGTAGTCATCCTCATACAGCTTATCTATGGCTCTTTGCAGTGGGAGTATATTTTTAAGGATATTTTTAATATCTATCTTATAAAATACATAGACAAATAATAAGAATAAAATTAAAAATGCCAAAACAAGTATTATATTGAAAATAAATTTGCTGTAACTGTAGTAGTTTGAAGGCAATTTGTCCAAGGAGTGCTTTGGATAGGCAAAGACAATTAGACCATCGTCTAAAACGTAGGTAAATACAGGGTAATCAGCTAAGTAGTATCTCGCAAATCTCGCCACATCTCTTATATCAAACTTGTTCTTAAGCTCTTTTGGCTTATTAAAGCTCTCTATAAGATTTCCCTCTTTGTCAAGTCTTATAGCCCAAATATCTTTTTCTTGTAAAAACGCTGTATTTTTCTCGTTTAGATAAGTATCCGTTTTATTTTCATTCACATAGGAGTAAATATAATTAGGGTTTGGATATTTATTATTTAATCTATAGTTTAAGTATAAAAATATCATAAGTAGTAATAATAGAAAAAACAATAAACTTAGTATTCTGATGACAATTTTTTTAAATCTTTTTAATATATAATTAAACATTTTAATCCTCTTTAATTAGTTTTTAGCCAAGACCCTTTATTGTGATCAAAATCTTGGGATTTCTTGGATCATCCTCAAGCTTTTCTCTGAGCCTGTATATATGCGTTATCAAGGTGTTTTCGTAACCATAAGAGTCTTCCCAAATATTATCTAAAATTCGGTCAATTGAAACTATTGTATTTATATTTTGGGATAAATAATCCAAAATTTTAAATTGCTTTGCTGTTAATGGAATTTCTTCGCCGCCCTTTTCAAGTATGCCTCTCGATTTATCAAAAACTACTTTACCTAAATTTATTTTCTCGTCGCTTTTAATTTTTTTAATTCTTCTTAAAACTGCATCTATCCTCCAAAGCAGCTCATCTGGGAAGAAAGGCTTAACAAGGTAGTCGTCCGCCTTATTCTCAAAGCCTTCTCTTCTGTCGTCTATGCCATCAAGCGCTGAAAGTATGATAACCGCTAAATTAGACGTGCTTCTTATCTCCTTTAATAAATCAAAGCCACTGCCGTCTGGAAGCATTAAGTCTAAAACCACCAAATCGATTTTATAATTTTCTAATTTAAATCTGGACTCCTTCAAGTTTTTGGCAGTATAAACCTCTTTAAAGCCTTTATCTTTCAAAAAATAATATAAATTTTCTAATAAACTTTTTTCATCATCGACTAACAATATACTAAAATTACTTCTAAAATCCATTGCCCCACCTCATTAAGATTATTATACAACATTTTTTTAATATATTTAGCTTTATTTGAATTTGTTATCTAAAAGTGAGCTTGTGTAAACTTTATATTTATCTATGCGTGATATTATAATTTTAGGAGGAATGATTATGAAAAAAATACTTGAAGTAAAAAATTTAAAAAAATCTTACAACAAAAAATTGGTCCTAGACATTGATTCTTTGGAAATCGAAGAAGGCTCTATCTATGGCCTTATCGGTAAGAATGGCGCCGGCAAGTCAACTCTTATGAAGATTGTACTTGGTCTTGTGAAAAAAGACGCTGGCACAGTTAAAGTCTTCGATAAAGAGGTAAACGCCAAAAACCAAAAGGATTTTAATAAAAATCTTGGCGCTCTTATTGAAAATCCATCATTTTACGAGCACCTAAGTGGCTACGAAAACCTTGAGATAGTCGCAAGCCTAAAAGGAATTAAAAAAGAGAGCATCAATAAAACTTTAGATCTAGTAGGCCTTAACAATGTAGGCAAGAAAAAGGCTAGGAACTACTCCCTAGGCATGAAGCAAAGGCTCGGTATAGCCATGGCACTGATGGGCAGCCCAAAACTATTAATATTAGACGAGCCAATCAATGGCCTAGACCCTCAAGGGATTGAGGAGATGAGAAATTTATTTAAAAACATCGTGAAAAACACATCTACCAGCATACTTATCTCTTCGCACATACTTGATGAAATCGAAAAAATTTCCACTCACATAGGTATACTTAAAGAGGGTAACTTGACTTACAATGGCAGTTTGGAGGAATACAGAAGGCTTCATCCGCCATATATATCAATGATTACTTCTGATAATGACAAGGCTAGAGAACTTTTAGACCTTGACATAGACTGCATAAGTGAGAAAAAGATAATTTTAGGTAAAAAATCTAACCAAGATATTGCAGATATAGTTAATTTTTTAACAGGAAAAGTTGATATATACAGGATAGAGGAAGAAAAAGAAAGTCTAGAAAAGCTATTTATCGAAGAAAGCAGGTCTTAAGATGAAAAATTTAGAGAGGAAAAAATATAAAAGACTTGGAATAAATTTCTTAATAATAGTAGTTTTTATCGCTCAAATGCTGATGGTAGCAGGCGTTAGCCACTCGAAATCGTTTGCAGAAGGTGCCTATCCACTTGCCTACATCCTAGACACTTATTTATTTATATCACTACTGATAAACCCAATACTGATCTCGTCCCTTGTGAAAAAAGTTATAGAGATTGAAGAAAAAAATAATATGTGGAAAATTCAAATTATGCTCGGAGAGAAGGTTAACCATATACTTATAAATAAATTTAAAAATTTATCCCTAAAATTAATTTTGCTGCAAGCGCTTGAAGCTCTATTCTTTATCTTGCTCGCAAGAAAATCAGTAAACTTCAATATGAACAGCGAAATGCTCCTAAGATTTCTACTGGTAAACTTATCAGCACTGATAATAAATTTATTTTTCTTGGGATTTTTCATGATAGTGGAGATGAAATCGAAAAAAGTCTACACCCTTTCATTTATCTCAATCATAGGCGGTCTTACAGGTATCATCACCATGCTAACATCTAAAGCGCTTTCATTTATCAACCCATTTGCTTGGATGGCATCTCTTTTGAATGTTTCTTATGTGATAGAAAACCAAAACTTCGTTCAAGTGCTAAACCCAATAAATTTCTACACCATAATCATTGCCTTTGCATTTTTAGTGCTTATGATAATTTATATTAAGACAATGAAATCATATAATTTATGGAAGGACTAGGAGGAAAAATGTTAAAATTAGAATTAAAAAAGATAAAATTTATAAATATTTTGCTAGTAAGTCTCATAATACCCTTATTAGCTAACGCCTTTGGGCTTATAAACTACATGGGTAACAAGGCTTCACTAACGCACGAGTGGCAAAGTCTGTGGGCTCAAGTGAGTTTATTCTACTTCTCCTTCTTCTATATACCTTTAATTGCAATCGTTGTAGCAAGTTTGTGGTCAGTTGAGCACAAGGCGGGACTTAAATTCATAAGACTGAGTCCAAAAAAGAATATGTCCTTTGTATTAGCAAAGATGATTTTAGCCTTCATCATAGTAAGTTTATGCCAAATATATTTTTTCTTCTTATTTTATATAGGAGGAAAATTTATAGCAAATTTCTCTAGTATAAACTTTAGCATATATTTTTATTATATAATGATGAGCATAATATTGTCACTTCCAATAATCGCCATATTCAGCGCACTTGCCATAAGGATAAAGTCCTTCGGCATCATAGTGCTTCTATCTAGCATATTTACTATACTTGGTTTGGGAACTGCGTATAGGGCACTCAAAATAGTTGGACTAAGCTTTTTGGCGATTGAGTCAAACAATTTGAGATTTATAAATCTTCACGATTTAGGCTTATTAGCTTTTTTTGCAGCGGTGGAGATCTTAATATCCTTGTATCTTTCTAAGAGATTTTTAAAATATGAAAGCAAGTAAACACAAAAAGAGCCTGTACATTTTTTGTACAAGCTCTTTTTCTTATGCTATTAATTTTTCTTTACTGTAATATCTTTGCCGTCATAGTCCATTGTGATGTTTTCGCCGTCAAGTACTTCTCCAGCTATAATCATTCTAGAAAGTTTTGTCTCAACTGTTCTTTGAATAAATCTCTTAACTGGTCTTGCGCCAAAGGCTGATGAGTAGCTTTCTTTAAGGATGTACTCCTTCAAAGCCTCTGATATACTCAATGTGATGGATCTTGCTTCAAGTTTAACTCTAATCTTGTCAACTTCTTTTTCGATTATGTCAAAGATTTCTGCCTTCATAAGCGGCTTAAACATAACTATCTCGTCGATTCTGTTTAAAAATTCTGGTCTGAATGCGGCCTTCATCTCGTCATTAACTTTTTCTCTTGTTTCGTCTGTAATTTTGCCATCTTCGCTAATTCCTTCAAGTATGTCTGGCGAGCCGATATTGCTTGTCATGATGATGATGGTGTTCTTGAAATCGACTGTTCTTCCTTGATTGTCAGTTAATCTACCATCGTCCAAAACTTGTAGAAGTATGTTAAATACATCTGGGTGAGCCTTTTCTATCTCGTCAAATAATACTACCGAATATGGTTTTCTTCTTACTTTTTCAGTAAGTTCGCCGCCTTCTTCGTAGCCAACGTATCCTGGAGGTGCGCCTATTAGCCTAGATACAGCGAATTTTTCCATGTACTCGCTCATATCAATTCTAATCATATTCTTTTCATCGTCAAATAGGTCTTGTGTCAAAGCCTTTGTTAATTCTGTCTTACCTACGCCAGTTGGTCCTAGGAATATGAAGGAGCCGATAGGTCTGTTCGGGTCTGATAGTCCCGCTCTATTTCTGATGATGGCGTTTGATACAGCTTCTATCGCCTCATCTTGACCAACTACTCTTTGGTGAAGTATTTCGTCAAGTTTTAGTAGCTTTTCTTTTTCGCTCTCTTCAAGCTTAGAAACAGGTATGCCAGTCCATTTCGATACAACGTCTCTGATCTCGTTTTCAGTAACTTCAAGCTTTAGATACTTTTGCTTTTCATTGACATTTTCGTTCTTTTCCTTAAGTTCTGCCTCAAGTTTCGCAAGTGTACCATATTTTAGCTCGGAAAGTTTTTCCAAATTATACTCTCTTTGAGCTTTTTCTATCTCGTATTTTGTCTCATCTATCTTTTTCTTTAGCTCTTTAACGTCCTCTATCCTGTCTTTTTCCTCTTGCCATTTCTTTAGACTAATGTCGTATTCCTCTTGAAGTGCTTGCAAATCCTTGTTAAGCTCTTCAAGTCTCTTCATGCTGCGCTCGTCGTCCTCTTTCTTAAGAGCCTCTCTCTCGATCTCAAGCTGCATAATTAGTCTTCTCTTCGAGTCGAGCTCCTCTGGCATCGAGTCAATCTCAGTTCTAATCATCGCCGAAGCCTCATCCATTAGGTCGATGGCCTTGTCTGGTAAATATCTGTCGGTGATGTATCTATCTGAAAGTACTGCAGCAGCTATAACAGCGGGGTCAGAAATTCTGATTCCGTGATAAACCTCGTACTTTTCCTTTAAACCTCTCAAGATGCTGATGGTGTCTTCAACAGATGGTTCAGTGACCATAACTTTTTGGAATCTTCTTTCAAGTGCCTTGTCTTTTTCGATATATTTTCTGTATTCGTCAATAGTTGTCGCGCCGATGGTTCTTAGCACACCTCTTGCAAGTAGTGGTTTTAGAAGGTTTCCTGCGTCCATAGAGCCTTCAGTTCTACCAGCTCCGACGATGTTGTGAATTTCATCTATGAATAATATTATCTTGCCTTCAGATTTTTCGACTTCTTTTAAAACTGCCTTTAATCTCTCTTCAAACTCGCCTCTGTACTTAGCTCCAGCGATTAGTGCGCCCATGTCAAGCTCGAAAATTGTCTTGTCTTTTAAATTTTCTGGCACGTCGCCCTTAACTATCCTTTGCGCTAGACCTTCGACTATGGCTGTCTTACCAACGCCTGGGTCACCGATTAAGCAAGGATTGTTCTTTGTTCTTCTCGAAAGAATCATAAGAACGTTTCTGATCTCATCGTCACGGCCTATAATTGGGTCCATGTTGCCCTTCCTTGCGTATTCCACAAGGTCTCTGCCGTATTTTTCAAGCGCTTGATAACGCATTTCAGGGTTATCGCTCGTTACATTTTGATTGCCACGAAAGCCCTTCAAAGTATCTAAGAATGCCGCTCTCGTTATATTGTATTTCTTGAAAATGGCATCGATATTAGCATTTTTCACTTCCATAATACCTAAGAATAGATGTTCAACACTTAGGTACTCATCTTGGAAGTTTTTCATCTCATTTTCTGCTAGTTCCAAAACTTTGTTGTATTCAGCCGATGTGTAGATGTTTGAACCGCTTTGTTTAGGGAAATTGTTAATTATGCCTTGGGCATCCATAAGCATCGCGTCAACATTTACGCCCATCGCCTCAATCGTAGTTCTGATAAGGCCTTCCTTGTCTTCAAGTAGTGCCTTTAGTAGGTGTGCAGGTCTTATCTCAGGATTGCCCAAGGACCTCGCAGCCTCGTTCGAATTATTTATCGCCTCAATTGTTTTTTTCGTTAATTTATCCATGTTCATAATATCACCTTCTATTATATTTATTTATATTTTTCTTCTAATTCTTTGTATAATTTTTCGCTTTCCGCGTCAAGTTTTGGGTTCACCATATTAAATCTGATATATAAATCGCCTGTAGCGCCCTTCATATCAGTAAAGCCCTTGCCCTTGATCCTCATAAGCTTGCTTACGTCGTAGCCCTTTGGTACTTTGATCTTGATCTTCTTGTCAAAGACTTCGACCACTCTTTCGCAGCCGAAATACGCGCCCCAAGGGTAGATATCCACGCTAGTTTTGATGTCGAGGCCGTCAAGCTCGTAGCGGCTGTCCTTCAAGAATTGAATTTTGAAATAGATGTCGCCACTTACGCCCCATTTTTCTCCAGCCACTTTTATGGACTTGCCAGCAGTGATGCCCTTTGGTATATTAAGATTTATGCTAATGTTTTTGCCATCAACATTTAGTGAGACTGACCTTTTTGAGCCACTATAAGCTTCATCAAGCGTGATATATAGCTCAGTATTGTATCTTTGTCTCTCTTTTTTTGCCTTACCTCTAAATAAGTCATTTATATTAAAGCCTGATGAGCGTTTTGCTCTGCCATTACCCATATTACCCATGTCATTTCCGCCGAAAAACATGTTGAAGAAGTCAGAGAAGTCGCCACCAGAGCCGTTTGTTTCGTATCTGTAATAAGTGCCGCCATTACCATTAGCACCGCCAAAACCACCAAAACCAAAATCGTTCGGGTTAAAGTTTTGGCCGCCTCTGAAGTCATAGTTCGAGCCGAAAGCGTCGTACTTTTGTCTCTTGTCCTTGTCAGACAAAACTTCATAAGCCTCATTTATTTCCTTAAATTTTTCTTCGTTCGCCTTGTCACCTTGATGCAAATCAGGGTGATACTTTTTGGCAAGCGTCCTAAAAGCCTTCTTAATCTCAGCATCAGAGGCCTTTTTGTCGACACCTAATATTTTATAATAATCTTTATACTCCATAATATCACTTCCTTTGACTATCTCTGACTTATTTATACCCAGTAAATGAAAATATAAACATATTTTTTATTTTTCTATGAAAATAGTGAAAAAATCGCAAAAAAAGAAGCGATGATAATTTATCAATCGCTTCAATGGTTTTATTATGAATTTATTTTTTATTAGTTTAAGGCTTTGCCCTTATTTATCTCAAAATTTTACACCGCCACCATCCAAATTCTTCTTCAGGGGCGATGGATTGGACGAAGTAATTTTTAATTATAACTTATTTGTTAAGTGCTTTACCTTTAATTGTAATTGTAAAAATATCATCTTCGTATGAGACTGTTGCTTCTAGTCCCATCAATTCACATAAGTTTTCGACTATATTCAGTCCCAATCCGCTCGACGCATCATTCTTCGACTTATCTATAGTGTAGTTCCTTTCGAAAACTCTCTCTATATTGTCATCAGTTTCAATCTGAGCAAGATTAGAGAATTTCAGCTCGAAGTAGCCATCTTTCAGCTTTAGCTCAATCTTGTCCTCGCCTTCTGAGTACTTCATCATATTTGAAATCAAATTATCGACAACTATCTTAAGATTCTTCTCGTCTTGGAAGCATCTCACCCTATCAAGCTCCACGTCAATCATCTGGCCTTTGGCAATGTAGTAGTCGTAGTAATTAACTATCTCTTCCTTGATAAAGTCATCGAGATTAAAGACCCTCTTGTCAATCTTGTATGACTTCGACACAAGCCTTGAAAAATCATAAAAACCGTCGATGAGACCCTTTAGCTCCTCGGCCTTTTTCTTGATTATCTCAAGGTACTTCTCGTCCCTAGTCTTCTCGTAGATATCGATGTAGCCCATGATGGACGTAAGAGGCGTTCTAAAATCGTGCGAGATGTTCGTAATCATCAGGTTTTGGTTCTCAATCGAAGCGTTGTACTTTTGGCCCATAGTGTTTTTCGAGTCAATAATCGCTTCGATAATTTTGCAGATCTCATTTAATTCACCCGTATAAGAATAGCTTTGC
>ERZ1673750.430-NODE-430-length-33686-cov-7.063215_pt1 | contig 33686 bp, 22 predicted proteins | sample MGYA00580203_ERZ1673750 | MGnify/ENA primary metagenome ERZ1673750 (study PRJEB41218, sample SAMN15661763) | gut metagenome | host: Homo sapiens | place: Canada: London | collected 2015-08-20/2019-03-30 | study: EMG produced TPA metagenomics assembly of... | reverse complement strand
GTTTTTACACCTAATTGGGGATGAAACAGCTCATGGCTGGCGGCGGTGTTGCCCTCATCGGCACCACCCTTGTACCTCTGCTCTCCGGACTGTTCGGTTAATCACAAAACAAGGAGGTAATCGCCTTTGGACAGCATACTCCAACAGATCACAGACTGGCTGAAAGAAATGCTCGTTTCAGCCATTATGGGAAATCTGTCGGGGATGTTTGAGTCCGTCAACAACCAGGTTGGCGAGATAGCAACCTCCGTTGGCATGACCCCGGCGAATTTTTCGCCGGGTGTCTTTGCCATGGTACGAAACATCTCCGAGTCAGTGATTATCCCAATCGCAGGCTTGATTCTGACCTTCATTGCCTGTTATGAGCTAATTCAGATGATTATTGACCACAACAATCTGGCGAATTTTGAAACCTGGATCTTCTTCAAATGGGTGTTCAAGACTTTTGTTGCGGTCATGTTAATCACAAACACATTCAATATCACGATGGCTGTGTTCGATGTTGCACAGCACGTTATAAACGCAAGCGCCGGTATCATATCCGGAAATACTGCCATAGATGCTTCGGCATTGGAAACAATGGAAGAAACACTGATGGCAATGGATTTGGGGCCTTTGCTCGGCTTGTTCCTACAATCCTTTATCGTGCAGGTCACGATGTCCGCTTTGGCAATCATCATCTTTGTGATTGTCTACGGTCGAATGATTGAAATTTATCTGATGGTCAGCCTTGCCCCGATTCCGCTTTCCACTTTTGGAAACAGAGAGCAAAGCAATATCGGACAGAATTATCTGCGTTCACTGTTTGCAATCGGATTCCAGGGATTCTTGATTATGATCTGCGTAGGCATTTATGCGGTGCTGATTCAGTCTATCGCATTCAGTGATGACATCATCGGTTCTATCTGGGGTGTTATGGGCTACACCGTCCTTTTGTGCTTCACCCTGTTTAAGACCGGTTCACTTGCGAAGGGTGTATTCAGCGCTCACTAAGGGAAGGAGGAAATTGTTTGGCAGCGTATATTCCCGTACCTCGTGACCTGACGAGGGTAAAAACAAAAGTGTTCTTTAATCTGACGAAACGGCAGTTACTTTGCTTTGGTGCGGCGGCGCTCATCGGAGTGCCGATTTTCTTTCTGGTCAAAGCAACCGGAAATGTGAGCCTTGCAGCACTGTCCATGATGATCGTCATGTTGCCGTTGTTTTTTTTGGCAATGTATGAAAAGGATGGACAGCCGTTGGAAGTGGTTGTAGAACACTTTATTCAGACTAAATTCGTTCGTCCCAAGGTTCGCCCTTATCAGACGGACAACTATTATGACGCTTTGATGCGTCAGTACAAACTGGAAAAGGAGGTTGAACGAATTGTTTTTCAAAAAGAAGCCGCAGGCAAGAAACATCAAAATGCCTGCAAATCTGAATCGGAAACAGCAGCGAGAAATTAAAGCTGTTGTGGAACGGGCAAAGAAAGACAATGGTATTCCGCAGACTGCACAGCAGTCCATTCCCTTTCAGAGAATGTTCCCGGATGGAATCTGCCGTGTCACTGACAGCTATTACACCAAGACGATTCAGTTTCAGGACATCAACTATCAGCTGGCACAGCAGGAAGATAAGACTGCCATCTTCGATGAGTGGTGCAGTTTCCTGAATTTCTTTGACAGTTCCATTCACTTTGAGCTTTCCTTTATGAACCTGAGTACCGATGCTGAGAGTTTTGAAAAGAGTATCCGTATCCCGTTCAAGAAGGACAGCTTCAATCCTGTCCGTGCCGAGTATAGCCAGATGCTGAAAAAGCAGTTGGCGCAGGGCAACAACGGATTGACAAAAACCAAGTACCTGACATTCGGCATTGAAGCCGAATCCATGAGGCAGGCAAAGCCGAGACTCAACCATATCGAAAACGATCTGCTCAATAACTTTCGTCGTTTGGGTGTCATTGCAACCACCATGAACGGCAAAGAGCGGCTGCATCTGATGCACTCCATGTTCCACATGGGTGATAATGATAAGTTTTTCTTCGATTGGAAGTATCTTGTGGAATCCGGGCTGTCTGTAAAGGACTTCATTGCTCCGACGGCATTTGCCTTTAAGACCAACCGCACCTTCCAGATGGGCAGCATCTTCGGTTCGATGTCCTATCTGGCAATTACGGCATCAGACCTGTCTGACCGTATGTTGGCGGACTTTCTGGATATGGAATCCACGCAGATCGTGACCATGCACATCCAGTCAGTTGACCAGACTGCGGCGATTAAGGCCATCAAGAGAACCATCACCGAGCTTGACCGTTCCAAAATCGAGGAACAGAAAAAAGCGGTGCGTTCCGGCTATGACATGGACATTATCCCGTCTGACCTTGCTACCTATGGCAAAGATGCGAAGTCGCTTCTGAAAGAATTGCAGAGCCAGAACGAGCGAATGTTCATGGTGACATTTCTGGTGCTGAACACAGGGCGCACCGAGCAGGAACTGGAAAACAATGTGTTCCAGGCACAGAGCATCGCCCAGAAGCATAACTGCAATCTGCGTCGTTTGGATTTTCAGCAGGAATCCGGGCTGATGAGCAGCCTGCCATTGGCACAAAACCTGATCGAGATTCGTCGTGGCCTGACAACCAGTTCCACGGCGATTTTTGTACCGTTCACAACGCAGGAGCTGTTCCAGAATGGTGGGGAAACGCTCTATTACGGGCTGAATGCCCTGTCGAACAACCTTATCATGGTGGACAGAAAGAAGCTCAAGAACCCCAACGGACTGATTCTGGGTACTCCCGGTTCCGGTAAATCCTTTTCCGCAAAGCGTGAAATCACCAATGCGTTCCTGGTTACGGATGACGATATTATCATCTGCGACCCCGAAGCGGAATATGCGGCTCTGGTTCACAAGTTCAATGGTCAGGTGGTAAAAATCAGCTCCTCCAGTACCAACTATATCAACCCTATGGACATCAACCTGAACTACTCTGAGGATGACAACCCGGTAGCACTGAAAGCTGATTTTATCCTGTCCCTCTGTGAGTTGATTATGGGCAGTAAGGATGGCTTGCAGCCTATCGAAAAGACGGTTATCGACCGTTGTGTGCATCAGATCTACCAGAGATATTTCGACAATCCTGCACCTGAGAATATGCCGATCCTTGAGGATTTGTATGATGCCCTTCTGAAGCAGGACGAAAAGGAAGCCCACCATGTAGCGACCGCCTTGGAAATCTATGTTAAGGGTTCTCTGAAACTGTTTAACAACAGAACCAATGTGGATATTCAGAATCGTCTGGTGTGCTTCGACATTAAGGAGCTTGGCAATCAGCTGAAGAAAATCGGTATGCTGATTGTTCAGGATCAAGTCTGGGGACGTGTAACTGCCAACCGTTCTGCCGGTAAATCGACCAGATATTATATTGACGAGTTCCATCTGCTTCTGAAGGAAGAACAGACGGCAACCTATTCCGTAGAAATCTGGAAGCGATTCCGTAAATGGGGCGGCTTGCCGACCGGTATTACCCAGAATGTCAAAGACCTGCTTCGTTCCCCGGAGATTGCCAACATCCTCGAAAACTCTGATTTCATCTATATGCTGAATCAGGCAAGCGATGACCGAAGTATTCTGGCACAGCGGCTGAACATTTCGCCGCATCAGCTGTCCTATGTAACCAACTCCGGTGAGGGCGAAGGGCTTCTGTTCTATGGCAATGTGATTCTGCCGTTCATTGACCGATTCCCGACTGATCTGGAACTGTATCGCATTATGACCACGAAGTTAAACGAGGTGGCACAGGAAAAGGAGGCGTAATGTATGGCGAAAAGACCTACACGGCTCCGTTTTACCGAAGATGACCTTGCAGATTCTCATGTGAAGAAAGCTGCCGACCGTGCAGATAAGGCGGTTGACAAGGCTGAGAAAGCGGCAGATAAATTGGCTTCCAAAAAGGCAAAGCCGAAACTAAAGCTGGAAACAGATGCAGCCGGTTCCCGTAAAGCAAAGCTCCGTTTTGAAAAAGCGGAGTTTACGGAAATCGAGCGCCCATCTGTGGCAAAGCACATGGCAAGCCGTGGTGCCGCAGTCACGCTCACATCCAAAGCACATCAGGCGGTGTCAGAATATGAGGATGATAATATCGGCGTTCAGGCTGTGCAGGAAACGACCAAGGCTGTTGAATCCACTGCTTATACCGTCGATCATGCCGTTTACAGCCACAAGCTGAAAGCCTACGACAAGGCAGAAAAGCTGGTAGAAAAATCAGATAAGGCAAATGTAAATGCCCTGTATGAGAAGTTCAAAAAGGACAACCCCGATGCCGCTTCTAATCCCATTTCCCGATGGAAACAAAAACAGGCAATCAAAAAGGAGTATGCAGCGGCGAAGGCAGGCAAAGGGACAGCGAAAGAAACTGCCGCTAAAGCAACAAAGAAAGCAGCCCAAAGCACCAAAACGATTACAGAGAAAGCGATGGAGTTTTGCACCACACACTCTAAAATGATCCTGTTTGTTTTGATTGCTGGACTGCTTTTTATGATCCTCTCAGGGATGTTCTCGTCTTGTTCGGCTATGTTCCAAGGCGGCACACAGATCGTTCTGGGAACTTCTTTTACCGCAAAAGAGGAAGATATTATCGGTGCGGACAATGATTACAAGGCTTTGGAAGCTGCGCTCCGCAATGAAATCAATAATATCGAGCGTACTCATAGCGGATATGACGAGTACCGGTATGACCTTGATGAAATCAACCACAATCCTTATGAGCTTGCGGCATATCTGACGGTAAAATTCGAGGACTACACCAGAGATGAGGTGCAGGCTACCCTGCAATGGCTGTTTGAGCAACAATATGAGCTGACCCTCACAGAAGTAGTAGAGATTCGTACACGAACAACATCTTCTACTGATCCTGAAACGGGAGAGACAACAACAGAGGAAGAAGATTACGAATATTATATTCTGAAAGTGAAGCTCAGAAATAAGGGCTTGAACAGTGTGATTTCAAATTCCGGCTTGTCGGAAGATGATATGGAGCGATATAGAATTTTGCTTCAGACAAGGGGCAACAGACCGGATATTTTCGGAAATGACATTTACGCCACCCCTGGCGGCGAGTACACCGATTATGATATTCCGGGCGAAGCTCTGACGGACACACGATTTGCCAATATGATTCGGGAAGCTGAAAAATATCTGGGATACCCGTATGTGTGGGGCGGCAGCAGCCCGTCCACCTCCTTTGACTGTTCCGGGTTTGTTTCCTATGTAATCAATCACTGCGGCAACGGTTGGAGTGTTGGACGGTTGACCGCAAACGGTTTGATGGGCGTATGCGATATTATCCCCAAAAGCTCTGCCAAGCCGGGAGATTTGATTTTCTTCCAAGGCACTTATGATACCTCTGGCGCATCACACGTTGGTATCTATGTTGGCAATGGTATGATGATCCACTGCGGAAACCCCATTTCCTACGCTTCTATCGAATCGAATTACTGGCAACAACATTTTTACTGCTTCGGCAGAATCAGAAACTAAGGAGGAATGTCGATTGAGTGCCAAATTAGACAGAATTGGTGCAGACCTTGAAAAAGCCCGTAAGAAACGGGCAGAATGGGATGCCAAGGTGAAAGACCTGGAACGCAGATACCGTGAGGAGGAAAATTCCGAAATCCACGAGATGGTTCATGCTGCGAACCTGAATCCCGAACAGCTTTCCGAGCTGCTCCGTATGTTTGCTGCGGATATGGCTCCAAAGCCTGATACGATCAATACTATGAATGAGGAGGAAACGCAGAATGAGATTTAAGAGATTCAGTGCCATGTTGCTGGCACTTGCGATGTGCATGGGTGTGTTTTCGACAACGGTGTTTGCCTACTCCGATGAGAGTGCAACAACCACTACTACGGAAAAGGCAGAAACCGTGGAAACTGTCCCTGAAAAGACCGAAGATAAGACTTCCGAGGAACTTCCCTACACCGTGACCGTCAATGAGGATGGCACGGTGGTTTTCTCTTTCAATGGCAAAGAGTGGATTTATGATGCAGAGGAATCCGAGGATAATAACATGGGAACTGGCAAGGTGGTAACGAGTGGTTCCCGTCTGAATGTGCGTACTGGTGCAGGCATGAATTATGAGATCATCGACCAGCTCCGTCCGGGTGAAGAAGTTGTGGTAGTCGGTGTTGAGGGTGACTGGTATCAGATCACTGTGCTTGAAAAGAACGGTTATGTTCACAGCGACTATCTGGAACTGATTGAAAAAGCCGAGCAGAACAGCGAAATGGATATGGCGCTGCTTATGATGTTTATGAGTGCGTTCATGCAGAACACGGACACAAGCGAACCTGCCCTTACTCCTGACGGTAATCTGACTCTGGTTGACGATGTTGGTTCACCTATGAAAAGTGGAAAGCAGTTCATTACCGCTGTAACCAAAAACGGAAACTACTTCTATATCATCATTGACCGTGATGATAAGGGCGAGGAAACCGTGCATTTTCTGAATCAGGTGGATGAAGCCGACTTGCTCAAGCTGATGGACGAGGAGGAAGTTGCAGAGTTCACTAAGCCGGTTGAGGAAGCAAAGCCAGAAGTGGTTGAAACGGTTCCTGAAACTACAGAACCTACTCCAGAGGAAAAGCCGAAATCCACGAATATGCTCCCGGCGATTCTTACTCTGCTTGTGCTTGCCTGTGGTGGTGGATTCTTCGTATTCAAGAAAGTCCAGGAAAAGAAGAAGGCACAGGAAGCGGCAAAGCCTGATCCGGATGCAGATTATGTGGACGATGACGAGGACTATGGGTACGATCCAGAGTTTGAAGACGATGATGCAGATAACTCCGTCGATGAAGATGATAATGAACCTGTGTAAACAGGATAGGTTTGATGCCTGGGCAACCTTCGGGTTGCCTTTACATAGCATCTGCTTTCAAGAAATAAAATATTTTGTGTTTTTGAAAGCGACCTCTTGAATATTCTGTGTGGTAGGTGTGCATACTATTATTTCAGTCATAGTGACTGGAAAATTTGTCTGCCTCATCCCATTGAAATCTCCATCATTTTAGAGTAAAATGAGGTAGATAATTCTGAAATGAGGTAGATAACATGAGAGCTTTTGATTATATAAAAGAGCCAGAAAAGTTGCTTACTCCTGAAATTGTGCAGATGATCGGAAAAATTCATGAGCACAAAGGTAAGCAAGAGCTTTTTTTGGAAGCTAATATTGATGAATTGAAAACCCTTCTTGAAGTCGCTTTGATTCAAAGCACAGGTGCTTCTAACCGTATTGAGGGTATTTATACAACAGATAAGAGATTGGAAGAATTGGTCAGCCAAAAGGCAGAACCAAGAAACCGATCTGAGCAGGAAATCTCAGGTTACCGAGAGGTGCTTTCTACAATCCACGAAAGCTATGAGTATATTGTGCCCAGACCTAATATTATTTTACAGCTTCATCGTGATTTGTATTCCTACGCCGGTTCCGGTGGAGAATATAAAAATGCTGATAATGTAATTGCAGAAACAGATGCAGAAGGTCACCAGAAAGCAAGGTTTATTCCGGTTCCTGCCTTTCAGACTGCGGAAGCTATGGATGAATTGTGCAGACAGTTTTTAGAAGCATGGAATACTGATAAAATTGATAGATTACTTTTGATACCTATGTTTATTCTGGATTTCCTCTGTATCCACCCTTTCAATGACGGAAATGGACGCATGAGCCGTTTACTGTCGCTTCTTTTGTACTATAAGGCAGGATATATTGTAGGAAAATATGTCAGCATGGAAATGTTGATTGAAAAAACAAAGGAAACTTACTATGAAGCATTGCAGGCAAGTTCGACAGGATGGCATGAAAATGAGAACAGCTATGAGCCTTTTGTTAAGTATTATCTGGGTATCATGCTGAAAGCATATAATGAATTTGAAAGCCGTGTAGAACATTTAAAGAACCGCACTCTTTCTAAGCCCGAAAGAATTAAAGCGATGATTGATCAGAAAGTTGGTAAAATCACAAAGAAAGAAATTATGGATGCTCACCCTGATATAAGCAAAACCACGGTGGAACGCACTCTGGCAGATTTAGTTAAGAGTGAGTACATTGCGAAGGTCGGTTCAGGTCCGGCTACAGGATATGTAAAAATCTAAGTCATAAATTATTTATCTACCTCATTTCATATACAGATGAGGTAGATATTTTTACGATGACGGAGATTATAAAACAGAAAATTGTGTCAGGTTGCAAAAATTCTTTCCGAACTTTTTACATAGCAGTCATGCACTACGGTGTGTGGCTGCTAATTTTTTTGCGAAAGGAGCAGATGCAAATGAAATTAGTTTTGGCTGAAAAGCCCTCGGTTGCACAGAGCATTGCCAAAGTGTTAGGTGCTACCAAGCGTGAGGATGGCTACTTAGAGGGAAACGGATATGTGGTCAGCTGGTGTGTGGGGCATTTGGTGGAGCTGGCACAACCGGAAGCCTATGATGCGAAGTACAGCAAATGGGCTTATGCAGACCTGCCTATTTTCCCGATGGACTGGCAGTATGAGGTTTCTGCCGGTACGAGAAAACAGTTTGGGATTCTGAAAAAGCTCATGGCCAGAGAAGATGTTGCAAGTATTGTGTGTGCAACAGATGCCGGTCGTGAGGGCGAGCTGATCTTTCGATTGGTGTACCACAAAGCCGGGTGCAGAAAGCCGTTTGAGCGGCTTTGGATTTCCTCGATGGAAGATGTAGCAATCAAGGAGAGCTTTGAAAATCTCAGGTCTGGAACTGAATATGATGCTTTGTATGAAGCAGCACTGTGTCGAGAGCGAGCCGACTGGATTGTTGGCATTAACGCTACTCGACTTTTTTCAACCCTTTACGGGCAGACCCTGAATGTCGGTCGTGTCATGACCCCTACTCTTGCTATGGCTGTCATGCGGGAAGCTGCCATTTCCGCATTCAAGCCTGAACCGTTCTACACAGTTCAGATTGGATTGGATGGTTTTACAGCTACAAGCGAACGTATCAAAACCAAGGCAGCAGCGGAAGCTGTCAGGCAAGGCTGTTCAGTGGCAATCGTTCAGAAAGCTGAATGTAAGGAGAAAAGAGAAAAGCCGCCTGCGCTCTATGACCTGACCAGTTTACAGAGAGAAGCCAACCGTGTGCTTGGCTACACGGCACAGCAGACATTGGACTACACACAGAATCTCTATGAAAAGAAACTGGTCACTTATCCCCGTACCGACAGCAGGTTCCTGACGGAAGATATGGCACACAGCCTGCCCGACCTCGTAAAGCTGGCTTTCCACACATTTCCCGTAGAGGATGTGGATAACATACCAGTTCATGCAGAGCAGGTTGTGAATAACAAAAAGGTCACAGATCACCATGCCATCATTCCGACCAGAGAATTGCAGAAATGCAATCTGAGCGAACTTCCCAAGGGTGAACTTGCAATTTTGCAACTGATTTCCAATCGGCTGTGTGTTGCAGTGGGAGATCCACACCGATACGCAGAGACAGTCATTGAACTGGACTACGGCGGCACAGCGTTCTCCGCAAAGGGCAAAACCATCGTGCAGAACGGATGGAAGGCTTTGATTCAGAAGGGTTCTTCGACAAAAAACGATGAAAACGAACAGGCGCTTCCTGCGGTATCCGTTGGGGACGAGCGGAAGGTGCTTGGTTCTGAAATTAAGGAAGGAAAAACTTCTCCCCCTAAACATTTTACCGAGGATACGCTGCTTTCTGCTATGGAAACAGCAGGTGCAGATGAAATGCCGGAGGATGTCGAGCGAAAAGGTCTGGGAACACCTGCGACCCGTGCCGGTATCATTGAGAAGCTGGTTCGCATCGGTTTTCTGGAACGTAAGGGTGATAAGAAAACCAAACACTTGATTCCGACTCATAAGGGTACGGCTCTGGTAACAGTCATGCCGGAACAGATTCAGTCCCCCTCCATGACGGCGGATTGGGAAGAAAAATTGTTACTCATTGAAAAAGGCGAATATGCCAGCGAGGATTTTATGGATGAGATCAAAGATGTGATTGCCGGTTTGATTCAGAACTATGAAGTGATCCGTGATTCCGAGGTTCTGATGTCGAAAGAAGCCAATTCTATCGGCAAATGCCCTCTCTGCGGCAGTGCTGTAGAGGACAAATCCAAGGCGTTTTTCTGTTCCAACAGAGCTTGCAAATTTGCTCTCTGGAAAAACAATCGCTACTTTGCAAGCATCGGCAAGAGCATGACTCCTGCCACAGCACAGAAACTGCTCAGTTCCGGCAAAGTAAAGCTCAAGAATTGCAAGTCTGAAAGGACGGGCAACACCTTTGATGCCACTGTCTTTATGGAGGTATCGGAGGATGGCAAAACGAAGTTCAGTATGGAATTTGAAAATGGAGGAAAAAGAAAATGACGAATGAGTACAACCCGGATGGTAAGGAAATCCGATTTATCGACAGCCACTATAAGGACTTGTTCCGTATCCCCGATGGCAGCTGTGTGCAGATTCACTACCCAGATGAAACGGTTGTGAAGCCCTGCACCTTCATTGACGAGTATCATACGCAGATCGGATACAATGTGTTTCATATCTGCCAGTTTGCAGAGATTATGGAGCGCAACGGCGCAAGCTATATGGCGGAGCCTGAGATTATGGGCAATGAAGCTGCATGGAAGGTTGGAAGGGACAGAATCCTTGCGGTACAGACCTGTGAAGATGGTTATGACTACACCCTGTTAGATGAAAACTACAACGAGGTTGATGGCGGTCAGGTCGATAACCCTGAACTGTCCATGATTGAAGTCCGCCAGGATATTCTGGAATCCTTTGGACTGGAGCGCCGGGAACTGCGGGCGATGTTCTATGAGGATGTCATGGAGCAGATGTTTGAAAACGGCAGACTGGCGGTAGATGCACCCGAAAAACGAGAATCTGTTATGGAAAAGCTGATGCAGACCGGAGAAATGGCTGCACCGAGCAGCCGTTCTCATAAACCCAAAGAGCCTGAACGATAAGGAGGACACGGATATGAAAAACGAAAAATGGGATGATGTTCACGGAAATACTACCCCGGATGACAGAATGGTTGCTTTTCTGGAAAGCCCCACGGATTCCTATGCGATTCTTCAGCTGCGGGAAGATGTAGACGATAATATCCCGCTCATGTTTGCAAATTACAGCTACCTTCAAAAGAAAGAAATGGAGCCTGAGATTGACCGTTACGAGGTGGTCTATCATGGCTCCATTTCTGTGTCCGGGGATGTGAATCGGCAGCTGGAAGATTTGTATGTGAAGTTCAATATTGACCACCCGAATGATTTCCGTGGTCACAGTATGTCGGTCAGCGACATCGTAGCCTTAAAGGTAGCCGGTGAGGTATCCTTTCACTATGTAGATTCTGTCGGGTTTCAGAAGCTGGAAAACTTTATGAAGTCCGAAAACTACCTGAAAAACGCAGAGATGGCAATGGAAGATGATTATGGGATGATTGACGGCATCATCAACAACGGAAAAGCGCCTGGATTAGAGGAACGCCCTTCGGTATTGGAACAGTTAAAGGAAAAGTCCGTGCCGGATGTTTCCCATAAGCCGCCTAAGAGCCACCCGGAAAGGGAGATTGAATGATGGATTTCACACAAGATGAGCGGAACATGATGATGCTTTACAGCCCTGGCACAAGGTCAGGGCTGTGTGAAGCATTGACACTGATGAAGGAACAGCTTTCGGAGGACGAGTCAGAGCTTTTTGCTTTGGCAGACTCGGTTCTCCGTAAAGTTTCAGCCATGGACGATGCCGCCTTTGAGAAGCTGAACCTTTATCCGGATTGATAGGATTGGAGGGATACAATGAACGCAAAAGAGCGATTTTATTCCGGATTAGCAAAAGAAACGATTGGGAAAATCACCTCGAACACAGATAACTGGACTTCGTTTTTGAGAACGATGTCCCGCAACTATGAGTTCACCTATCCGGAACAGGTGATGATTTATGCTCAGCGCCCCAATGCGACCTTTTGCAAGCCCTATGAGGACTGGAACGCTGAAAATTACCGCAGATATGTAAAGCGTGGCTCTACCGGTATTGCCCTGTTTGTGATGAACAGGGATAAACCGTATCTGCGCTATGTGTTTGATGTGGCGGATACCGGCGTTCGCCGTTCTTCCCCGGAACTGAAACCGTGGGAGGTGACGCCTGAAAACCGCTCCTATGTCATGGAAGCGATGGAGCGTACCTTCGGTGTTGCCGCTGACGGGGTGCTGGAAGCACAGCTTGAAGATATTGCATCCGCACTGGCGGCTGAGTATTGGGACGATTACAAAAAGCAGCTCCTCGACATCGTTGCCAACAGCTTCCTTGAGGAGTATGATGAACTCAACATCGAAGTAGCTTTCAAAAATGCGGTGGCAAACAGCGTATCCTATACGATGTATTGCCGGTTCGTGGAAAGTCCCGACAACTACTTCGAGCATGAGGATTTCCAGAAGGTGTTTGATTTTAACACCAGACAGACGGTAAATGCCCTTGGCACTGCGGTGAATGCCATCAGTACAAGGATGTTTCAGGAAATCGAAAAAGCGATTGGAGAACATGAGCAGATCAGAGCTGCTGAAAGGAGTGCAGATTATGAACGAGATGACTTACAGACAGGCCGGAGATTATCAGATTCCGAACCTTCAGTTGGAGAACGAGGGAGAGAAACCTCTGGGCAAGTACGGCAGGATGCGTCGAGCATTTTTGGAGCAGAACAATCCGATGCTCCTGAACGACATGATTCTGACGGAGAGCCTGTTCCCGCACCTGTGGGAGATCGAGGAAACGGCGAAAGCCAGAGTGGAGTTTCTGATGGAGCAGTACCTGAAGGACAGCCCCGCACCGGACAAAGAAACGCAGCAGATGGCGTGGGTACAGCACATGAACAGCCTGAAAGCACAGGCGGAGGAAGTCGTGATGACGGAGCTTATCAACAGCTGAGTCTGAACCTTTTCCTCTCCGAAAATGAACAAATCAGTTTTATCGACCGAGCAGAGAGCTTTACGCCCTCTGCTTTTTCTTTTGCCCAGGCAGAAATCGACCACTTTCTTCTGCTTGGCAGCAATACCGATGAAGCCCGAAAAGTCGTAGCGCTGGAATATATGAAGCAGAAGCCGTTGGAAGAAATCGTTCAGACCTTAAAGCAGGTCTATCACGGCGGCTATGGTCTGAAAGAAGATAGTGGGAATATCTGTGCGTGGTATGGCGAGGACGGTATCCACTTTGCCAAAGGTTCCTCTGCCATTGACAGTCCCAGAGCGCAGATCGTTTCTTGGGAAACGGTTGCCGAGCGTATTGGAGAACTTCTTGAAAATGGTCAGTTCGCAACCAATGTGGAACTGGTAGAAGCTCCCGGATATGAGCGTCAGAAGCTGGCTGAATCCCTGTGGCATCTTTATCACGATTTGAGTGAAGAAGCCCGTGCCGGCAGCTATCAGGAACCGTTTCGTGGGTTTCCTGATGAAACCGCAGACTTGGCTGAAAAGTTGGATGACCCTCGTTTCCACGCAACCTTGGTGCAGCAGTATTCGGAATTTAGAAAAGCCCTTGCGGAAAATCCCGATCTGCTTCGTTTTCACTATCACAAGCTGAATCTCATCCAGAAACAGCTGTATGAGCTGAATATGCCTTTGCGTGAGTATCAGACCGATATGATGCAGATGCCCCTTGTCCGCCAGTTCATTACGGATGATGAAGTCAATGCAGACTTGACCCGTGGAAGTGGCTTTTCCGGTGGCAAAGCCCGTATTTATAACTACTGGCAGGAGAATCATTCTGCCAAAGAAAAGATGGATTTCTTGAAGCATGAATACGGAACCGGTGGTCATTCCCACGCTTGCTCCGGCGCAACGCACAGCGGTCAGGATCACGATGCCAAGGGTGTTGCTTACACCAAGAGTGGCTGCGATAAATTGCAGATGTCCTGGGCGCAGGTGGTGCAGAGAATCGACGGTCTGATGCGAAAGGGACGCTACCTCAGCCCGGAGGAAGAAGCGGAACGACAGGCTATCGAAGAAGCCAAGGTTGATCCTTTGGAAGATGTTTATGACCGTTTCGCAGTGATTGATACCGAGGATGGCGAGTATGCAATCTGGGATAGCCAGACTGATGACTACTATGTAGACCCGGAAGGCGTTACGGAATACTTCACGGACGAATGGCTTGCCAATGACTATCTGGAAGAAGTTCGGCAGTCCGTAGCTGCGATGGATTCGGTTCAGCCAGAAACGCCTGTGGCAGAGTCTGCCGAAGTTGTGGAATCCCCTGTTTCCGAAGAACCAGCATGGAACTATCAGGTCGGTGACACGGTATATCTGGACGATACAGCTTTCCGTGTGGAGCAGATTACGGACAGAGAGGTTCAGCTGCGTGACCCTTCCCTTGCCTATCCGATCTTCCGTGCCGAGAATCGTGAGAATTTTGAGCGTATGCTCTCTCAGGACGAAAGAAACCATGTGGTAAGGGTTGATGCCCAAACCGAAGAAAAGCCCGTTACAGAGGATTTTCTGGGCGAAACCGAACCGAGGGACTACACCCCTGAGTATCAGCTGTTAGACCGTCTGCGTATGGACTGCGAATACTTCCTTGGTGCAGGACAGCACAGCGAAAAGCATCTGTGGGCAGGCAACCGCCATGCACAGATTGCCAAGATGCGTGAGCTGTATGAAATGATTCCCGACAAACCGGAATGGCTGACACCTGAGATGATTAACAGCTACGAGGAGCGCATGGCTCCCCGTTATCTGGTTGCCGCCTACCATCACTTTGAAAACGGCTTCGATGATAAGCTGGACTATTACACTCTGGAGGAAGCGGAAAAAGCTGCCCAGGGCTATGTGGACGGAACCATGGAGGATGACGGATTCAAGTACGATGGTGCTGCCGTTTACGATCAGCAGGAGCATAAGTGCATCCGTATCTATGGGGACTATCCTGACGAAAAGGCACACGCACAGGTCAGAGCCAGTGCGGAACCCGAACAGCAGGAGCCGGAACACTTCATTGACCATTTCTATGTTGCCGAGGACATTCAGAAGCGGGGTGCGCTGGACATCAAGGAATACAGTTCTTTTGGTGATGCCCTGCGAGCCTACTATGCACTTCCTGACACGCAGAGAAAAGCCCTGGGTGCAATGAATACCAGAGAACTGCCGGGTAGTCTGGACTTCGTACAGTGTGTAGATGGCAAGGACACCATCATTCAGGATTATGCCCAGGTGGTCGGATGGCAGAATGCCGAAGTCATGGACATTATCGCTCAGCTTGAGCAGTCCATCACCACCAGAGAAATCCCGCCTGTTCCTGCGGTAAACTTCCACATCACGGATGACAACATCGGTGAAGGTGGACCGAAGCAAAAATTCGCAAGAAACATCGCAGCCATTGAAACTCTGTTCAAGCTGGAAAGCGAGAACAGGAACGCCACTTCCGAAGAACAGGAGATTTTGTCGAATTATGTCGGTTGGGGCGGTCTGGCAGATGCCTTTGACCCGGACAAGGGAAATTGGGCGCAGGAGTATCAGACACTGAAAAACCTGCTTTCCGAAGATGAATATGCTGCGGCAAGAGCTTCCACCCTGAACGCACATTACACCAGTCCTACGGTCATTCGCTCTATCTACGATGCAGTCGGACAGATGGGCTTTGAAACGGGAAATATTCTGGAGCCTGCTATGGGTGTCGGCAACTTCTTTGGTATGCTCCCTCCTGAAATGCAAAGCAGCCGCTTGTATGGTGTGGAACTGGATTCCATCACCGGCAGAATTGCTCAGAAGCTCTATCCCAATGCAGAAATCAAGGTGGCTGGCTTTGAAACGACAGACCGCAGAGACTTCTACGATCTGGCTGTGGGCAATGTTCCTTTCGGCAACTACAAAGTGTCCGATAAGCCTTATGACAAGCTGGGATTTTCCATCCACAACTATTTCTTTGCCAAGGCTCTGGATCAGGTTCGTCCCGGAGGTGTGGTCGCTTTTGTGACAAGCCGTTACACCATGGATTCCAAGAACTCTGATGCAAGGCGATATATGGCGCAGCGGGCGGAACTGCTTGGTGCAATCCGTCTGCCAAACGATGCCTTTAAGAAGAACGCAGGTACGGAAGTCGTGTCCGACATCCTGTTCCTGCAAAAGCGTGACCACCCGATTGACATTGTCCCGGAATGGGTAAATCTTGACCGCACCGAAGAAGGACACACCATGAACAGCTACTTTGTCGCTCATCCTGAAATGGTTCTGGGCGATACGGTGGAAGAAAGTACCGCCTACGGTATGGACATTACGGTGCGTCCCATTGAGGGCATGGAACTGTCCGAACTTCTGAAAGAAGCGGCTTCCCACATCAAGGGAACCTATCAGGCGGTGGAGCTTCCTGAAGCTGACAAGGGTAAGAAAATTGAAACTATTCCTGCAACCCCGGATGTGAAGAATTTCTCTTATACCGTGGTGGATGGCGATGTGTACTTCCGTGAAAACTCCTTGATGCGTCGTGTAGACCTGAACGAGAAAGCAAAAGATCGTGTGATGGGTATGGTGGAACTCCGTGGTATCGTCAATCAGCTGATTGAATATCAGCTTGAGGATTACCCGGATGAAATGATTGCTCAGAAGCAGGCAGAACTGAATGATGCCTACGATGCGTTTGCCGCAAAGAACGGGCTTATCAATAATCGAGCCAACGGTCAGGCATTTGCTGACGATTCCTCCTACTATCTCCTGTGTTCTCTGGAAAATGTGGATGAGGACGGCAATCTGAAAAGCAAGGCGGATATGTTCACCAAGCGAACCATCAAGCCGGAACGCAGAGTGACGAGCGTGGATACGCCGTCCGAAGCGCTGGCAATCTCCATCGGTGAGCGTGGCAAGGTGGATTTGCCGTTTATGGCACAGCTGCTTGGAACACCCGGAGAATACGATGCGATTCAGACAGAGCTTCGAGGGGTGATCTTCAAAGACCCGATGGCTCCCGATGCTGTGGAAGTTGGATGGCAGACTGCCGATGATTACCTTTCCGGTGATGTAAGAAGCAAGCTGCGTGTCGCACAGATGGCGGCAGACAGGGATTCTTCCTTCCGCATCAATGTAGAAGCCTTGCAGAAAGCACAGCCGAAGGACTTGGATGCGTCCGAGATTGATGTGCGTTTGGGTGCAACATGGATTGATGCCGATTATATTCAGCAGTTCATGGAGGAAACCTTTGAAACGCCGTATTACTTGCGCCGTTCCATTGAGATCAAGTTCTCCGAGCTGACCGCAGAGTGGCGAATCAACGGTAAGAGTTCTCCAAACTACAACGATGTGGCGGCGTATGTCACCTACGGTACAGAGCGAGCCAACGCATATCGGATTCTGGAGGAAACGCTGAATCTGAAAGATATTCGTATCTATGATACGATTGAGGATGCAGATGGTAAGCAGAAGCGTGTTCTCAACAAAAAAGAAACTACCCTGGCACAGCAGAAACAGCAGGCAATCAAGGATGCGTTCCGAGATTGGATTTGGAGAGATCCGCATAGACGAGAAACCCTTTCCACCAAGTACAACGAACTTTTCAACTCCACCAGACCTCGTGAGTATGATGGCTCTCATATCCGTTTCGGTGGTATGAACCCGGATATTACCCTCCGTGAACACCAGAGAAATGCTATCGCCCATGTGCTTTATGGTGGAAATACGCTGCTTGCACACGAAGTTGGTGCGGGCAAGACCTTCGAGATGGCAGCATCGGCTATGGAGAGCAAGCGGCTTGGACTGAGCCAGAAATCCCTGTTCGTTGTGCCGAATCATCTGACCTTACAGTGGGCAAATGAGTTCCTGCACCTCTATCCGAGTGCCAAGCTCCTTGTTGCCACCAAAAAGGATTTTGAAACAGCAAACCGTAAGAAGTTCTGCGCTCGTATTGCAACGGGTGACTATGATGCAGTCATCATCGGTCACAGCCAGTTTGAAAAAATCCCGCTTTCTGCTGAACGACAGGAACGGCAGCTGCGGGAGCAGATTGATGAGATCGAGGGTGCGATTGCGGAGCTGAAATGGCAGCGTGGCGAAAACTTCACCATCAAGCAGATGGAGAAAACACGAAAATCACTGGAAGCCAGACTGGATAAGCTCCTTGCTGCCGACAAGAAGGATGATGTTATTACCTTTGAGCAGTTGGGCGTAGACCGGCTGTTTGTGGACGAAAGCCATGCGTTCAAGAATTTGTTCCTCTACACAAAAATGCGAAATGTGGCAGGCCTGTCCACCTCTGAAGCCCAGAAATCTTCGGATATGTTTATGAAGTGCCGCTATATGGATGAGCTGACCGGCGGGCGTGGCGTGATCTTCGCAACCGGTACTCCCGTGAGCAACTCGATGACCGAGCTTTATACGGTCATGCGCTATCTCCAGTACAGTACGCTCCAGCAAAAGAACCTGACCCATTTTGATTCCTGGGCATCGACCTTCGGAGAAACGACAACTGCGATTGAGCTTGCACCGGAAGGAACCGGCTATCGTGCCAGAACCCGATTTGCAAAGTTCTTCAATCTGCCTGAGCTGATGAATATGTTCAAGGAGGTTGCCGACATCAAGACCTTTGACCAGTTGCATCTCCCTGTTCCCGAAGCAAAGTTTGAAACGGTTGTGGTTCAGCCCTCTGAGTATCAGAAGGATATGGTGGCTTCTCTTTCAGAAAGAGCGGCGGATGTTCATGCCGGTATCGTTGACCCGTCCGTCGATAATATGCTCAAAATCACCAGTGACGGGCGAAAATTGGGACTGGATCAGCGGTTGATGAACCCTCTGTTACCCGATGACCCTGACAGCAAGCTCAATGCCTGTGTGGGAAATATCCTGCGTATCTGGCAGGATGGTCAGGCTGACAAATTGACCCAGTTAGTGTTCTGCGACCTCAGCACACCGAAAAATGATGGAACCTTTAATGTCTATGATGATGTCAAAACCAAGCTGATTGCAAACGGTGTGCCTGCGGAAGAAGTTGCCTTTATCCATGATGCGGATACCGAAGCAAAGAAAAAAGACCTCTTTGCCAAGGTTCGTACCGGACAAGTGCGAGTGCTGCTTGGAAGTACGCAAAAGATGGGCGCAGGAACCAACGTCCAGGACAAATTGGTGGCAGTTCACCACTTGGATGTGGGTTGGCGTCCGTCTGATATGACCCAGAGAAATGGTCGTATCATCCGTCAGGGCAACCGGAACAAGGAGGTTCAGGTGTACCAGTATGTGACCGAGGGAACCTTCGATGCCTACCTGTATCAGACCTTGGAAAACAAGCAGAAGTTTATTTCTCAGATTATGACCTCCAAATCGCCGGTTCGCTCCTGTGACGATGTGGACGAGCAGGCACTGTCCTATGCGGAGATCAAGGCGCTGTGTGCCGGCAATCCGCTTATCAAGGAAAAGATGGATTTGGACATTGATGTGGCAAGGCTGAAGGTGCTGAAAGCTGACCACCAAAGCCAGCAGTACCGCATGGAAGATAAGCTCCTGAAATACTTCCCGGCTGAGATTGAAAAGCAGACAGGTTATATTCATGGCTTTGAAGCTGATATGAAAACCGTGGAAGCACACCCGCAGATTGCCGAGGGCTTTTGCGGCATGGAAATCAGGGGCAAAGCCTACACCGAAAAAGCAGATGCCGGTGAAATCCTCCTTGCGGCTTGTAAAGATACCAAAAGCGCCGATCCGGTTCCGCTTGGCAGTTACCGTGGTTTTCAGATGGAGCTTTCGTTTGACAGCTTCCGGAACGAGTTTGATGTGACCCTGAAGGGCGCTGTGAGCCACAGAGTAGCCCTTGGCACGGATGCACGAGGAAATATCACCCGACTGGACAATGCCCTTGCAGGCATTCCTGAGCGCTTAGAACGAGCCAATGAGCAGCTGAATAACCTCTACAATCAGCAAGAAGCAGCCAAGGCAGAGGTTGGAAAACCGTTTCCACAGGAAGCAGAGCTGACAGCTAAAAGTCAGCGACTGGCAGAATTGGATGCGGCTCTGAATATGGAGGACTCTGCGGAAAATCGTGACGAAAGGAGCGAGTCGGAGCGTCCTTCTGTGTTGGCTGATCTGAAATCCAAAGCGAAGCATATTCCGCCTGCAAAATACTCTGAACCCCGTGAGGAGGTGTTATAATGGCAAAGCGAGACCAGAATGTTCATTTCCTTGCATCCAAAGAGGAGGTCGAGCGAATCCATGAGAAGATGGACGAGCTTGGCATCCGCAGTATGGGAGCCTATCTGCGGAAAATGGCTCTGGATGGTTACTGTATCAGACTGGATTTGCAGGATGTGAAAGCCCTGGTTTCCCTTTTGCGAATCTGCTCCAACAACCTGAACCAGTACGCAAAGCGAGCGAACGAAACCGGCAGCATCTATCATGCCGACATTGAGGATTTGCAAAAACGACTGGAGGAAATCTGGACGGACATGAGAGAAGTTCTTGTTCGCCTGTCCTCAATTCAGTAATCCGACAACTTGTCGGGAAGTCGCAGCTGCGGTTGCGGCTTTTACATAAGGGTTGACACCATTGCGTTATGGCAGATACCCTTGTACAATATAGTTAGAAGAAAGGGGTTGAGCCTATGAAGCTGGTATTGAAGATATTGGCACTGCCGGTGCTGTTCGTTGTAAAAGTGATTTGCGTTCTTGGAAATCTGCTTACAAATGTTGTGTCCTATGTGATTGGCATACTACTTTTGGTTATTGGCGGCTCTGCAATTTACTGCATTGTAAAGGCTTTGTGGCAGTCCCTGCTTATCCTTGTGGTTCTTGGAATTGCGACAATAGCAGCGGTGTTCCTGCTCGTCTGGGCTGTTATGAAAGCTGAGAATATAGTAGAAAGTTTGGGAACATTTATCAGGTCGTGAGAAATTATTAGAGGAAAGTCACCTTCGGGTGGCTTTTTCTTTTTGGGAAGGAAGTGATGGGAATGGCAGCGACAAGATTGATTGCACTCCATGTGAATAAGGGAAAGACGGTCGCTCAATGTTTGGCAGACAGAACCGACTACTCACAAAATGCTGCAAAAACCAATGATGGCGAATTTATCAGCTCCTATGAGTGTGATCCAAAGACAGCGGATGAAGAATTTCTGCTTTCCAAACGGCAGTACCAGCACATTACCGGCAGGCAGCAGAAGAACAATATCATCGCATACCAGATACGCCAGTCCTTTAAGCCGGGAGAAATCACTCCGGAAGAAGCGAACCAGGTCGGCTATGAAACAGCGATGCGATGGACAAAGGGAAAACACGCTTTCATCGTTGCGACCCACATCGACAAATCCCACATTCACAACCATATCATTTATAATTCGACCTCGCTGGATGCCACACGGAAATTCAAAAACTTCTTTCTTTCCGGTCTGGCGGTGCAAAGACTCAGCGATATGGTTTGCCTGGAACACGGTCTGTCCATTATTACACCGAAGCCGTATCGGGAGCGCCAGAAAAGAACCGTTTATCCCAAGAAGCGTACCCAGCGTGACGAATTATGTGATGCGATTGATGTGGTGCTGAAGCAGAAACCAAAGAGCTTTGATGGCTTTGTTCAGGCTCTGGCTGACATGGGATTTGAGTTCAAGGATGGAAAGCAGCCTGCGTTCAAGGGCGAGAATCAGAAGCGTTTCATTCGGCTGCGTTCCCTGGGCGAAGGATATAGCAAAGAGGAAATTCAAGCTGTTGTCTCCGGTAAGAACCTGCACAAATCAAAAGGCAGCTCTGCCAAGGCTCCTGCCCCGAAGCAGTTCCAGATGCTGATTGATATTCAGGCAAAGATGGCCGAGGGCAAGACGGTCGGTTATGAGAAGTGGGCAAAGAAGTTCAATCGAAAAGAAGCTGCCCGTACCGTCATTCTTCTGAAAGAAAAAGGTCTGGGCAACTACGACGATCTGACCGCTCATATTGAAAATCTGTCTGCCCGCTTTGATGCGCTTTCTGATTCTATCAAGGCCGCAGAGAAGCGAATGGTTGAGGTTCAGGCGTTGCAGCAGCACATCAAAAATTATCGCAACACAAGGCAAATCTATATCGAGTACCGCAAGGCTGGATATAGCAAAAAGTTCTTTGAGGAACACCGTCAGGAAATCACAATTCATAAAGCGGCGAAGCAAGCCTTTGACGAATTGCAGATTACAAAGCTCCCATCTATGCAATCGTTGTATGAGGAGTTTCATCAGCTGGCAGTCCAGAAAAAGCAAGACTACGCTGAGTACCGTCAGATCAGAAAAGAAAAAGAAGAACTGCTGATTGCCAAACGGACGGTTGAAACGATTCTGAATATCGACAGACAGAAAGAGCAGGAAAAAGAACAAGAGAAAGAGGAAAAGAAGAACTTCCGTTAAAGCAAATAGCCACGGTCTGCACTCCCCCAAAGGGTGCGGATCGTGGCTACTTTTTTATTTTTCGACCTCAGCGCTTTCAGCCATTTTAATAATTTCAGAGTCGTCAATTTTGCTTGGCTCATATTCCAGAACATAGGTGATTTCGGGAGAATATGTCCAGCAGAGGAACGCCTTGTCATCTTTTTTGTAGAGGGCGCCATACCAATCCTTAATCATCATTTCTTCGCAGCTGTCCATGCTATCAACCGGGAAAAGCACCCCAAGAGCTTCTGTGTGCAAGCCGGTGATCTCAGCCGGATTGCCATCATAAAATGTCGTTTTCAAAATTCGGTAGTAGATGGTTCGGTCTTTATCGGTCTGATCTCCGTAAGTAAGCGTTGCAGCAACTTCCGTTTTGGAGACTTTCTTTAGATCTTCCCCAAGAACTTCTTCAGCGCTTTTTTCAAAACGGTCAGCAAATTCATCGAAGTCCATTTCCTTTTTCTGATGTGAAGTCACCGCAATTATGATTCCAACCGCCACAACAAGAATGACGGCAAAAAGAATAGCTATTCGTTTCTTTTTATTCATGTTCTTCCTTTCCGAGAAAAATAAAGCGAAGTCAACGAGGTACATCTGTCAGATTCATGATCTTTGCATCTGCCTTTTTTGCATATTGCATGGTCTGATAAGCTCCGCCAGAATTGTGTTCTATGCAGAAAATAACTAAATCCGACCGGTCAACCATGGACCGATTTCTGACTTGATGGGCGGACTTGAAGTGTTTCTCTGCGGATTCGAGACAGATTTCAATTTCATCATAATACTCATGAAAAGACTCCTCGTTGTTCCGGTATTCCGCCGTCATATATGGCAGTACAAGAACGAGAGAACTGTTGTCATCACGGATGGTTCGCTTGCATCTGCGAACCGTTGCTGAAACAAGCTGATCAAACTCTCCGTCTCGCCCAACAAGGAATTCGACATATTCTTTGGTGAGAAGCAACTCACGGATGATTGATTCCAACTGTCGCTCAATCAAAAACGGATCATCAACTTGTCTGTGTCCAAAGAAACTGACAGCGAATAAATTCATAGAAATCTCTCCTTTGGAGATGCTTAGTACAGGTATCACCAATCAAGCCAAGATATTGATAATTATATCACCAATACAAGAAGGGATAAAGAGAAAATTCGTTTTCTTGCTACCAACGTCACCTTCCGATTCATACTACAATAGTTGAGGAAGGAGGGACAGGAATGGCCAACACGCAGTATGATGAATTTATTCGTATCAGGATTACAGAATTAAGAATAGCAAAGAATATTTCCGAACACAAAATGAGCTTGGATTTGGATAAGAGTGGCTCATACATTCGTGGAATAACCAGCGGAGCAGCCTTGCCGTCTCTCAGGGAACTGTTCAATATCATCTCGTATTTTGATATGACACCGGCAGAATTTTTCGCCCCGCTGGACGATGCGAATACCCCGTATCGTGAATTGTGCGAGAAGCTGAGAACCATGAATGAGGAAGAACTCGAAAAGGTCAGCACCTTTATTGGCTGGATTGAGAAGAAAGAATAATCAAATGGAATTAAGATTTTAACCTGGATGCCAAATGGCAGTCCAGGTTTTTTCTTTCTCAGGAAAGCGTTCAGAATGAACGAGCAGCCGGTATCGTAGATACCGATCAAAGGGGATTGGGGATGCTTCCCCAACAAGCAAATTTGCGAAGATTGCACCGAAGGGAAAATCGAGAAAATGAGTGAACCTGTACAGGTTTACACTGCTTGCCAATTTGTAAAACCCCAAAATTCCGCTTCTCGATGCTCTAAAAGCCTTGTCACTTCAAAAAATCGGATAATTCTTTGAAATGAGAAAATAAAATATAGTGATAGCTCATTTTCTTGTTGAGTTTACCTATTTGCGTGCTATAATTATAAGTACAGGTACTTTTTGGACGAAATATCTGGGAGAAAGGAATGGTGAAATGATGGCTGTCAGCTATAAGAGACTATGGAAGCTATTGATTGACCGAGATATGAAGAAAAAAGATTTGGCTGAACAGGCAAATCTGAGTAACTATACCATCAACAAAATGCACCGAGGTGAGAATGTAACTACAGATACGCTTGTGAAAATCTGTTCTACCCTAGGCTGCACCTTCGACGATATTATGGAAATAGTTCCGGACGAAAAATGATGTCCGTTTTTATGTAGTAAACCTATGATAAATTAGAATTTATAACGATTGTAACTTTCAATCTTTTTATAGATAAGGAGATTGCAAAATGATTGATTTCGCCCCTGGCATGAGAACCATCATTCGTGACGAGGAATGGATGGTCAAGAAAATTGAAACCAATAGTCTTGGCAACAAGACTTTATACTGCGTTGGCGTTTCTCCGTTGGTTAAGGATAGAGAAGCGATTTTCCTTACGGATTTGGAACAGATTCAAATCGTTGATCCTGCGGAAGTAAAGCTGGTTGCGGATGCTTCTCCATTCTACAAACGAGCGCTGTTATATCTGGAGAGTCAATGGCGTCAGCAAATTCCTACAGATGCCAATCTACATATTGGTCATCAAGCAGCGATGGACTTGATACCCTATCAGCTTGATCCAGCAAAACTCTCTTTGCAACGTCCGAGGCAAAGAATTCTTATTGCGGACACCGTAGGTCTCGGTAAAACTTTGGAGGCAGGTATTTTGATGTCCGAGCTAATTGCTCGTGGCAAAGGTAAAAGAATACTGGTTGTTACCGTTAAGAGTATGATGACGCAGTTCCAGAAAGAAATGTGGAACCGCTTCACCATTCCTTTGGTGCGCCTTGATTCTAACCGGATTCAAAAGATTCGTGCCAACTTACCATCGAATTATAATCCTTTTTTCTATTATGATAAGACGATTGTATCCATCGACACTCTAAAGAGAGATGTTGAATACCGCACTCATCTGGAAAATGCATATTGGGATATTATCGTAATCGACGAAGCACAGAATGTAGCAGAACGTGGAGACCATCAGGCGCAGCGTTCTCGTCTTGCAAAGCTGCTTGCAGATCGTAGCGATACCATGATCATGCTTTCAGCAACGCCTCATGATGGTAGAGCAAAGAGCTTTGCATCTTTGATGAATATGCTCGATCCGACTGCGATTGCTGACCCACAAAATTACACCCCGGAAGATATTAAAGGACTTTGCATTCGCCGTTTTAAGAAGGATGTCAAAGATCAAGTTAGTGGCTCTTTCTTAGAAAGAAAAATCACACTTGAGCGTTGCTGTGCATCTGCAAAAGAGGAATATGCTTTTGATATTTTTGCTGAAATGCAACTGGAAATGGATTTGGGTAAGACCAAAGGTACAGGTCAGCTGTTTAAGACTAGCTTGGAAAAATCCTTGTTCTCCAGTCCAGCAGCTTGTATCAAGAGTATTGAATCACGCTTGAAGAAACTCTACAAAAAATATACCGTAGATGACATCAAAGATATTCGTCTACTGGAAGAACTGAAAACTGCGCTGGAGGCGATTACTCCTGCGGACTTTACACGTTATCAGAAACTCTTGAATCTCCTCAAAAGCAAGGAATACGCATGGAATCCAGCTGATAGCGGTGATCGTGTTGTTATCTTTACTGAGCGCATCGAAACCATGAAGTATCTTGCTGAAAGGCTTCGACAAGACCTAGGCTTGAAAGCCAATGTCATTCAGGAGATTTCCGGTGGAATGAGCGATGCGGAACAGCAACGCATCGTAGAGGATTTCGGTCGCACGGAGTCTCCGGTTCGTGTCTTGGTTGCATCGGATGTTGCTTCGGAAGGTTTGAACCTGCATTATTTGAGCCATCGGCTGATTCATTTTGACATTCCATGGTCTTTGATGGTGTTCCAACAAAGAAACGGTAGAATCGACAGATATGGTCAACAGAAGCGCCCCGATATTCGCTATATGCTCATCGAAAGTGATAACAAACGTATCAAGGGCGATATGCGCATCATCGAAATCTTGATTACAAAAGAGGAGCAGGCTCTGAAAAATATTGGAGATCCTTCTCTGCTGCTCGGTAAATTTACCATCGAAGATGAAGAACTTGTTGTAGCCGAAACAATCGAATCCGGTTCAGATTCAGATGCTTTTGAACAAGCATTGGATGCTGGCGAAGATGACTTCGATCCATTTGAAGCATTGATGGCAGCAGCTGGTGAAGCAGAGCATGAGGACGAGAAAAAATCGGAGATTGTTTCGGATGAAACCTTGTTCTCGGATATGGATTACTTGTATCAGGCACTCACATATCTAAATCAGACAGAGAATCATCCTGTTGAAAGACTGAAAACGGTTTCCGGTTTGGATATTAAATTGACTCCTGATATGGAGCGACGCTTGAAAGCACTTGTTCCGGAAGAAGCACTTCCGCAGGGAGAAACGCTTCGAGTCTCTGATGATAAAGCCTTCTGCATGGAGCAGATGCGAAATAGTATGCAGAAAAACATGGACGAGTCTGCCTGGCCAACTACTCAGTATTTGTGGAAACTTCACCCTGTTCTGAGCTGGGTTAATGACAAAGCAAGTCTGCTGTTTAAGCGAGACGAAGCACCAGTCCTTGGGCTTCCCGGAGTGTTAAAAGTTGGCGAAAGCATTTATGTTGTAACCGGCAGTATGCCTAATCTAAAGTCAACTCCTTTGGTCGATGAATGGTTTGGTCTGTTGTACCAAGATGGCAAATTCGTTAAGGTGCTATCTATGAATGAAGTGGTGCAGAAAACAGGATTGAGTAATCCCAAAATTCCGAATACGAATTGCATAGGTGAGAATGAAATTTCTGCCGCAAGTTCTTTGCTATGTGATGTAGTTTCCCAAGCAAAAATGCATTTGGATGAACATTACAAAAGGTACCAGACGGAAATGAGTCCGCTGCTGGATGCAGAAGTTGATAAGCTGATTGAGCTTCAAGAAAAGCATAAAGAATACTACCAGCTGACCTTGTTCGAGCATGAACGGAAGCTCCAGGAACAGGAGCGTCGGGTAGATGAACTCTTTGATCAGTTTATGAGCTGGGTGAAAGAAACTTTGACAATACAGAACAACCCATACATTAGAGTTGTGTCTGTGCTGATGGGGGTATCGCAATGAGCATAGATTTAACAGGTATCACCAATAAAAACGAATACTATACCAACCATTATTTTTCCACTGTGTTTGAAGAAAATACGAGTGCTACTATCAGCGGTTGGAATGCAGCTGCAAGGGAGTCCGAAGAAATCAAAACGCCCTGGTCGCTTCTGCGTCAGAATGCACGACAGTATTATACGGCACATGATAAATTTGTCCGTTCTTCTGTAAACTTACAAGCTCTTGCCAATATCAAGATGCTTGCGAGTAGCTATCTGAAATCATTGGGCTATCCAGAAGCAAAACCGGAAGTTGTGACGGTGGACGATTCTCTGTCGGTTCCGGTTTATCTTGAAATGACAAAGAGCAATGGCGCACCATTGCTGTGGGTATTGTTATCAGCATCAAAGGAATCGGATGCTGGCATTATGGAGAGCTTTGTGTTTAATGCCGACGATGTAGATGATGATGCTGCCGGTACACTCTACAAGGGCGTTTTGGGCGAGATGGCAAACGAGGACTTGGTTACAAAAATCCTCTTTGGTGCTGCTGAACCCCCTCGTTTTGTTATGCTGATTGGCATGAATCAGATTGCGCTTATCGACCGCAACAAGTGGAATGAAAAGCGTTACCTTCAGTTTGAGCTTGAGGAAATTTTCTCTCGATTGGAAAATACGACTTTGCAGACCATGTCTGTATTGCTTCATAAGGATTCTCTTTGTCCTGATGACGGAAAAGTTTTGTTGGATGAGTTGGATGAACAGAGCCAGAAGAATGCTTCCGGCGTATCGCAAGACTTAAAGTATGCCCTCCGTGAGAGCATTGAATTGCTGGGCAATGAAGTCCTTTACGATATGAAGACACGCCTTGGTCGTGATCTTGATGCAGACCCTGTAGATGCCGGACAGTTGACTTTAGAGTGTCTGCGCTATATGTATCGTATGCTGTTTGTGCTCTTTATTGAGTCCAGACCGGAACTTGGCTATGCACCGATCAAAGCACAGAGCTATTACTCCGGATATTCTCTGGAAAGTTTGCGAGATATTGCGGATAACATCCGTGATGATGTAAATGAAGTTGGTGATGGCTATTACCTGCATGAAACTTTGGCAAAGCTCTATGAGCTGATTTATGACGGCTATCCGAAAACGGAAGATGAGCTGAAAAAATCGACAGGTTCTGATAGCCTGCACGATATGTTCCTGATTGCTCCGCTGAAGGCACATATCTTCGATCCGGAATATACCAAGATGATTTCTGCGGCCAAGCTGAGAAACAGCTGTATGCTGCGTATCATTGACCTTATGAGCTTGACAAGGGCTACGGGCAGAAGAAATGGCCGCCGTGGTCGTATTTCCTATGCAAATCTGGGTATCAACCAGATGGGCGCAGTTTACGAGGCACTTCTTTCCTATCGAGGCTTTATTGCCGAACATGACCTCTATGAAGTAAAGAGAGCCGGTGACAGCTTCAACGAGCTGGAGGTTGGTTACTTTGTACCGGAATCTGAGCTTGACCAATATACAGAAGACGAGCGTGTCCGTTATGAGTCCGGCGAGAAAAAAGGCAAGCTCCGTATGTATGAAAAAGGCACTTTCATTTATCGTCTGGCAGGCAGAGAGCGTGAAAAATCCGCATCCTATTACACACCAGAGGTTTTGACCAAGTGTCTGGTTAAGTATGCCCTGAAGGAGCTTCTGGAAGGAAAAACTGCGGACGAAATTCTCAAGCTGACCATCTGCGAGCCTGCTATGGGTAGTGCAGCGTTCTTGAACGAAGCAATCAATCAGTTGGCAGAAGCCTATATTTCCCGTAAGGAGAAAGAAACCGGCGAAATCATCAGCTATGAAAAGAGATTTAATGAATTGCAAAAGGTCAAGATGTTTATTGCCGACCGCAATGTTTATGGCATCGACCTGAACCCTGTGGCTGTTGAGCTGGCAGAAGTCTCCCTGTGGCTGAACACCATTTATGAGGGCGGCTTTGTGCCTTGGTTTGGCACGCAGCTGGTGAACGGAAACTCCCTGATCGGTGCAAGGCGGCAGGTTTACCGCATTGAAAACACACAATCCACCTCTAAGGGATTGCGCTGGTACGAGATAGAGCCGGAACGGGTACCTTTGGGAACAAAGCGTATGCCGAAGAAGCAGGTTTATCATTTCTTGCTTGGCGATCCGGGAATGTGCAGCTATTCCGATAAAGTAATCAAACAGCTGGAGCCTGCAAACATCAAGGAGATGAAAGACTGGAACAAGAAATTTACCAGTCCGGTCACTGACGATGAGGTTGTTACTCTGCTGCGACTTTCTGCGGCAATTGATGAGCTGTGGGAGGCGCAAATTCAGTTGCGTAAGGAAGTAGGCACTAAAACACAGGACGCTCTCTCTATCTTTGGCTATACCGATGATGCAGAAGATTCGCATACTACGATTCGCCAGAAGGACAAGATCTTCAGCGAACTCTATAAGAGCGAACATATGAGGAATGCCGGTCCCTATGCCCGACTGAAGTTTGCAATGGATTATTGGTGTGCGCTGTGGTTCTGGCCGATTGATAAAGCGGATTTGCTTCCTACCAGAAGTGAGTTTTTGTTTGATATGTCCCTGATTCTTGAAGGAACCATGGCATCTGTGAATGTTACTGATTCTGTCAAGGGTGGTCAGCTTTCTCTGTTCCCGACGGAAATAGAACAGATGGCAATGGATATTATCGACACCTACGGTACAGATACCATTGTTGATATTCCTGCATTGCGCAAGCAAAATCCGAGACTGGACTTGGCGGCAAGGATTGCAGAGCAGAACAAGTTCATGCACTGGGAGCTTGAATTTGCAGATTTGTTTGCAGAGCGTGGTGGATTTGACTTGGTTATTGGTAATCCGCCGTGGGTCAAAGTAACATGGGGGGAATTTGGGGTTTTGTCAGAAAAGCAGCCTCAGTTCGTGATTAAGAAATTCAATGCAGCTCAAGTAAAAAAAGAAAGAGAAAAAGTTCTAAATAATGAACTTGTTAGAGGAGATTATTTAAGAGAATATACATCTCTTGCTGGTGGATTAAACTTTTATAATGCGTTTTCAAATTACCCTGTTCTAAAGGGACAACAAACAAATCTTTATAAATGTTTTCTTCCTATTGCGAGTTATGTTTCAGGCACTCGAGGAGTATTTGCATATATACATCCAGACGGTATTTATGATGATCCAAAAGGTGGAGAGTTAAGAGAATTTTTGTATCCTAAATTGAGATACAGATTCCAATTCGTTAATGAGAAGTTGTTGTTTAAGGAAATAAGTGATACAAGTATTTATGGTCTGAATGTGTATTCCAATATATCATCTTCCGAGTTTGATATGATCACGCATTGTTACCATCCTATTACGGTGGATATGTGCTACGAAACCGAAAACAACGACGAAGTACCTGGCATGAAAGATGCTCAAGGCGAATGGAACATCGTGGGTCATCCTAAACGTATTGTGCGCATCGGGAAAAAAGAATTGTTGTCCATAGCAAAAGTATATGATAACCCTGATAAACCGGGGCAAACCAGGCTTCCTGCGATTTATGCTCAAGAGCTTATGAGCGTTATTCGATGTTTTGCTGCACAAGATCGTAAACTATCAAATATATCTGAGTCGGTTTATATGACACAGCTGTTGGACGAAACAGCATCTCAGGACAACAAAATAATAGCTCCGCAGTCACATTTCCCGGACTCTTTAGAGGACTTTGTTTATTGCGGTCCATATATTTCAATTTGCAATCCGCTATTCAAAACGCCGAGGTGCAAATGCGTTGAAAAATCAGATTATGACAGGATTGATTTAACCCAGATCGGTGATAGTTACATTCAGCGTTCAAAATATGCGATTCATCAGAATATAGGTGAATATGTTAGTCAGAGTCCAGTCATGCCATCGGGGAGAAAATACATTGATTCGTATAGACTGGTAGCAAGAAAAATGCTCGGGTTGAACCAAGAAAGAACTTTGATGGCCGCTATTATCCCAAAGGGAACCTCTCATATTAACGGTATATATGGCATGAGCTTTGATTCCTTATCGGACATGGTGTATATGTCTGCGTTGATGGCTTCCTTGCCGTATGATTACTTCATTCGCTCTCTTGGGAAAAGCAATTTCTTAGATGATACTGCTCGAAAGTTACCAATACCGCAATCAAAGTATAAAAATGCCTTGATTGTTCGTGCACTGCTACTTAATTGTCTTAGTAATCATTATGCCGAATTATGGAACGATGTGTTCATTCCTGATTTTGCAAACGACAGTTGGGCAAAAGAAGATGCTCGACTAATTACGACAACATACAAACATTTGACAGAACATTGGCATACGAGTTATCCGGTAAAGGACGATTATTCTCGTCATCAGTTATTGATAGAAATTGACGTGTTAGCGGCAATGAGTCTTGGCATAACGTTAGGTCAACTTAAAACTATATATCGAATTCAGTTCCCGGTACATCAGAACTATGAGTCCGATACATGGTATGACGCCAATGGTAGAATTGTTTTCACAAACAACAAAAGCTTAGTGGGCGTAGGTTTTTCACGTCCTGAATTTGAGCGTGAAATAAAAAGTTCGCTTGTTGGCAAAAAGTTTTATCAGACTATCAGCGATGACACTATGCCGGGCGGTCCCGTTGAGCGCACCATTGAGTATGTAGCTCCATTTGACCGCTGTGACCGTGAAAAGGACTACGAAACCGCATGGAAGTTCTTTGAGAAGAAGTACGGAAAATAACGAGACCGTTTTTAGGGAGGTGAGACCGTGGCAAAACCTAAGAAAGAAACTCGAATTATGAAAGTTACTTTGGATGCGGACGAGTTTGAGAAATTTGATCAGGGAATCACACATTCTGACAACGGCCTTCGCAATGAAAAAGGACGTCTAAGTACGCTTCCGGATATTGCAGAGGTTACTGATGATGATCTTCCGTATAAGGAAATTGTCCGAACAGAAACTGTGTATGTTGAACGGGAGCGTACAAACGATAGTTTCGGCGCAATGCTTGGTCACGCAGCAGCTGAAATTGTTGTGGATGTACTCAGTGATCCTGAAATCCAAGAAGGATTAGCCAATCTCGGCAAGGCATTTTGGTACTACAAGGTAAAACCTCGTATCAACAATGCTATTCAATGGATGAAAAGCGACAAGAAGTTTGAGACAAAGGCATCTCGGCTAATTGCAAGCAGCAAGTCCCAGGTTGAAACTTCTTATGAAGTCGAGGTTATAGATCAAAAAAAAGGGGAAATTGTTGTTTCCGGAGAAGATGCGGCTAAGCTTGTGGCGGCAGTCCGTGAAGAATCTAAACGATTGTCCGCTATGATTTATCTGCTTTCTAATATCGTTGTGAAAGATGATAAAACGCAAGAAGAATACGTCATCGAGCAAGCTTATATTAAGCAATTAGTGTCTGAAGAATCGAGAAACACCATGGAAATGCTTATTGCGAACAGACAACTGTTGGATGAAGGAACTGCCATTTGTTTTTCTGATTTTTTGAGTGGTTATATCCGAAATGGGAAGCAACGTATAGCTATTCCTGTAAGCACCAACGGAAACACATAAATTTTCTAACGAAACCGCATTAGGAGGTAAATGACTTGAACTACATAAAAACGCTGCACATAGAGGGATTTAAGAAATTTACCTCCCTGGATGTGGAGTTCAACGAACACATGAACATTCTCGTTGGTGAGAATGAAGCTGGTAAAAGCACGATCTTGGACGCAATTAAGACCGTGCTGAATCAGCAATATCGAAATGCCGACAAATCTGTGCTGCGAGATCTGTTCAACACGCAGATGGTCGCCGCATTTGAAAGTAATCCGAGTGTCAAGACTCTACCTCGAATTCTAATCGAGGTAGAGCTGGCACTTGACCCTAAGACTAAAAACGCAGATTACTTCCATGGCGAAGTATATGGTATGTTGAAAAAGCAGGTCGAAAAATACGGTATCCGCTTTGAGTGTAAATACGATGAACAGTTAGGCGCAGGAATGGAACAGTCTATTCTGGAGGGCAAAATCCCGTATGAATACTATGCCCTGACATGGATGACTTTTGCCAACAATCCGTATCAGATGATACGCAGACCGCTTCAGTTCCTTGCTATTGACACAACGAGCAGTGCAGTTGCACCCTCTTTCAACTATTACAATAGAACGCTCTTTACGAGCAAGTATAACGAACAAACCAGAGCAAAAGCTAAAAATGATTTTCGCACTAAGCTA
>ERZ1673750.424-NODE-424-length-33909-cov-6.070804_pt1 | contig 33909 bp, 28 predicted proteins | sample MGYA00580203_ERZ1673750 | MGnify/ENA primary metagenome ERZ1673750 (study PRJEB41218, sample SAMN15661763) | gut metagenome | host: Homo sapiens | place: Canada: London | collected 2015-08-20/2019-03-30 | study: EMG produced TPA metagenomics assembly of... | reverse complement strand
GCTGAGGCTGACGTTCAAAAGGACGACGACTTTAGATATGATTACAAGAGCGTTAGCAGATTAGGCGGCTTGGAAGTACTTAAGGAGCTTGACAATATTTATAAAGAAGTTGTTCACAATGCAATTGAACTTCTTGGATCAGAACTTGTTAAACCTGGTTACTATGATTTAATTAGTGCGCCAGACATCACAGGTTTACTTGCTCACGAGGCTTTTGGCCACGGAGTAGAGATGGATATGTTTGTTAAGGATAGAGCTTTGGCAAAGGATTATGTCAATAAAAGAGTGGCGAGTGACATAACTACAATGCATGACGGCGCCACAGCCATTGGCGAATGCTCAAGCTATAGCTTTGACGATGAAGGCACTTTAGCGTCTGATACTGTTATTATTGAAAATGGAATACTTAGAAGAGGTATGGCGGATAAACTATCTGCAATGTCTTTAGGCGTTAAGCCAACAGGCAATGGCAAGAGAGAATCTTTCAGAAGAAAGGCTTATACAAGAATGACAAATACTTTCTTTGAAGGCGGCAAGGACAGCGTTGACGATATGATCAAGTCCATTGACTACGGATTTTTACTTGATGGCATGAACAATGGTATGGAAGACCCTAAGAACTGGGGAATTCAATGTACTGCAATGAAGGCGAGAGAGATAAAGGACGGTAAATTAACTGGAAAAGTATTTAGTCCAGCGACATTAACAGGTTATGTACCTGATGTACTTGAGTCTATATCTATGGTTTCTGGCGAAATCGAAATGAATGGCGCTGGTTACTGCGGCAAAGGATATAAGGAATGGGTCAAGACTTCAACTGGTGGTAGCTACTTAAAATTTAAGGGGAGATTAAGCTAATGGATAGAATTAAAAATATTATTGATATAATAAAAGAAAATAAAGAAATCTCTGATTTTAAGTTAATTAGAAAGAAAACATCTAGCAAGGAGCTTTTCTTAATAAGAGATCAGGTAGATATGGACAGAAGCGTTGAGACTGATGACGTGAGTGTGACTATATATGCTGATACTGAAGAAGATGGCAAAAAATTTAGAGGAGACTCTTCATTTAATACAGCTCCATCGGATAGTGATGAAGAAATTGCAAGAAAAGTAGCTCTTGCTTATGAAAGAGCAAAATTCATTAAGAATAAATATTTTCCTTTAGCTGAAGGAACTGAATTAGTAGATGAAAAGGCTTATATAAATGAGCTTGAGACTATAAAAAAGGTGAAGGACATAGTATACAAGGACTATGGAACAAAATCCAAGATAAACTCATGCGAAATCTTTGTTAATAATATAGAAGAAAATCTTGTGAACTCAAAGAGCTGCGACTGCAAGTCTAAAAAGAGCGAGATAATCGTTGAATCAATTGCGGATGCGTGTGGTGAAGCGGGCTCAATCGAGGTTTATAGAATGTTTACTTTTTCTAAGCTAAATGAAAAAGAATTTGAAGAAAATATTTATGAAGAGCTTAAAGAGGCAGAGGATAGAGCTATGTCTAAGCTAGCTGAGCCAATTGAATCAGTTGATGTAATCATCACTGGTCTAGATGTTCCAGCCTTCTTTAACTTTTATGATTATCAAGCAAGCGGCTCAACTCATTATATGAAGCTAAATAAATTAAAATTAAATGAAGAGGCTCATAAAGGAGCCAAGGGTGATCTTGTAAATATCACTTTAAAGCCTGAAATTGAAGGTTCCGTGCATAATAGCAAGTATGACAGCGATGGTGTTAAGCTAAAAGAAACACAAATATTTAAGGACGGCAAGATGATAAATTTATCTGCTGGACAAAGATTCGCGTCATACATGGGCATTGAGCCTACAGGTAATTTAGTAAATATCGAAGTAGCTCCTGGATCTATGTCAATCGATGAGATGAGAAAGTCTAGACACCTTGAGATAAAGAGTTTTTCAAGTTTCCAAGCAGATGCTTCCATCGGTATATTTGGCGGCGAGTTTAGACTTGCCAAGTATTTTGACGGCAAAGAAACAAAAATCATTAACAACGGTGCTTTTTCAGCTAATATCATGGAAAAAGGCTTGGATATGTATTTTTCTAAAGAGATGATTCATATAGATAATTACTATGGACCAAAATATATTTTAATTAAGGATGTGAACATAGGATAATGTCATACAAAGAAGATTTTATACATTTAATGCTTAAATCAGATGTTTTAAAGTTTGGCGACTTCAAGACTAAGTCTGGAAGGATGAGTCCATATTTCATAAATACTGGATTTTTTAATAATTCTGAAGAGATAGCTAAGCTTGGCGACTTTTATGCCAAAGCTTATATGGACAATATTAAATTAGATAAGCCATTGCTATTCGGCCCAGCATATAAGGGCATACCGCTAGTGGTTTCTTGTGCTGTAAGCCTTTACAAAAACTATGGCCTTGAAATTGGCTACTCATTTAATAGAAAAGAAGCAAAGGATCACGGCGAAAAAGGAATTTTTGTTGGAGAGACTCCAAATGCTGATTCAGATGTAGTTATCATCGAAGATGTAATCACTGCAGGAACTGCTGTTAGAGAGTCCATCGATATACTTAAACACTACGATGCAAAGGTCAAGGCTCTAATCATCTCTGTTAATAGGATGGAGAGGGGTAGTGGCGATAAGTCAGCTATTCACGAGCTTGAAGATGATTATGGCGTTAAAGTTTATTCGATACTTGATATAAAATTTATCGCTGATTATTTAAGAAATAAAGAAATTGATGGTAAAGTATATATAGACGAAGAGATGTATGCAAAGATTATGAAGCATCTCGATACTTATAAGGAAAGATAATGCAAATAGAGAATAAAAATATTGAGACGGCTATAAGTTTCGTAGTTTTAACGTTAACCATGTTTATAACAAGGTACTTAGGCATATTTGCGATGCCATTTGTACTTGGAGCTTATCTAATGAATTCAATTGAAAACAAAGATTATAGCTCAATCTACTTATACATGGCTTCACTTGGTGTCTTGGCAATATTTTTAGAGCCAGCCTTTATATTTGAAAAGGCCATACTAGGGCTGCCATTCTTAATAATAGCTGTCACTTTAATCAAAATGAAAATGAGAGGCGATAAGCTGCTTTTAGCGATGACACTTACTTTGGTGGTCTCAAGCATAGTTTATATAATTTTCTTAAGAAATATTTTCAATATAAATCTCATAGAAGTTTTTAATAAAAGTCTAGACAAGCAAATGGAGCTCGTTAAGTCTTACGAGGGCGAACTTATTTTTGATAAGGACATGGTGACTTTAGCGTATCAAGAGTTTAAAAAGTACTTAGCAAGCACTGTCTTTTTTCTAGCATTTATAGCGGCTTTCATAGCTTTAAAACTGCCTCATTATATAATAAGAAAAAGAGGAGATGTCAATATAACAGAGCCATTTATTGAAGCGTTAAAATTTAAAAGATCAGCATTTTATTTAATGCTAACAATTCTTTTGATTTTTATGCTAACAGATTTAGGAATAAATGAGCTTATAATTGACAATATATCTTTAATGATATTTATGAGTTTAGCGGTACAAGGACTTTCTTTTGTGATGTTTACATTAAAAATACGCTACAAAAAAACAGTCGCGGCAAATTTATATTTTGCCATATCCATATTTTTCTTAGGAATAATGTTTTTTATTAATATAATATTTGGCTTTATAGACGGTACTACAAGGATAAGGGGTGCATAAGATGTTTAAAAAAATCGAAGCATATGTAAAAGAAAATTTAATAGAAGTGATTTTTGAGCTTGCTTTAGTTATATTGCTTATGATATTAAATATCATCATAGGTTTTATTGCGCTTGTAATCTTTGTTTCACTACACATAAGATTTTTGCAAGATTTTGAAGATCAAACTACACTTATGCAAAAGAATTTTGAAAATATAGAGGAAACTATTGACTCGTTAACAAAACAAGCAGTATTTAAGATGCCATTTCCTATGGTTATCATTAACCAAGATGGTGAAATTAACTGGTATAACAGTAAGTTTATAAAAATGCTTGAAATTGATGGCGAGCCTGAAAACAATATTCTTGATGCTATATCATCTCTTAACCTAAATGAAATTTTAAGCGCAGGCGATGAGCCACTAAAAATTTTATACAGAGATAACTATTATCAAGTTTATGTTAATAAAGTTAAATCAAAAGACAGCAAAGACAGAGAAATGCTTCTTCTTTACTGGATTAACAGAACTGACCTTAAAGAAGCAAAGGACACTATTGACAAAGAAAAGATTGCGACTATACTATTATATATAGATAACCTTGATGAAGTTAAAAGCAGTGTTGAGGACAGTGCTAGAGCGACTATTACTGGTAATGTTGAGACTGAGATCATAAATTATTTTAATGCTTATGAAGCAACTGTTAGAAAATATGATGATGATAGGTATTTAATCATTGCGAATAATGAAAATCTTCAAAAGATTATACAAAAGAAATTTGATATTCTTGATAGGGTTCGTGATTTAAAAGTACAAAGTATAATACCACTAACTCTATCAATTTCAGCGACAACTGATGGAGAAACACCTCTTAAGCAATACGAGATTGCTAGAAACACTATGGATATAGCTTTAGGTAGAGGCGGTGACCAAGCGGTTCTTAGAAGAGCACATAATTACGAGTACTTTGGCGGAAAATCAAAAGCGGTTGAAAAAACTACTAAGGTTAAAGCGAGGGTAGTTGGGGGCGCGTTAAGATCACTTATTGATGATGCTTCAAACGTTGTTATCATGCCGCATAAAAATGCTGACATGGACGCAATCGGCTCAGCTATCGGTGTAGTAAAGCTTGTTAGAATGAGAGGTAAGACTGCCTATATCGCACTTAACTCAGTTAATGTGAGTATTAGAAATATCATGGCTAGACTTAAAGAAGAAAAAAGTCTTAATGGTGTTGTAAGGACTGAGGCTGAACTTAGCTCACTAATTGATGATAAAACTTTACTTATAGTTGTCGATCATCATAAAAAATCCATCTCTGAGGCACCAGACTTAGTTGATCAAATTAGAGACAGGGTAGTTATAGACCACCACAGAAGAAGCGGTGAATTTATTGAATCGACTGAACTTGTATTTTTAGAGCCTTATGCATCGAGTACAGCAGAGCTTGTAACAGAGCTATTCACATATATGACTGACAATGTTGTTTTAAGCAAGTTTGAGGCAGAGGCATTACTTGCGGGAATTACAGTTGATACAAAGAATTTTACTGTTCAAACTGGTGTAAGGACATTTGAGGCAGCATCAATGCTTAGAAGGTTTGGAGCTGATCCTGAAGTAGTTAAGAAATACTTTAAAGAAGATTACATGGTTATTAAGAATAGGGCTGACATAGTTAGACAGTCAGAAATATTTATGGATGATACAATTATCGGTATACTTGAAGACAAGGTTGATAATTCAATACTTATCGCGGCACAAGCAGCAGATGAGATGCTAAGCATCAATGGCATGAAGGCTTCCTTCGTTGCTGTTAAAATCTCAAATAACGAAACACATGTATCAGCTAGATCACTTGGCGAGATAAGCGTGCAATTAATTATGGAAAAACTTGGTGGCGGCGGCCACTTAAATCAAGCAGCAACTAGGATAGATTTATCAGTTGATTTGGCTGTTGAAGAATTAAAGAGAAAAATTAAAGAATATAAAGACGAAGAAAAAGAATCTAAGAAAGAAGAAGGTGTTAAATAATGAAAGTTATACTAATTGAAGACGTTAAAGGCCTTGGCAAAAAAGGCGAAATGGTTAATAGTAAGGACGGTTACGCAAGAAATTTCTTGTTTCCAAAAAAACTTGCTTTAGAAGCTACTGATGAAAACATAAAGCAATGGAAAGAAGAGCAAGCCGAACTAAAAGCTAAAATCGAAAAAGAAACTAAAGAAGCAAATGCGATCAAAGCAGATATAGAAAAGAAAGTTCTTAAGATGAAGGCTGAAGGCGGCGCTACTGGCAAATTATTTGGTGCAGTTACATCACAAGACATACAAAAGGCTTTGCTTGAAGAATTTGGTTTAGATATTGATAAAAGAAAGATAGAGATGAAGGAAAATATTAAACAAGCAGGTGTATATACTGTAGTTTTAAGACTTTATCCACAAATCACAGCTAATTTAAGAGTAAATATAAGTATATAGGGGAGTAATATGGAAGTTTTAAGAGAATTACCTAACAACTTAATAGTTGAGCAGGAAGTTTTAGCAAATGCAATGCAAAATAAAACTGCTGCTGTCAAAGCTATTGAAGGACTTTATGAAGCTGATTTTTATAACGAGCTTCATAGAAAGATTTTCAGTGCGATTAGGACTTTATTCTCTTTAAACAAGCCCATAGACCTATTGACAGTAACAGAAACACTTGAAAGAAATGAAAAAATTGATGCTGATACAATAACTTATATTGCAAATATTTATGCAAATAACGAAGGACTTAGCTCAAATCAAGATGCTTATATAGATATACTTAAGGAAAAGTCTGTACTTAGGAGTCTTGCAGAATTTTCTGACGAGATAAAAGCTTTATCGCTTGAAGATAAATCGCCAGCGAAGAATGTGCTTGAAAAGGCTGAAAAAGAACTTTTTGAAATTTCTCAAGGAGGTCTTAGAAACTCATTAACTGCTCTTGAAGATATTATGAGCGAAACAGTTCAAACTATAATGAAGAGGGTACAAAACAGAGGCGAGCTTAGCGGTGTAACTACAGGCTTTACTGATCTTAACTCACTTTTAGGCGGTTTTCAAAAATCAGACCTAGTGTTATTAGCGGCGAGACCATCCATGGGTAAGACTGCTCTTGCGGTTAACCTTGCAGTAAACGCAGCCAAGGCGGGCAAAAAAGTTGCCATGTTCTCTCTTGAAATGAGTAAGACACAAATCGGTCAAAGAATTTTAGCGGCATTCGCTCAAATGAACTTATCTAGCTTATTCAAGGGTGAGCTTGAGGGCACAGACCTTGTTAATCTGATTACTGCTTCAAATGAATTATCAAATTATAATCTTCATATAGATGATACAGCAGCCATTTCTTTAATAGAGCTTAAAGCAAAATTAAGAAGGCTTAAGATGGAAGAAGGCTTAGATTTAGTTGTTATCGACTATTTACAACTTATGACAACTGGCGAAAGAATTGAAAACAGAGTTCAAGAAATTTCACAAATATCAAGAGGCCTTAAGGCTATTGCTAAAGAGCTAGACGTACCAGTTTTAGCACTTTCACAGCTATCAAGAGCGCTTGAACAAAGACCAGATAAAAGACCAAAACTTTCGGACTTAAGAGAATCAGGAGCCATAGAACAAGATGCGGACATAGTTATGTTCTTATATAGAGACTATGTTTACAACAAAGAAACTGAAAATCCAAATTTAGCAGAAGTAATCGTTTCAAAGCACAGAAACGGTCCTATTGGCGTGGTTAACTTAATTTGGAAAGATGAATACACAAGGTTCTTTGACGTTTCAAAGAATGCGTATGAATAATAATAAATATAATATAAAGCCTTTAGAGCTTGAAGACGCATACAAGTTTAGTGGCTGGGAGAGAGGCAATTACTATCTTTTAAATGATTATGACTTCATTTATGAAGAGGATTGGGAAATAAAAGAGTGGCTTAAAACTAAGAAGGGCATATTTAAGCGCTATTTTGCAATTTATTATGAAGATAAGGCTATTGCTTACATTGGACTGAAAGAGATAAATATTTTAACAAAATCTGCTGAGTTATCTATAGTCATGGACGTACGCTATCAAAATCAAGGCCATGGCTATAAAATACTTGTAGAATTTTTAAATTTTGTTTTTACTGAACTAAAATTTAAAAGAATATGGCTTGATGTTAATGCGTTTAACGAGAGAGCCATACATTTATATAAAAAATTAGGTTTTACTAAGAAGGCATATTATCTAGATGCATTTAATATTCAAGATATTGATAAAACTAGAGAGGAATACATAGAAAATGAAGAAGAGTTTATACAAAATGGCAGGGAGCTGCTTTCTTATGTATATACTTATGAGATAAAGAGAGGTGAGTTTTTTGAGCTTCACGCTAGAGAAAATTAATTCAAATTTATTAGACACATCAGTTAATAATATATTTATCAGTGAGTTTATGCCTCAAGCGGACGGAACCTTCGTTAAAGTTTATCTTTTAGCGTTAAGATTTGCGCAAGACGATGACATAGAGGCGAGCAACGAGAAGATAGCCGAAGTTTTAAAAATTCCTGTCATAGATGTCGTATCAGCTTGGAGATTTTGGAAATCGGTTGGTATAGTTGATTTCGATGACGATGGTGATAGCTTGAGTTTTAGTGTCTTATTTAAAGATTTAAGAGCTCTTTATCTTAGCGGCTCATCACTTGATAAGAACAGCGCAAATAATTCTCTTAGTCAAAATACTTATGATGATGAAATTAATATAGATGAAGGAGACTTAAGTAGCGACACTAAATTAATTATTGAAGTAAATAAGGACGACGGAGTGAAAAAGATGTTCCAAGACGTCGCCCACATAGTCAGAAGGCCCCTTAACACACAAGAGAAGATTAAGATTATAAAGTGGCTTCGTGATTACAATATCAGCTGCGAAATGATATCGCATGCTTATTCCTACGCTTACGATATACTTAAGAAGAAGTCACCAGCTTATGTTGAGACCATCATCATGAATTGGTACGATAAGGGTTTTACAAATCTTTCTCAAGTTATGAGTGATTTTAACGTGATGAATGATAGCCAAAGAAATTACAATAAACTTATGCAGTCACTAGCAATGCCATTTAAAAATGTATCTGATTTTGAAAAGAAAATCATAGACAAGTGGTATGACGATTTTAATTATGGCAATGATATAATTTTAAAAGCTGCTGAAAACTTTATATACACAGCTAAGCCTTCTATCGCATATCTTGATGCAATCTTAGAAGCTTGGCACAAAGAAGGCATAAAGACAGTTGAAGACGCTGAAAGAACGAATGAGCTTTATAGGTCCGATAGAAAAAATAATAATACTAAGAAGCCAAAGGCGAGAGTAAAAGACTTTGACGAGAGAGAGTACCCAGATGATTATCTAAGCGATACCTATGAAGGCAATTGGAGGAAGTAGCATGACTTTGTTAGATGATGTTTATAGACAAAAAGCGAATATTAAAAACATTAGAGAGAGGGAGAGAAGCGAGAGGATAGAAGCTATTTATAAAAAATATCCTGAGTTTTTAAGCCTTGAGAACGAAAAAAATTCTGTGCTTAATGATTTTGCGTCTATGAATTTTACAAATTATGAAGATATTAATAAAAAGATACTTGATATAGAAGCTAAAAAACAAAAACTTATAGAGACTTATGGTCTTAACGATGCTTTCAAAGTTCATTACGACTGCGACAAATGTGAAGATACAGGCATTTATCAATCAAAGAGATGCTCCTGCATTGACGATATGCTCAGAGAAAAAATGCTTGAGACGAATGAACTAAATACTGAGATGAGAGAAAAAAGTTTTGAAAATTTTGATGCCAATATATTTTCAGATGATGTAAGAGATGAAATGATTGAGATAAAAAAGAGTCTTGAGACTTACGCAGATAATTTTGCCAAAGAGCACAGATCTATATTTTTCTTTGGAGATGTTGGTACAGGCAAATCTTTTATGGCAGTTTCACTTGCGAAGAGACTTATTGAAAAGCTAATTAATGTTACATACGTAGGCTCTTATGAGATGTGCCAAACCATTAACGAAGCTATATTTAAGGCAGATGGCGACGCTGTAACGAAGAGAGATTTATTTTATAACACAGACTTTTTAATCATTGATGACCTTGGAACCGAGATAGATACACAGGTTAGCTCGAAATCTATACTTGATTTGATAAATTATAGACTAAGTAAAAATTTAAAGACGCTAATCACAAGCAATTTAAATGTTGACGCAATAAAAGAAAAGTATGGAGAGAGACTATCGTCAAGGATATTATCAAATTATTATATATATCGCTTTAAAGGACGCGATTTAAGATTAAGATAAGGAGTGATTTTATGTTAGATATAAAAAGAATTAGAAAAAATCCAGAAGAAGTATTAGAAGCTTTAAAAAAGAGACACGGAAGCTTCCCGATTGAAGAGCTTCTTGAAGAAGATAAAAAGAGAAGAGAGCTTTTAACTGTTGTTGAAACAATGAAGCAAAAGCAAAATGCCATTTCAAAAGAAGTACCTAAGCTAAAGAAGGCTGGGGAAGATGTCACTCACATTTTTGAGGAGATGAAAGAGCTTTCAAACGAGATTAAGGAGTATGACCAAAAAGTTAAGGAGATAGATGACAAAATATCTGAGTACCTACTAAGCATACCAAACGTTCCTAATAAAGATGTTGTCTTTGGTAAGGATGATAGTGATAACGTTGAAGTAAAGAAGTATGGCACTCCAACTGAGTTTGATTTCGAGCCAAAAGCTCACTGGGATCTAGGCACAGACCTTGACATACTTGATTTTGATAGAGCTGGTAAGATAGCTGGATCAAGATTTTCTATATTTAAAGGCGACGGAGCAAGACTTGAAAGAAGCTTAATTCAATTCATGCTTGATCTTCATACGCTTGAACAAGATTATACTGAGATGAGCACTCCATTCATGGTTAATAGAGCGTCCATGCTAGGTACAGGACAATTACCAAAGTTTGAAGATGATATGTTTTATTTGCCATCAAAGGACTTTTTCTTAGTGCCAACAGCAGAAGTACCTCTAACAAATATGCTTAGAGATGAAATTGTTGATCAGAGCGAATTACCTATAAATATAACTGAGTACACACCATGCTTCAGACAAGAAGCGGGCGCAGCAGGTAGAGATAACAGGGGACTTATTCGTAACCATCAATTTGATAAAGTTGAACTTGTTAAGTTTGTTAAACCAGAAACAAGCTATGATGAATTACAAAAATTATTATCAGATGCTGAGGCGGTTCTTCAAAAGCTTGAAATACCATACAGAGTTGTTCAATTATCAACAGGCGACTTAGGTTTTTCATCAGCAATGACTTATGACATAGAAGTTTGGATGCCAAGCTATGGTAGATACGTTGAAATATCAAGCTGTTCGAACTTTGAGGACTTCCAAGCAAGAAGAGCCAACATTAGATATAGAAACGAAGAAGGCAAATTAAATTTCGTTCACACACTTAATGGTTCAGGCCTTGCAGTTGGTAGAACATTTGCAGCACTTGTAGAAAATTATCAAAATAAAGATGGCTCAATCACTATACCAAAAGCTTTACAAAAATATTTTGGCAAGGACCGCATCGTAAAAAAAGAAAAATAAATCAAAAAATTAATTTAATTAAAAATATTAGAGCTATGCATATCAATTGATGCGCATAGCTCTTTTTATAATTATATTTTATTCTTCATTCACATAAGCTTTCACTATTTCACCTATATAAACATAGTGAAAATCACGCTCTGGGTAGTTTTTCTTAAGTATGGATTGATCGATGAAGCCTTCCTCGTGCAAAACGCCCTTATAAACTTTTCTGCATACCAAAACCATTTTAGCTTCTTTAAAATAAACGCTTTTATCGCTAAAAACAGGTGTTAGAGATGTTCTAGCAAGTTTATCTTCATTGCGGCCACTATGAGTACCAAGATATAATAAATCAGTTTTATAATAAGGATCAAAAAAACTTAGTGTGTAGTAATCATTCTTGTCAACAAATTCTCTCGTATATCTTTGTGGCCTTAAGTAAATAACTGACGTTGGCATATCGCCGTTCCAAATTGCACCCAAGTGACCCCACTGAGCAGTCATTGTGTTAAACGCCTTCTCATTACCGGCACTCACGAGCATCCATTCCTTGCCAATCAGCGTCATCGGATTAAAATTTAATTCTTTAATATCAATAGCTTTTAAGCTGATACCATCACCCCTTAGATAAATTATATCACAAAGAGCATAAATTTATTACTTAAAATTTACCTTGCGAGTCTAGAAAAATATGTCTCTTTGTGATATAATAGTTTTTGGTGAGTATATGAATTTTTTAATCAAAATATTTTTAGTGTTTTTCAAGATAGGCCTCTTTAGCTTCGGCGGAGGCTATGCTATGATGCCACTTTTTGAAAAAGAAATCATAAATGGTCTTCACTGGATAAGCTACTCAGATTTTATAGATATAGTTGCCATCGCACAAACAACACCTGGCCCATTCGCAGTTAACTCAGCAACTTTCATCGGCAATAAATTAGCAGGTTTTTTAGGAAGCGTTGTTGCGACACTTGGAGTGACACTACCAAGCTTTATTATAATGAGTATAATATTTTTAACAATAAATAAATTTAGAGAATCAAATGCTGTAAAAGTCTCAATCAGAGGTATAAGACCAGTAGTTTTAGCACTTGTATTAGCAGCTGTTGTAACCATTGGCAAGGGAGCGATAATTGATTACAAATCAGTAATTATAGCGATAATCGCCTTCATACTAGTTAGAGTGAAAAAACTAAACCCAATACTTATCATGGCTATAGGTTTTGTGGTCGGCATATTTATTTATAGGTGATCAGATGAAGATAATCAATTTATTTATAACATTTTTTAAAATAGGTGCCTTCACCTTAGGAGGCGGCTTTCCCATGCTACCAATTATTGAGCGTGAGATAGTTACTAAGAAAAAATTAATGACAGACGAAGAGTACATAGACTCGATAAGCCTTGCGCAAACAGCACCAGGACCTATCGCAGCAAACATTTCCATACTAGTTGGCTACAGAATATATGGCTTTTTAGGCGCACTCGCTGCATTTTTAGGCGCAGTTTTGCCAAGCTTTATCATAATACTAGTTATATCGCACTTTTTTATGGGCGTTCAAGATAATACTTATGTGCAAGCGGCCTTTAAAGGCGTTAGACCAGTCGTATGTGCACTAGTGTTTGCAGCACTTGTAGGCTTAGTTGAAAAAGCACATTTAAATAAATTTGAATACGCAATAAGCGCTTTAGCTTTTTTAATAGTAGTATTTTTAGATGTCAATCCCATCTTCGTAATTATTGGCGGAGTGGTGATTGCACTTAGCAAGGATAAATTTATCAAGAATAAATAGGAGGTTATTATGGATTTATTTGAAGAATTAAAAATTGAAGTAAAAGAAAAACATCCATCGATTGTTTTTCCAGAAGGTGAAGATGAAAGAGTTTTAAAGGCTGCTTTCAGATTAAAAGAAGAAAATATTTTAGAACCAATAGTTCTAGGTAAGAGAAGTGAGGTAGAGGGGGCTGCTAAAGCTATAGGCAAAGACCTAGCTAATATCAATTTCATCGACCCAGCTGAAGCTAAAGACATAGATGAGATGGCTCAAACATTTTTCGAAAGAAGAAAGGGCAAAATCACTCTTGAAGACGCTAAAGCATTACTTCTAAAGGACGTTAACTATTTCGGAACTATCTTAGTATATATGAAAAAGGCAGATGGCCTTGTATCAGGCGCTGCGCACGCAACAAGCGATACAGTTAGACCTGCACTTCAAATCATTAAGATGAAGGAAGGCTACAAAAAAACTTCAGGCGTATTCGTAATGGTTAAAGGCGCTGAAAGATACATCTTCGCTGACTGCGCTATCAACATAGCACCTGACTCAAACGATATCGCAGAAACAGCAATTCTTTCAAACATGACAGCAAAGAGCTTTGGCGTTGATCCAAAGATCGCTCTACTAAGCTTCTCAACAAAGGGCAGCGCTAAGTCAGATGAAACAGAAAAAGTTATAAATGCACTTGAAATCGTTAAAGAAAGAGATGCATCCATAGCAGTTGATGGTGAGCTTCAATTTGACGCAGCTTTTGTACCAACAGTTGCTGAAAAGAAGGCAAAAGGTTCAGCTATCGCAGGTCATGCTAATGTATTTATATTCCCATCACTAGAAGCAGGTAACATCGGTTACAAGATTGCTCAAAGACTTGGCGGATACGATGCTATAGGACCTATACTTCAAGGATTAAACAGCCCAGTTAACGATTTATCAAGAGGCTGTAACTCAGACGACGTTTACAAACTAGCTCTAATCACAGCAAAACAAGCAATATAATGATACTCGTAATGGCAGTCGACGCCAAATGGGCGATTGGCTACAAAGGGGACATGCTAACTAGAATACCAGAGGACCTAAAGCGTTTTAAAGAGATGACCATGGGCGGAGTTTTACTCATGGGCAGAAAAACTTTTGACGCGACAGGCGCACTTCCTGGCAGAGAAATTATCATCATGTCACGCTCACTCAAAGATGTGGAGGGCGCTCACATTGCCCATGACCTTGATGAGTTAAAAAAGATGATAAAAGAAAAATTTTTTGACAAGAAAATATTTTTAGTTGGCGGAGCAAGTCTCATCGATCAGCTCATAGACGAGGTGGATGAGGCAGAAATAACTTTTATTAAAAAAGATTTTGAGCCTTATGATACTGTTATGAGGAACCTCGATAAGGACGAGGCATTTGAGTTAGTTCAAACGAGCGAAGAACATACTTATCAAGATATGAAATTTGAGTATAGACATTACAAAAGAAAATAATAAGACTAAGCTCTTAAATATTAAACGAACCAAGGAAATGTTCCAAGGTTCGTTTTTTGATGTAAAAATTTTCTATATGTGATATAATTAACGTATATAACAATTTTTAAGGAGAGTATTATGGCAGAGATTAGAGAGAATAACGAGACAGCTCAAAGAGCTGAGCTATATAGAAAGATTTGGTCCATAGCAGACGATGTGCGCGGCGCTGTCGATGGCTGGGACTTTAAACAATATATACTAGGCATACTTTTTTATCGCTTTATATCAGAAAATATCACAGAATTTTTTAACAATGCTGAGCACGAAGCAGGCTACCTAGATTTTGATTACGCACAGATAAGTGATGAAGAAGCAGAACGAGATTTTAGACCAAATACAGTTGAAGACAAAGGCTTTTTCATATTACCAAGCCAATTATTTGAAAATGTCGTTAAAGATGCTAATCTTAATGAAGACCTTAACACAGACCTTGCGAATATTTTTAAAGCCATAGAAGCAAGTGCCATCGGTTTTAGGTCAGAAGATGACATAAAAGGACTATTCGAAGACGTTGACACTACAAGCAATAAACTTGGTGCGACAGTTGCCGAAAAAAATAAAAGGCTTAGAGACATTTTAAATGGTATAAACAGCATTAATTTTGGACGCTTCGAAGATAACGACATAGACGCCTTTGGTGATGCCTACCTTTATTTAATCTCTAATTATGCAAGTAACGCAGGAAAATCTGGCGGAGAATTTTTTACGCCACAAACAGTTTCAAAATTACTTGCAAGACTTGTTATGCAAGGCAAGACAGCCATTAACAAGGTGTATGATCCCACATGTGGCAGTGGAAGTCTATTACTTCAAATGAAAAAGCAGTTTGATGCACATATCATAGACGAAGGTTTCTTCGGTCAAGAGATAAACATGACAAATTTTAACCTTTGCCGTATGAATATGTTTTTGCACAATGTTAACTACAATAACTTTTCTATCAAAAGAGGCGATACTTTATTGAATCCGCTTCATAACGATGAAAAGCCATTTGATGCCATAGTCTCAAATCCGCCATACTCAATTAAGTGGATAGGAGATAAGGATCCGACGCTGATTAACGACGTGCGTTTTGCCCCAGCAGGTAAGCTCGCACCCAAGTCATACGCCGATTACGCCTTCATCATGCACGCACTTAGCTACCTTTCAAGTAAGGGTAGAGCAGCCATAGTTTGCTTCCCAGGCATTTTTTATCGTAAAGGAGCCGAAAAAACCATCCGTAAGTATTTAGTTGACAATAACTTTATCGACTGTGTTATTCAGCTGCCAGAAAACCTTTTCTTTGGCACATCCATCGCCACATGCGTTTTAGTTATGGCGAAAAATAAGACAGAAAACAAAATTTTATTTATAGATGCTTCAAAAGAATTTAAAAAAGAAACAAATAATAATATTTTGGAAGAAAAAAATATTGACAATATTTTAAACGAGTTTGTCGATAGAAAAGAAGTAAAACATTTCTCTAGATACGTCGATGTTAAGGAAGTGGAAGAGAACGACTATAACCTTTCAGTTTCTACTTACGTTGAAAAAGAAGACACTAGAGAGAAAATCGATATAAAAGTACTTAATAAAGAGATAGAAGAGACCGTTAAAAAGATAGATGAGCTAAGAGCTTCGATAGATGCGATAGTTAAGGAGCTTGAAGATGAGTAAGATAGATGAAATGCTAAAGAATGAAAAAGTTGAATGGAAAAAGCTTGGGAATGTTTGTGAGATAAAAAGAGGAAAAGGTTTAAAGAAAAATGACAAGGGAACTGGGGATATTCCTGCAGTATTGTATGGAGAATTATATACAACTTACGATAATTATATTAATGAAGTGCATACAACGATAGACGAAGAATTGAGCAAAACATCAGTTAGTGTACCATTTAATAGCATATTAATGCCTATTTCCAGTACAACTAAAGAAGCACAAATAGGGAAAGCGTCAGTTTTAAAAATTGATGGTGTATATTTAGGCTCAGATGCAATTTTTTTACATCCAAATGAAAAAATACTTTCTGATTATTTAATGTATGTAATTAACAGTTTTTATTTTGAGGAGAAAAAAATGAAAAATGTAACAGGTACAACTATAAGGCATTTGGACGTGACTGGTATTTCAAAAATCAAAATACCAATTCCTTCACTAGAAACGCAAGAAAAAATTGCAAAAACACTTGACAAATTCACAAATTATGTTACAGAATTACAGTCAGAATTACAGTCAGAATTACAGTCAAGAAATAAACAGTATGAGTATTATAGAGATAAATTATTAAGCGAAGAGCATTTAAATAAACTTATTAATAAATATGATTTGTATAAATATGAATTAAAAGAAACAACTCTAGGTGAAGTAATTAAATTAAAAAATGGCAGAGACTGGAAAACTTTAAATGAAGGAGATATACCTGTTTATGGTAGCGGCGGTTCAATGAATATTGGTGTTAATAAATTTTCTTATGATAAGGAAACAGTTTTGATACCTAGAAAAGGATCAATTGACAATATTTTTTACTTAAACGAACCTTTTTGGAATGTAGATACAATTTATTATACAGAGGTTAATACAAAATTATTAAATGTAAAGTATTTTTATTATTTTATGAAGAATATAGATTTAATATCATTAAGCATAAATCCAACAAGACCAAGTTTAACTCAAGAAATAATTAATAATATAAAAATAACACTTCCGCCAATTGAAATACAAGCAAAAATTGCAGAAATTCTTGATAAATTTCAAGCGCTAACTCAATATGTAAGCGGGCTACTTCCTGAAGAGATTGAAGAAAGAGAAAAGCAATATGAATATTACCGCGAGAAGCTATTAACATTTGACACTGAACGTACTAGGGGGGGTACCAACTATTAAGTAAAGACTATATAAGTCTATTGACTCAAGCAGGAGACTTAGTCGGAGTAAATGTTTTTGAACTAGAAAAGAAAAAATTAGAAGAAGTTTGTGAAATTCTTGATAGCAAAAGAAAACCTATAACAAAATCTAAAAGGATTAAAGGGATTTACCCATATTATGGCGCGAATGGTATTCAAGATTGTGTAAATGATTTTATTTTTGACGGCTCATTCGTATTAATGGGCGAAGATGGCTCTGTTATTGATAAAAACAACAATCCTATTTTACATTGGGTTAATAATAAAAAGATATGGGTCAATAATCATGCACATGTATTAAAAAATAAGGATGATTTTATTAATTTAAAATATATTTACTATAGTTTATCCATTTCTGACGTGTCATCAATTGTTAAAGGCACACCATCAAAGATAAATCAAGCTAATTTAAGAAATATTAAAATTTTAATCCCACCTAAAGCTATTCAAGAATATATCGTATCTATTCTAGATAAATTTGAGGCGCTAAGCCAATCAACTACTGAGGGCTTAAGGCGCGAGATTGAATTACGTGAAAAACAATATGAGTACTACAGGGAAAAACTATTGACATTTGAAAAATAAATGAGGTGATTTTATGAGCGAAGAATTAAAGAACTATGGGTCGTCTGCAATTGCCGAGATGACTGGAGGAATCATACTAGCAAGGTATGAAAAAGAAAGTTCGGCTCATGACAAAGCATATCAAAGCGAGGCTGATCTTGAGAGGGAGCTGATTGAAAATTTAATTTCTCAAGGCTACGAAAGATTCAAGGCAAGCTCTAATGAAGATCTTTACAGGAATTTGAGAGATAAGATTGAAAAACTTAATAAGGTATCTTTTACTGATGATGAGTGGAGACGCTTTCTTACTGAGTATCTTGATGCGCCTAATGACGGCATTGTTGAAAAAACTAGAAAGATTCAAGAGAACTACATCTACGACTTTAAATTTGATAACAGTGATTTGAAAAATATTAAAATTATTGACAAGAAAAATATTCATAATAATTTTATGCAAGTGATGAATCAATTTGCTGTCGATGGTCATCATAAGAATAGGTATGATGTGACTATACTTGTCAATGGCTTACCTTTAGTTCATATTGAGCTTAAGAAACGCGGTGTTAGTATGCATGAAGCTTTTGACCAAATACATAAGTATTCTAAAGAAAGCTTTAACATTGACAACTCTTTATATAAATTTGTACAAATTTTTGTTATATCTAACGGTACATTAACAAGATATTTTGCGAACACTCTTGAGAGAAATAAAAATAATTATGAGTTCACTTGTGAGTGGGCTGACGCCAAGAACAAGTCCATCCACGATTTAGTCGACTTTACTAAGACTTTCTTCGAGAAGAAGGTCATCTTAGAGGTTTTAACTAAGTACTGTGTGTTTAACTCGCAAAACGTTCTTATGATTATGAGGCCATATCAAATCGCGGCGACTGAGAGGATTCTTTGGAAGATTAAGTCATCTCATGAAAGTAAAAGCTATGGCTCATCAGCAGCTGGCGGATTTATCTGGCACACAACTGGCTCTGGTAAAACGCTAACTTCGTTTAAAACGGCTAGGCTTGCGACTGATTTAGACTTTATCGATAAAGTTTTCTTCGTTGTTGATAGAAAAGATTTGGACTATCAAACAATGACTGAATATAAAAAATTTCAAGAGGACTCTGTCAATGGAAGCAAAGACACTAAAGAGCTAAAGAAATCCATTGAAAAGGATGATAACAGGATAGTGGTCACTACCATTCAAAAGCTGAATGAATTTGTTAAAAAATATCCAGAGCACGAAATTTATGACAAAGAGTGTGTACTTATATTTGACGAGTGTCATCGCTCACAATTTGGCGATGCGCAAAAAAATATTCGCAGGAGCTTTAAAAAATACTACCAATTTGGTTTTACTGGCACACCGATATTTGCTGAAAACTCTTTGACTGGTGAAACGACTTCATCTATATTTGGTGCTCAGCTGCACTCGTACGTAATTACTGACGCGATTCGCGACGGGAAAGTGCTTAAATTTAAAGTTGATTACAACAATATCAAGAGCAAGTTCAAAGAGGCTGAAAAAGAAAGCGATGAGAAGGAGCTTAAAAAATACGAAAGCAAAATGCTTCTTCATCCTGAAAGAATTTCTGAGATTAGTAAATATATTTTGGATGTATATGACATAAAAACTCACAGGAATGTTTGTTACGAGAAAAAAGAAAAAAGGTATTTTGGTTTTAATGCGATGTTTGCGGTACAAAGTGTTGAAGCGGCAAAACTATATTACGAAGAGTTTGAAAAACAGCAAAAAGATTTGCCTGAGGACAAAAAATTAAAGGTCGCTAGTATATTTAGCTTTCAAGCGAACGAAGAACAAGACTCTATCGGCGAAATACCTGATGAAAATTTCAATCCAAGTGCAATGAACTCGAGTGCGAAGGAATTTTTGGATAGAATTATTAATGACTACAACAAAAGTTTCGGAACTAATTACTCGACTGAGTCGGGCGAGTTCCAAAACTATTATAAAGATTTATCAAGAAGGGTTAGAGAGAAGGAAGTTGACTTACTTATCGTTGTCGGCATGTTCTTAACTGGCTTTGACGCGCCAACGCTTAACACACTTTTTGTTGACAAGAATCTTAGGTATCACGGACTTATCCAAGCATTCTCAAGGACTAACCGTATATTAAATAAGGTAAAAGCCTTTGGTAATATCGTTTGCTTTAGAGATTTAGAGAAGGCGACTGAAGATGCGATCAAAACTTTTGGTGATGAGAACAGCGTAAACATAATTTTGGAAAATAGTTTTGAAGATTATATGAACGGCTTTAAAGACAAAGAAAGCGGCAAGATTATAAAAGGCTACATCGAAATATCTAAGGAGCTTGTTCAAAAATTCCCTGAGCCAACTGAGATAGAGCTTGATGCGGATAAAAAAGAATTTGTTCAATTGTTTGGTGAGCTACTTAAGTCTGAGAACATCTTAAGAAATTTCGATGAATTTCAAAATGTTGACAAGATTATCTCTGAAAGACTTATGCAAGACATGAAGAGCGTTTATGTCGATATAAGAGAAAACATTACTAAAAGAAGAGAATTTGATAAAGCACAAAAAACTGATATTGATTTCTCTGACGTTGAGTTCCAAATCGATTTACTTAAGACCGATGAGATTAACCTTGATTATATTCTTAAGCTGATACTTGAAAAGTACAAGGAGCACGATGACATAGAAGTGCTTAAAGCTGAGGTAAAAAGGGCAATTAGATCAAGTCTTGGAACTAGAGCTAAGGAAGAACTTATAATGAGCTACATCAACTCAACGAGACTTTCTGAGCTTAAGACTAATGACGATATAGTCGAAAGTTTTTATGAATTTGCTAGAAAAGAAAAAGAAAAAAATGTCGATGAGCTAATAAGCAATGAAAAGCTTAATAATGACGCAAAACGTTTTATAGAAAAATCCATCGCCAAAGGATATGTTGATTACGCAGGCGATGAGCTAGATAGCATACTTCCACCGACATCAAGACGCGGAGGACTAAGAGAGAAGAAAAAGGGAGAAGTGCTTGCAAAGATTGATGCAATAGTTAATATATTCGTAGGAATTTAATAAAAAATATTCGTGGGCGAGTCTCACGAATTTTTTTGCTATTTTGTGATATAATTAATAAAAAGGGGGTCATAGTATGAAAATCAATCTTATGTCTTTAGCGTTTAAGACTAAGGACCTTGAACAAAACAAAAATATTATTATAAAATCTATGGGCGAATATGCTCAAAAGGCGGATCTACTTGTATTTGGCGAGTCTTTTTTACATGGTTTTGAGGCTTTGTCTTGGGACTATGAAAAGGACAAGACAATTGCCATAGATATAAATGATGATATTATTAATGAAATAAAATTTGCTGCGAAAGAAAATTCTATCGCTGTTAGCTTTGGCATGATTGAAAAATATGACGATGCTCTTTATTCATCGATGATCACCATTGGCAAAACTGGCGAGATAATGGACGTTTTTAGGCGAGTATCTGATGGCTGGAAAGAGCCAATAGCGGGCGCTCACTACAAGGAAGGCGATGGTTTTCACGCTTTTGATTTTGATGATAAAAAAATTCTTGTCGGCATCTGCGGTGATTTTTGGCACGATGAACTTATCCAAAAAGCGGCTGATATTGAAAAGGATTTAGTTCTTTGGCCTGTTTATACTGATTTCGAGCCGCGCGTTTGGAACGAAGAAGAAAAGTTTGAGTATGCAGTTCAAGCGGATAGATTAAAATCGCCTGTACTATATGTAAATTCTGTTTGCTACGATTTTGATGAGCCATATATATCTAAGGGTGGCGCTTGTTATTTTGATGGTGGCAAAATCATTAAAGAGGTGCCATCGGGCGCTGAAGCGGTACTTAAAATTGAAATTAATTAAGGAGGAAAATTATGAGAAGAGCAGATAGAGAAGTTACGGATATAAATGAAATACTTAGAATAATGAAGGACTGCGACGACGTTGTTCTTGCCTTTAACGATGAGATCTCGCCATATATCTTAGCTGTTAATTTTGGCGTGAGCGAAGCCCAAGGCGAAATCACTTTATTCATTCACGGAGCAAGAGAAGGAAAGAAGTATGATTATTTAAAAGATGGCGCTGCTGTGAGCTTTCAAATGAGTGCAAATCACAAGCTTATTATGGACAAAGAGCGCGGCTACTGCACTATGAATTACGAATCAATTATAGGCAGGGGCGAAGTTTATGAAATTAATGATTATGACGAAAAAGAGGAGGCACTTGAAGTTTTAGTGCAAAAGTATCATATTCCGAGCGAAAAATTTGTTTATGCAAGAGCCGCTATACCTAGAACGCGTGTTTTTAAAATTTGCGTGAAAGAATTAACTTGCAAGGCAAAGGCATAAAATTATGATTTATAAAGATGTACTTTTTGAGCTAAAAGAAAATTCTGATGCAAAGTACAAGGATTTTATAGCTAAGCTCGTTCCAAATATTAATAAAGACACTATCATTGGTGTGCGCATGGGAGCTTTAAGACGTCTTTCTAAAAAAATCAAAAAAACTTGCAGTATTGAAATTTTTAACGAGGCAAAATTTTATTATAGAGAGGAAAAACTTTTATATGCGCTTTGCCTTTTTAAGATGAGTAGAAGCTTTGATGAGGCTATGGACGCGCTTGATAAGTTTCTTCTATATATCGATAATTGGGAAGTGACGGACTTAATCGCAGGTGAAATAATTATAGATGAAGCGCATCGCGAAGAGATTTTTCAAAAGGCACTAAGCTATGTGCATAGTGAAGATGAATACAGCATTCGTCTTGGTCTAGTCATTATGAATAAAAAATTTAATGACGATGCCCATATAGAAAAAATTCTTGACGCAATAAGAATAATTAAGCTAGATACTTACTATGTAAATATGGCGGCGGCGTGGCTACTTTGTGAAATTTATTTTAAAAATAAGGATAAGATAAATAAATATTTATCAAGTGCAAGTCTTAATAAAGATATAAAGAAGATGACTCTGCAAAAAATTCGTGAGTCACTCAAAAAATAATATATAATATATAGAAGAAGCCAGAGAATTATCTCTGGCTTTTATCTTATTTCTTAATTTGTGCGATAATCTTAACGACATCATCAAGGCTCGCTCCCTTATTTATTGTGAACTTACCTGATTTTAATTTTGTATCAAGTTTTAGCTCAACGCACTTGTTAACGAAGTCTGTTGCGCTTGATACAACGCCTTGTTGCTCAAGTATCTTACCTATCTCGCCTGGTAAAGACTTAGCAGGTATATTAACCTCAACTGATCCTGTTTGAGCTGGTTTTTCTTCAGCTTTTTCTGCAGGTTTTTCCTCTGGTTTTTCTTCATTATCTTTTGCATCGCCTGCTGTTTCAACAGGAGCTTCTTCATCAGTTGGTTTTTCGTCTCCGGCTGTTTCTGCAGGAGCTTCACTATCTGCACCTTCTTTAACTTTTTCCCCGTTGTCTTCGTTAGTAGCTTCGTTATCTTGGTCGCCGTCTATATTTTCAACCACTTTATTATCTTCGTTATTATTCTCAATGTTTTTAGTTAGAGTTGAGTTAGCACCGTTGTTAACAAACAAGATGTCAAGTCTCCAGCTGATTATGCATACAACAGCTATGATTACTATGAGCATGATTATGTAATCAATCGAGTTATACAAAAAGTCTTTAAATTTTTCCCAAAAATTCATTATTACACCTCTTATTATTAAACTTTCTTTTTTTTATACTTTGTATTATAATTATATCATATATTATAGAAAAATAAAAGGTGAAAATGATGAAAGAGATAAAAATTAATGAAAATGATAATGATCAAAGACTTGATCGCTTCTTAGTGAAATTTTTTCCAAACGCAACTAAGTCCTTTCTCATGAAGATGCTTAGAAAGAAAAATATAGTTTTAAACGGCAAAAAATCGAGCGGAGACGAGAGAATTTTAACTGGTGACGTGATAAAAGTATTTTTCTCAGACGAAACTTTTGAAAAATTTACGGAAGCGCCAAAGAGGTTTAACCCCAATATCATTGATTTGAATATAGTTTATGAGGATGAAAACATTGCCATCATTGATAAGGATGAAGGCGTCTTAAGTCACGCTACTAAGGACGGCTTTGAGAAAAATGTTGTCGATAGCTTTATAAAGTATCTTATAGACAAGAAAGAATTCTCTCCACGTAATGAAAATACTTTTAGGCCAGCCCTTGCCAATAGACTTGATAGGAACACTAAGGGCCTTTTGATTGGCTGTAAAAATTACGAAGCGCTTAAAGAGATGACTAAGCTTATTAAAGATAGAAAGATAAATAAATATTACAAAACTATTGTCAAAGGAAATTTTGATGTTGATGAAACTTTTGAAGTGAATTACGAAAAGAACGAAAAGAAAAATATGATGAAGCTATCTGATGACGGTTCTGAGATGATAACTCATTTTAAGTCCATTTACATGAAAAATAATTTTACTGAGCTCGAGGTACTTTTATTAACGGGCAAGACTCATCAAATACGTTTTCACCTAAAAACTTTAAGGCATCCAATCGTTGGCGATAGAAAGTATGGCGACAGCGCTATTAACGCAAGGCTTGCAAATATAATCAATAATCAGCTTCTTTATTCATATAAAATTTCTTTTCCAGAGCTAGATGGATTTTTTAATTATTTATCCAATAAAGAATTTTATGCAAATGGCTGGGTTACTTACGATAAAGTCAAGGAGGTTTTATTCAAGTGATATCTATATGCAGAACAAAAAAAGATGCTGAAAATTTGTTTAGCGCATTAAAAATGGATATGGGCGTCAAAATATTAATTATAACAAAAAACACTGAGTACAAAGACTTTATCGTTCAAGAGGGTTTGAAAAAACTTGGAATGCTCTTAAACACAAGCGTTTTAAGCATAGATGAATTTTATTTAAGATATGCAAAGGGAAGCTATAAATTTTTATCTGATTTAAGCATGCGCCTTATAATTAAAAAAATTATTGAGATGAATAAAAGCGAGATGGAATTTTTATCTTATCCATCGTATATGGATTTAATTTTCGAAGCGATTAAGGACGCGAGCAAAAAAGATATTGATTTACTTGTGCATGGCGGCGAATACAAGAAAATTTACGAAGACTACGAGTCTTTAATCAAGGAGGGTGGCTATCTTGGCATGAACGATACTGCTGAGCTTGACCCTTTAAAGATAAAAAATGCAGATGCCATATACTTTATTGGCTTTAATGAAATAAATAAAAAGCTAAGTTATTTGATTGATATGGCGAAGAAACTTGATAAAAAAACTAAAATTTTCATTGAAGAAGACTTTGCTTCAGATGATTTAATGGCTTATTTAAAAGAAAATGCTGACGAAGTTCATCTTGATGAAGATAATAGTGGCCATTTTGAAAAATTAGCAAAAAAATTATTTAATGAAGAAATTACCCACACAGATGGAATAAATTTTGTGCGTGCAGACTCAGTTGAGGCTGAGCTTGACTACGCTTTGACCGATATAAAAGAAAAAGTTTTAAAAGAAGGCTACGCTTATGGCGATGCACTCATCTATCTTATGGATAAATCAGAAGAAAGATCTCTTACTGAAATGCTTAATTCTTATGAGATACCTATAAATAAAAACAGCGTATTTAATCTTAAAGATATAGTTTGGCAAGAAAAACTTTATGCTGATATATTGGCAAATGAGTTTGAGACAAACGGTGTAACTCTTTTAGAAATGATAAATAAATACACAAATGATGAGATGCTTTTAGATAAATTTGAAAAAATAATTGCAGCAATTGAAGAAATTTATGGCAAGGCCATTAGCAAAGAAACTTGGATAGATTTATTAAAGATAGCTTTTAAATATGAAGTCTATAGAGAAAAAGACAGAGTGCCTTTTGGCGTATCCATATACACAGCGGATTTTGACACACTTAGACATTATAAACTAATCTACATAATCGGAGCAAATATGGATAATTTTCCAAAGAGCATGAGCGAAAACTTTTTGCTCGACAATATTTATAATGAGATTGGCTACGATAAAAGCGAGTACATGTCAAGGCTGTCGAAGAATTTGATGAAAAAACTGATTAAGGCGACTGATGAAAAGCTTACTATATCGTACTCAGCAAAGACTTTGTCTGATTCGGATCAAGGCGCTTCGTCTTTATTTAATGAGTTTTATATATTTGATGAAGAGAATAAAATTAATAAATGGATTGTAGTTGACAGCCTTAATGCGATTAAAAAAAGCACTTCGCTTGCTACAAATCTTGAGCAAAAGAAATATATAGAAGCTTACAAAGGATTAAGCAAAACTAAATATCCTGATTACGACGAGATAAATAGGCTTAGAAATGAAGGCGAAGCATCAAAATACAACGGAAAGTTTGAAAATTATTCTACCATGGCAAAGGTTGATGAATTTTTGAATAATGGTTTTAGTGTTTCTTTCTTAGGTGCTTATGACACTTGTCCGTACTCTGCTCTTTTAGGCTACATCTACGGTATAGAGCCAGCTGAGGTCGATATGAAGGCAAGAAACATTGGTACTTACATGCATAAAGTTTTAGAAATTTATTATAGTAATTTTATTGGTAAAAAAGTTATATACGATGAGGCTCTGCTTGAAAAAACTATGGAATTAATCAAAAAGACTAACGAATATGCCGATGTTTATGGTTTTGAGCTTGAAAATATCGAGACATATATAAAAGATTTTATTATTTATGATGAAGAAAGAATGAAAAAATCAAACTATGTTGTTAAAGAGCTTGAGAAAAAAATAAAAATTTATGTCGATGGCTATGAAATTAGAGGAAAGATAGATAGGGTCGACGAGGATACTTTATCTGGAAAACTTTTATTAATCGATTATAAAAAAAGCTCTAGCACAAAGACACATGATTCGCAGCTCATCTCTTATTCCTTATATTACAAGCCAAGTGGTGTAGATATAGATGCAGCCTTTATAGGCATATCCAAATTTGATGATCAAATAGAAACTATGGCGCCAATACAAGATGACGCTGAAGAAATTATTAGTGAGATAATATCAGGCGTGAAGAGCTATAATTTCCCTATAATCAAGAGCGGAAAGAAAAGTGATTGCCCACCATATTGTGAGTTTAAAAATATTTGTAAGAGGGGGAGAGAGTGATGAAATTAAATGAAAAGCAAGCTTTGGCTGCTAATACCATAGATAAAAACGTTTTACTCGATGCCTCTGCAGGTACTGGAAAAACTACTGTACTTGTCAATAGATATGTAAACATCTTAGACAAGGGGAATTTTGACGGAATAAAAAATGAGGATGTACTTTCTTCGGTAGTGGCTATAACATTTACAAAGAAGGCAAGTAACGAGCTTAAAGAAAGAATCTCAAAACTTATTTATGAAAAAGCAAAAACAGATGAAAGATTTAAAGCTTATTATAATAATATGCCTTTCGCAAGCATTTCGACCGTGCATCAATTTGCACTAAAGATGCTTAAATCACTGCCTTTGCTTGCAAAGATCGATCCGCGCGCCAAGGTAGCTGAAGAGGATGAGGCAAAATTATTACTTGATAGAGCTATAAGAGAAGCACTTGAAGAAAAAAATTATGATGATTTTTTTAAGGCACTTGGAAAAAATTATGACGATGATTTTGTCTCTAGTCTTAATGCAATTGCAAATAAAACTATGGGCATGGATATAGCTAAATTATGCGATAACACTAAAACTTTTCTTAAAGAAATAAACAATGAAGAAAAGATAAATGAAGCCTTAAATACTATGCTAAATACAATCGATGAAGTGAAGGGCTCTTTAACAGAGAGAGCTACTTTATTTAAAATGATTAATAAGCATGAAGCCGCCTTAAATAATTTAAAAAATAATGGCATAAGTGATAGCGATATTAATCTTATAAAGATTTTTGCTTATGATATAGGACAAAATAAAAATAAGCAAGATGAATACGACATCATCACTAATAGTGCAATTTATATACTCAGCGCACTTGAGATAGCTAAGCTAGACTATTATGATGAATTTTTTAATTTGCTTGAGTCTATTCACAAAAAATATAAAAGCATTAAAAAAGAAGAAGCGGTTCTTGATTTTAACGACCTAGAAATATTATTTAGAGATTTATTAAAGCAAAAAGAGCTACGCGATTTGATCAAGTCAAAGATTAGTTACATCATGGTTGATGAGTTTCAAGACACATCGCCTATACAAAAAGAAATTTATTATTTATTAAATGAAATACTCGGCAAAAACAGGCTCTTCGTCGTTGGTGATTTCAAGCAGTCAATATACGCATTTAGAGGCGCTGACGTGAGCCTATATAACACAGTTAGAAAAGATTTTGAGAAAGATGATAAAAATTCCACTTGTATATTGATGAACGATAATTATAGGACTGGTAAAGAAATTATTTCAAGTGTGAATAAACTTTTCAAGATAAATATGCCAGGCTATGTAGATCTTGAAGCAAAGGGAGATATTGCAAATAGTGAAGTTAAAATAATTAATTATATAAAGAACAAAGAAAGGGACGATGAAGCACGCGCTATAGCAAACGAAATTATTGATTTACACGACAAAGGAGAAGCTTTTAAGGATATACTTATACTAGTTCGTAACAATAAGAGCTCAGAAGCTATAGAAAAGATGCTAAAGTCTGTGAATATACCTGTTTATAATAATGCGAGCGTATCTCTTAACTCGCGAGATGAGATTGAAGATATATATAATTTTATTCATTATTTAAGATATGAAGATGAACTTTCTTTGATTGCACTTTTAAGAAGCAGCGTATACGCTCTTGATGATGACGAGATTTTCACGATTAAGGATAGAGATGAGTTTAAAAATTATAAAGACGAGCTTAATTTATATTTATCTATGAAAAATGAAAAAAGACTTGATGAAGTCATTAAGACTTTTATCAAAAATACTAATTACACCGAAAAAATTTTGCATAGAAATAGAGCTCCACAAGCTTATGCCAATATCCGCAGTTTTATAAATAAAATTTCTACTTATTATGACAGCGGCATTACAAATTTTGAAAATATTGCCGATGCTCTGCTTGCATCAAGAAATAGAAGTGCATCAGAGGCATCATATATCAGTGAAAATGATGATTTAGTAAGAATAATGACCATTCACAAGGCAAAGGGTCTTGAAGCAAAAGTAGTTATATGCGCAAAAACAAATTTTAGAAAGAATTTTGACAACGGTTTTGCAAAACTATCTGGAGACAAAATATTTTTAAGATTTAAAGATCTTTATGCAAATTTTAAATCTTCTCAAGAAGAAGATAATCTTCTTGATGAAGAAGAAAAGAAAAGAAATCTTTATGTTATGTTAACAAGAGCTAAAGAAAAGCTAATTATATTCAAATCTAGTGGCAGTGCTGGATTTACGCTGCTTCTTGAGGGCATGGACGGCAAAAGTGAAGACGCAAATCTTGAAGAGAGAGTGCTTGAAGCAAAAAAATTAGATATAGAAGAGTCAATGGATGATCTCATTACTAAAGAAAAGCTTCAGTGGCAAAGCTTATATGCGACGCTACCATCGAGGGCTGCCTACGCTTATGATTTTAATGCCAATAGCTTTAAGGTGTATGATGACGAGAGAGATATTTTAGAAGAGGGTAGCGATAGAAAAACTCTTGGATCTGCTGCTCACAGATTTTGTGAGGCGTATGAGGGAGAAAACTTTGATGAGATTTTAAATGAATCAGCCGAAAGCTATAAACTTAGTGAAAAAGAAAAAGAACTACTAAGTATATGCGCAAAAAATTATGAAAAGTTTTACAAAACAGTTACAAATGCAAAAACATATAAGGAATTCGAGTATTATTACATTAAAGATGATATAATATACACAGGAGTTATTGATAGATTAGATGAATACGAAGATCATGTAGAAATAATTGACTACAAGGTCACTAGCCTCGATGAAGATACTGTGAAAAATATTTACAAAACGCAGATGAAAATGTATGTTGAAGCTGTGAAAAATATTTTCAAAAAAGAAGCGAGAGCAAAAATATTTATTCTATCAAGAGATAAATTAATCGATATGGAGTAGATCATATGAGTTACAGAGTACTTTTAGTCGAAGATGAAGCGGCTATACGCAAATTTGTTAAGATAAACTTAGTTAAGGAGGGCTACATCGTTAGCGATTTTCCAAGTGCAGAAGAGGCTCTCGAAGCGTGCAAAGAGGAAAGTTTCGATATAGCGGTTCTTGATATAATGCTTGAAAAGATGGATGGAGTCACACTTCTTAAGATACTTAGAGAAGTTTATCCAAACATGGCAATAATTATGCTAACTGCAAAGAGCGAAGACATTGACAAGATAAATGCTTTTGAATCAGGCGCTGATGATTATTTATCAAAGCCATTCAATCCAAAAGAGCTTATATTAAGAATTAAATCCATCAGCAGAAGGCTAATCGCTGATAAAAAAGAAGAAAAAGAAATTGTTCTAGGCAAGTTTAGGATAGATTTGAATTTAAAAGATTTTTATCTTAATGATGAGCTTATCGAGCTAACACCAACTGAGTTTGGCATAATTAAGTACTTAATTGAAAATGCTAATAAGCTTGTAAAGAGAAAAGAAATTGTCAAAACAGTTTGGGGCTATGATTATCTAATGGATACAAAGCTAGTTGATGTTAATATATCAAGGCTTAGAAAAAAGATAGAGAAGGATCCATCAAATCCTGAGCATCTAAAAACTATTTGGGGAGAGGGATTTACTTTTGAATACAAAGAATAGTTTAAAGAAGAGCTTGATGCAAAATTTCATTCTGCTTGTATTTATCTCGCTTGTGCTGATAAATATTTTCTCGTCTTACATGTTCAAGAGATTTTATTATAATCAAACTATTAAAAATGCTAAGGATACATTGAATATGTATGTTGATTACGATAGAAAATTTTATGGTTTTACAAGCAATGACAAAATAAAGGAAGCAATTAATCAGCATCCAAACCTCTTCTATAACAATATTGATCAAAGGCTCGAAATTTTGGACACGGATGGCACAGTGCTATTTGATTCGGAAGGCTATAAGTACACAACGGTTCCTGAGATTGAAACGCTTATTAAGAATGGCAGCGCGACTTGGATAGGACGTGACCAGGCATCTGGCGATAGAGTTTTAACAGTTAGTACAGCTGTTAAACATAAGGATGAGCCTATATATTATTTAAGATTATTTTTTGGCTTAGGGCAAGTTGATGAGTTTACTAGTAAACTATCTATCATCATAGCGGCAATAAGCCTTTTAGTCTTGCTCGTTTGTATTTTTATTTCAAATTTTATAAGTGATTCAATTGTAAATCCAATAAAATATTTAACAAGGATAGCCATGCGCATGTCGAAGGGCAATTACAAAGAAAAATCAAAGCTTGAATTAAAAAATGAGATAGGCGCCTTATCGAACGCGATGAATACACTATCTGACGAGATAATCAAGCATGATGAGTTAAAGAATGAATTCATCGCCAATATTTCGCATGAGTTAAGAACGCCTCTTACCTCGTTAACTGGCTGGGCATATACACTTAAAGATGGCGGCCTTGATCAAGAGACGACAGAGCTTGCTCATGATATATTAATTAGCGAGAGCGAAAGACTTAGCTCACTTTTAGAGGAACTTCTTGATTTTTCAAGACTTATCTCAGGAAAAATTTCTCTTAACAAAGATTATTTCGATTTAAAAATATGTGTTGAAAATATCACTAAGCAAGTATTTCCAAAGCTTGAGAAGAATAAAGAGACAATCGAGCTTAATGTTTCACCAGCTTCATATATTTATTATGGCGATGAGAACAGAATTAAGCAGGTCATGATAAATTTACTTGATAACGCTGTTAAATTTAATAAAGAGCGTGGTCTTATCACAGTTAATCTTTATCAAGATAAGGATAATTTTTTCATCGATGTTATTGACCAAGGCGTTGGTATTGATGATGATGAAATTAAATACGTTTTCGAAAAATTTTATGCGGGCAAAAAATCTAAGTCGCACACAGGTATTGGTCTTGCCATAGTTAAGGAGATTGTCACGCTTCACAAAGGAAGTGTTGAAATTGAGTCGAAGCCGGGCGAAGGCACTAAATTTACGGTAAGATTAGCTAAGGAGCTTAAAGATGAAAAAAATTCTTAGTTTGATTTCGCTTGTCATAATCGTAATGACATTAGCTTCGTGCTCACCCAAAAAAAATATTTCAAATCCAGACCTATATGGCGTTTGGCAAGTGAAAGAGATAAAAGATGTTGAAGAAAAACAAAAAGAGGTCGATGCTGCACTTAGAGTTGATGACTACATCTACATAAGTGAAGATGACTATATCATAGGTAACGACGTAATTAAAGAGGCTGATGTAAAATATAGAAAAGTATCTTTAAAAGATTATCTTTTCTTTAATTATAAGATAGAGCTAAATAATATTGACGGCGCAGATGCTGATGTTTACTCGATTTATGAAAATGGCAATTTTAGATACGACCTCATCATTAACGATGGCAAAATGATGATTAAACTTGGCAAATATCTTTACACGCTAACAAAAACTGATAAAAAACTTGACGAGATGCATCTTAAGGAGCTAGTTACACTTGTTGAAAGCACTCAAGACCTTGAAGGAGAAGTCATAGATGAAAATATCGGATTTTTGATGGGCGTGAGAGAAGATAACGGAGGTACTTATAAGTACAAAACCATATACATGCAGCCATATAAGGGCGAGGCATACGAGCTTGATTATTTATTAGTGCCAAGGCGCGACGGTTTTGCAAGGATTGAAAATGTTAGCATTGACAAGGACGGCGTATATCAAGAGGACTTTTTAGTTATCAATGACCATGTCAATACATTTAAATCTATAATTTTATATGATGCCGAAAAAGAAAAGAAACTAGATAGACTAAGAAAAATTTTATTCGTTGGCAATGATTATTTTTCTTATGAAATAGAGTCAAAATTTAATGACAACGGAGATATAGGTGTATATTTTCTTGATAATTACTCTCAAAACAACAAAGCCTCTCTACGTGAGTTAATTGAAGATGACGAAGCAGACAATACCAAGACCTATAGCATGGATGAGTTTAAAAATATTTTAAATGACGAAAGAAATTTAGCTGTTGAGAGAAACAACGGTTACTGGATACTTAAGAAGAGGGACTATGATATTAATCATCCTAGACTTTATAAGGATAGTTATGTTATGAAGAGGCCAAATAAAAATCTTGTGCGCTTTGATGAGCTTTATTTTAATTACGAAAGTCTTAAAGAAAAATTCCCTAAGCTTAAGGATGCCTTCAGTGCGCCTAACAAATCCATGGTCATGATATATAAGGACAAAACTTTCTCTGCCTATGAAGTTTTTAAAGATCATATATATGATGAAATCTTCTCAATCGATTTAAATTCAAATATAATTATGAATGAGTGGGCACTTGGTCAATACGGTGACATGTGGAAGGAAAAATTTATCTCGCTTGGTGCAAAAAAGATAAAATAATTAGGCTTGCAAATATAGTCTGTATGTAGTATAATTAGTAATCATGGCGAGGGTGAAGTAATGGGTACTATAAAATCGATTTTAGAAAAAATACTTACAGAAGTAAAACCATATATGACAGAAACGTCACTTATATTTATAGTGGCACTTGTTTTTGCGGTTTTAGTTTTATTTTTGCATATAGCTTTTATGAAGTATAAATTTGTTAAATATATACCGACTATAAGCTTAATAATATTTGCCGTTTTTGTTTTATTAAAGGGCAATAAGAGAAGTATACTTCAAGCATCAATCGTTGATATGAAGCTTGCAATAATCTCATTGACGGCTGCTTT
>ERZ1673750.422-NODE-422-length-34013-cov-6.175776_pt1 | contig 34013 bp, 33 predicted proteins | sample MGYA00580203_ERZ1673750 | MGnify/ENA primary metagenome ERZ1673750 (study PRJEB41218, sample SAMN15661763) | gut metagenome | host: Homo sapiens | place: Canada: London | collected 2015-08-20/2019-03-30 | study: EMG produced TPA metagenomics assembly of... | reverse complement strand
TCAAGTTCATGGTTTCTATTTGCCATGTCCATTCCTCCATTCTTACAAAACTTTAATTTTAATAATATAATCAATAATCGAATTATCAATAATGATATTATTGATTATACATCAGTTAGTCTTAGTTGTCAAGACATATGTTACACTTAGAGAAATATTCTTTTACAACTTGGTTTGGTATCTTAAAATTTAATGATGTTTTTGCTGTATTGTTATATCTGTTTTGATGCTTATTTATTTGCTTAATTAGATCTTTTTCTCTTGTAAATATTTTTCTGTTATACACTATTTTACTATCTTCTCTATGGCTTCTTTCTACTTTCCCATTTTGCCATGGTGAGTATGGTATTATTCTTTTAACCTTCATTTTTAGTTTTTGCGCAACTTTTTCAAATGTTCTTGTTTTGTCTGTCTTGTCACCATCGTTTACAAATTCATATCCGTTATCTACTTGTATTGTGTTTATTTTGAATCCTAATTTGTTTTCTAGTTCTATTAAAATTTACTTGTTTCGTATGTGCTTTTTTCTTTAACTATTTTTAGTATTCTTTTTCTGCTAAACTCGTCTATTGCTGTTATTTGATAGTATTTATATCCATATACTGGAAACTTTATACACTCTTGTGGAACGTATTTTATATCTACTTGTACATTATCTCCTGGATATTTGCCGTCTAGTTTTATATACTTTGTATAGCTTTTACGGCGCTTTTCCACGTTTTTGTATCCTTTTACACGTATTTGTCTACACATGCTCCAAAAACTTCTTGTATAGCCTTTTGCTAAGCATCTAACGTATACTTCTGCTAGTCCGTAGATACCGTTTCTTCTATACATATCTTTTATCAGTTTAAGTTCTTCTTCTGTGTGCGCATTTGGGCTATTGTGTGGTCTTCTTGACTTAAGTGCTAGGCTTCTAACTGTTCCATCGTATTTTTTTAATTGTCTGTAAACAAATTGGCGATTTGTGTGATAGCATCTTGCGGCTTTTGTTGCTCCATATTTTAAAGCGCAATCACATAATCTCTTGCGAAAACGCATTTCTTCTGTTATAATTGTCATGAGAGAGGTTCCTTTCTGGTTTTTTTGTTGTCAAACCTGTTATATCAGAATACCTCTCTTTTTTTATTTGTTTTTATAACATATGTTATACCACATAACAAATAAAATTTACGCTCTTGACTTTCGTATGCTAAAAGCTTATACTGTAATTAGTGGACTATGCTTTATATAAAATTAAAGGAGGTATATTATGAGCGAAAAATATCCATTAAATGTTCCTACTCCAACGCATTTTACATACGTGGTAAAGGACCTACCAAAAGTTACAGTTGAGGAGCGTGAAAAAGCTCTTAAGGCTACTCACTACAATGAGTTTGCGTTTCCATCGGGGCTATTAACTATTGATATGCTATCTGACTCGGGTACAACTGCCATGACTAACACTCAATGGGCATCTTTATTTTTAGGCGACGAGGCTTATGGCAGAAATACTGGCTACTACGTTCTTCTTGATACTTTTAGAGACATCTTTGAACGCGGCGGAGAAAAGAACTGGAAAAAAACCTTAGATCTAGTTAGAACTGATTGCCGAGATGTTGAGAAGATGATGAACGAGGTTTATCTATGTGAATACGAGGGCGGCCTCTTCAATGGCGGCGCTGCTCAAATGGAAAGACCTAACTCCTTTATCATTCAACAAGGACGTGCGGCTGAATCGGTTCTTATGGAGATAGTTAAAAATATATTGACTGAGCGTCATCCTGGTAAAGTCTTCACTATACCATCAAACGGTCACTTCGACACAACTGAAGGCAATATCAAGCAAATGGGCTCCATCCCAAGAAATTTATATAATAAAAAACTTTTATATGAGATACCTGAGGGCGGCAAATATGATAAGAATCCATTCAAGGGCAATATGGACCTAGAAAAACTTGAAGAGCTAATCAATGGCGTTGGCGTCCAAAATGTTCCATTGATATTTATGTGCATAACAAATAACACTGTTTGCGGTCAACCTGTTTCTATGGCGAACATTAGAGAAGTTAATAAAATCGCTCACAAATATAATATACCACTAATTTTTGACGTAGCTCGTTGGGCAGAAAATTCTTATTTCATCAAGATGAATGAAGAAGGCTACGAAGATAAGTCCATAGCCGAGATAGCTAGTGAAATGTTCTCATACTGTGACGGCTTCTGTATGTCAGCTAAAAAAGATGGCCACGCTAATATGGGTGGTATGCTTGCCTTTAGAGACAAGGGTTTATTCTGGCAAAAATTCTCTGATTTTAATGAAGATGGCTCCATGAAGATGGATGTCGGCGTAAGACTTAAAGTTAAACAAATTTCTTGCTACGGCAATGACTCATACGGCGGCATGAGCGGTCACGATATCATGGCACTAGCTGTTGGTCTATATGAGAGCTGCGATTTTAATTACATGGACAGCCGTGTTAAGCAAGTTGAGTATCTTGCTCAAGGCTTTTACAAAGCAGGCGTTAAGGGCGTTGTGCTTCCTGCTGGTGGTCATGCTGTTTACATCAACATGGATGAATTTTTCGATGGCAAGCGCGGTCACGATACTTTTGCTGGACAAGGATTTTCACTTGAACTTATTAGGCGCTACGGCATAAGAGTTGCTGAACTTGGCGATTTCTCTATGGAATATGATTTAAAAACTCCTGAGCAACAAGCTGAGCTAGCGAACGTTGTGCGTTTCGCGATAGATAGAAGCAGGCTTAGTCAAGAGCACCTTGATTATGTTATAGCCGCTGTTAAAGCACTTTATGAAGACAGAGAAAGCATTCCAAATATGAGGATACTTTGGGGCAAGAACCTACCAATGAGACACTTCCACGCATTTTTGGAACCATATAAAAACGAAGAAAAATAATTTATATAAAAGAGGCGAAAATTTTATCTTTTCGCCTTTTTGTGTACATACAAAAAAGAGATGTGAATAAAAATCACATCTCTTTATCTTATGCTTATAAATTTTCCGTCTTTAAAAATTTTTCTCACATATTTTTCAAAGTCTTTTTTGCTAAAGTCTAAGACTCTTTCACATTTTATGCACTTGAGCCTTATTCCTACATCCACTGAAATGATTTTAAATTCATAACTTCCACATGGATGAGACTTTTTCATCTTAACAATGTCATATAGCCTATACTCAAGCATTAGTAATCAAAGACCTCGCCTTCAATTTTCTTGTCTTCGATAAGTTTATTGACTCTATCAAGGTCGTCTTTGCTAAAAACTATTGACAAGCCGCAAGATAAGCTAACGTGTCTTGGTGTTGGTATCATCTTGTACTCTATAGCTTCACTCTTAAAAACTCCTTCTGCAAGTATTGCGTGGTGAGTCGAGTTAAAGCTTAAAACGTATTTTTTCATTATGATAAAACTATATTTCTATCTGCTTTTTCTAATGTTTCGTAAATAGTATACATATTAGAAATTTCGCCAACTGCTAATTTTTCTTTTAAGCCGTAGAAGTCAAGACAAGTTCCGCAAGAGATAATCTTAACGCCATTGTCTGCCATGCTCTTAATATCGTCAAGTACTTCGCTTCCTTCACAAGTTAATTTAACTCCACCATTGAAAAATACAATAGTTTTTGGTAGTGGAGCTGTTTGTGAAACTGTGTATAAAAAGCTCTTGATTAGTATAGCACCAAGTTTTTCATCGCCGTGACCCATAACGTTTGTGCCTACTCCTATAACAAATGTTTCGTCATCAGATTTTAGTTCAACTGCATGATCTTTGTTGATAGTTACCTTGTAATCTTCGCCAACTGCTTCAACTGTAGCCTTTAAGCCCATGGACTCAGCTAATCTTGATAAGTTTTCAGTAGCAACTTTATTATCAACAAGTGTGCAAACTACTCCTGTTTCCATTGCGTCCAATTCTTTCTTTGTTAATATAACTGGTTTTGGACATTCTAATTTTCTTGCATCTATTTCCTTCATAAATACCGCCTCCTAATTATAATTTATACTTAAAATTCTCTTATGTCAAGATATATTCATCTATTATAAATAAATCTAATAGTTTATCTTATTTTCATTGAATAAATTGTTATGTTTTCGTCAGACACTATTGCGATAAAGTCACCACTCATATAAATATTTCTGATGTCTTCTTGCATGTCCTTCATATAGTATTTGCCCTTAAATGGAATATAAATTTCTCTTTCTGAGTAAACGATATAATCATTATTATGCTTAAGTAGGCTTCTTACATTTTGATTAAATGTGTGTTCTTCCAAAACTTCTGCCTTATTATTAAGCGTCATAAGCTTGTCATCACAAAGAAGATAAATTTTTCCTTCATCTATGGCAATGTCTTTAAGAGTGTTATACTCTTTTTTAAAAACTATGGACGACTCTTGCATATAGTAAAGTCCCTTGTTTGTTGCGACTATCTTCATATCTTTAAGATTACCGATAAAGGCAATGACTTCGTCGTTAAATTTATAATAAAGTTTATTCTCGCCTTTTCTGTTAATTTCTTTGTACAAAGATGCTTTGATATCGCTCGAATACGGGTCAAATGACGCTATCTGCATAGTTTTAAAATCTTTATCAACATTGTATGTCAAGATTGGGTTCAATGCCTTATATCTAAAGCGTTCAGTGAACTCATCGTCATAAGTACGAAGCGTTTCATTGAAATTATCGCTTAGCCAAGCTGTGAATCTGCCATCCTTTTCATCTATAAAAGAAATAGCCTCGTCATAGTTAAAGCTTTTCACATCTTTTAGGTCATCGTAGCTCAAAATATTGACAACACCGTTTGGAGCGTCGGTGGAGTAAATATACTTATCTTTAAAAAGCACATTCGCAGTTTTTGCCTCAAAGTCTCTTCTCATCAAATCTTCGTCGCTTAGTCCTGTCATAACAAGCGTACCATCTTTATGATAATAAATATGACCATTTCTGAAACAAACTCTCATGTCAGAGGTTAAATTTCTTGAATAAACTTTATCAAGACTAAGTGTCTTCTCGCGATTGAAATTGAGCTTCATCATTAGATCCACAATTTTTTGAGGAAAGGCAAATGTCGCCGCAAGCACTAAAATTAAAACTATGGCAATGCTTATGAGTATTCTTTTGTAAATATTCATTTCCTTAAACATTTTAATAATAATCCACTTCTCCCATCTTGCCGTATGAAGCTAAATCATAAGGCGCAAAAACGCCTCTATCTGTAACAACTGCTGAAACAAGTTCAGGAGGAGTCACATCGAAGGCTGGATAATATCCCTTAACGCCCTTCATTACATGGCTCTTGCCCATAAAGGATGTCGCTTCATGAGGATCTCTTTTTTCTATACTTATATTGTCAATCGATTTACCTAAATCAGGTATGCCTGTTACAAAATATGGTATACCCATGTATTTTGCGCAAATTGCTAGCTGCAAAGTGCCAACTTTATTCACAACGTAGCCTTCTTTTGTAATGCTATCGGCTGCCGAAGTAAATAAACTTATATTTTTTTCTTTCATCGTCCACGCGCCCATATTGTCAGTGATGACTGTAACGTCCTCGCCTTGACTTCTTAGTACTGAAGCTGTTAGTCTAGCTCCTTGTAAGAATGGTCTTGTCTCTGGGCAATAAACTTTTATCTTTTTACCAAGCTCTTTTGCTCTAAGCATCATGTAGCCGACTATGGTCTCGCCAAAGCATTGCGTCATGATGGCGCCTTCGTCTGGCATTAGCTTTGCTAAATTTTTTGCCACCTCGTTTATGGCTGAGTATCGTCTCTCTAATGACTCAAGTGCTCCTTTAAATATTTCTTCGTAAGGAACTAAACCTTTTTCAATCGCATCCTTGGCAATATCATAGGCCCTTTCAGTTACTTGCATCATTCTAAATGATGTTGTTTCTCTAGCATTGGCAAGAGCAAGCTTTGCTTCGTTCATGTGCTTAATAAATTTACCTTCAGTAAAATCTTTTGCTTCATAAGCAGCAAGTACCATGCCCATAAAAGCGGCAGTATATGGTCCAGCGCTTTGAGTAACCATATTTTTGATGGCGTCTCTCACTTCTTTGTAATTAGAGCAAATTTCGTAGCGCGTTTCAATTGGATATATTCTTCTATCAAGTATTTTGACCTTACCGTCTTCAAACCAAGCAACGTTCTCGTACTTAAGCATGAAACCAAGGTCTTTGTCCATCCTATTATTTTTGTCCATAGGACTTCATCCTCTCAATGACTGCATCTATATCACTTTTCTTTAATACGTGTACATCGTCTTCAAAGCGTACTATGTGATACATCTTTGCGATATATTCGATGGTTCTTGCATTAGAGTAAGCTTCTTTTAAATCACTACCAAGCGCTAAAACGCCGTGATTAGCAAGTAAGCAGCCCTTTCTATCTTTAAGTGCACAAAGAGCCTTCTCAGCTAAATCTTGTGTGCCAAAAACAGCGTACTCAGCGCATTTTATATCCTCTCCTCCAAGATCAGCCATGATGTAGTGAAGTGCTTCAAGTGGCTTGCGAAGAGTACTGTAGCTAGTTGCATATATCGAGTGCGTATGAACTATGCTCTTAATATCAGGTCTGTTTTTATAAACAAGCGCGTGTAAAAATGATTCTGTTGATGGCTTATTCTTGCCCTCTAAAATATTTAAGTCCAAGTCCATGACCACGAGGTCATCAAAATTCATGTTGTCATAAGGTATGCCCGATGGTGTGATAACCATCGCTTTTTCTTCCGGGTCATATATACTTAAATTGCCAGCCGTACCGACTGTTAACTCATCTTTAATCATTTTTTTAGCGTATTCTATAAGTAATTTTTTATCTTGTATAAACATCTAGTCACCTTCTATATTTTTAATATCTTCTTGATCATCGTCAGTGTATGATTCTTGAACGTAGTTCCTATCAATCTTACCTGTGTCTTTAACTTCATCAGCGAATGTCAATATAACTTTACCAAGGTTTTCACCTTCCTTAAGCTCAACCTTTAGTGATTGCTTAAGAATGAATCTATCGATGACAACGCCTTTGCCTTGCTCAGTTATAATTATTGCGCCTATCTTTGGCATTTTATCAACTAATTCATTGTATTGATCAGCCTCATAATTTAAACAGCACATAAGTCTTCCGCATAGACCAGATAATTTACTTCCGTTAAGAGTCAAGTCTTGGTTTTTAGCAAGATTTATGCTTATAGGTGAAAACTCACCTAAAAATGATGAGCAGCATGTTTTTCTGCCGCACTTACCAACTGATGGTATGCATTTGGCTTCATCTCTAACACCAACTTGTCTAAGCTCAATACGCATTCTAAATATTCTTGCTAAATCCTTAACTAGCTCTCTGAAGTCAACTCTGCCCTCGGCTGTGAAGAAAAATATAACTTTATTCAAATCAAGAGTGAAGTCAATATCTAGTAAATTCATTCCAAGACCATACTCTTCGTTCTTTTGAATAAATATCTCTCTTGCCTCTGCCTTTCTTATGTCGTTGTCCCTCTTTTGAGCGATGTCCTCTTCAGTTGCCTTTCTTATAATTGGCTTAAGAGGTATGCCAAAGTCATCAAGGTCTATCTCCTTATTAGCGACGACAACATCACCTAGCTCAAGTCCTCTAACTGTCTCGACTACGACCTTGTCATCAGTAGTAAATTCTTGCTCCATCGGATCAAAATAAAATATTTTTCCTATGGGCTTAAATCTAACGCCTATTATTTTTTTATTCATATAATCACCTATCAAATTTTTCTATCATATTTAAAACTAAAGTCTCTAGGTGCAGCCTGAAATTACCGCTGTTACCTAAGTATCTCTTAGTCTCTTCTATCGTGTCAATGCTATCTACCAAATCATATAGCGCAAGCCCTTTAAGATTTTTAATCTCATCTTTATAATCAAGATTAACTATCCTATCAGCACTCGAGGCTATATCCTTGATAAAAATTTCAAAGTATGTAAGTATTTTTTCAATATTTTCTTTATTTTCTTCAAAAAAATCAATTTCTTTAACGCTCTCATAACGCTTTTTCTTTAATACTTTAATGGCTGCATCTATGCTCATCTTTCTAAGCGTCATCTCTTTTTCATCTTCTATAAAAGATTTAAGCGCGCTTATATCACCCATGGATATGGATGCGTAAAGCTCTTTATTGTCTAGCTTTGGATAATTTTCATTGATATAATCCATAAGCTCATTTTTATTAAGAGGCATAACTCTAATCACTTTGCTTCTTGAGATGATGGTGTCAAGAATCATGTTAAGGCTCTTAGTAACTAAGATGACTACAACATAACTTGGCGCCTCTTCAAGTGTTTTTAAAAGAACGTTTTGGCTCTCGACTTGAATGTCTTCTGCTCCTAAGAGCATATAAACTTTTCGGTCTAGCTCAAAAGGTCTTATATAAACGTCTTTTGCTATGGACTGAGCATCCTCTTTCTTGATTTTTTCGCCCTTGCCAAACAAGGCAAAATCTGCCTTTTTTTCTGGGATTTTAGAATTAAGAAGAAGCCCTGCAAATTCCATCGCAAGGCTTTCTAGATAATCACTGTCTTTGCCTTCAAAAATATAGGATGATACAATTTTTTTATTATTGATATCGTTATAAAGTATTTTTTTTACTTCATCATTTCCAAATATTTTCTCAAACACAAATTTTCTCCTATACTCTTAAAAATTCTTCTACGTTTAATACAAATAATGTTGCTCCACCAACTTTTACTTCAAGTGGATAAGGTACAAAAGTATCTCCAGGCATAGTAACAGTAAGTAAAGATGTAGTTATCTCTCTTGTTTTGCAATTATGATCAACAAGTTCCTTAACTTCATTTACTTTATCGTCTTCAACACCTATTAGTAATGTAGTGTTGCCAGATTTTAAAAATCCGCCTGTAGAAGATAATCTTGTCACTCTATACTTTTTTTCTGTAAGTGAATCCATAAGTGCATTTACGTCTTGATCTTGAACAATTGCTACAATTAGTTTCATACTACCACTCCTTCATTAATTTTTTTACTTCATCTAAGGCTTCGTGAGCAAGGCTCTCTTTGTCCTTAGTACCATCCAATTTAATTAGCTTCATGTGATTTTCTTCATAAAGCTTTAAGTAGGCTAGGTGAACCTTTTCTTGGAAGTCCTCTCCCAAAGACTCTATCCTGTCTAGTTCACCAAGCTTTTTAAGTCTTTCATAAGATTTTTTTGCATCCAAATCCATAAGTATAGTTAGGTCAGGTCTAAAGCCTTCTAAGAAAAAATCATTTATCTTCATAACCTCATCTACACCAAGTCCTCTCACTATGCCCTGATAAGCAAGTGATGACAATAAAAATCTATCTAGTATGACAGAAGTGCCTTTACGTACATTTGGCTTAATCACTTTGTCATATAGTTCAGATCTTGATGCTGCGAATAAAAGTGCCTCTGTATGATAATCCATATCCTTATTAGCTTTGTCAGCTAAGATATCTCTTATCTTCTCGCCAATATTAGTCGAGCCAGGCTCTCGCGCATTTATATAATCAAGGCCCATCTCATCGAAGTAGCCTGTGATTGCGTTTATAACAGTGCTCTTGCCGGTTCCGTCTTGTCCTTCAAGAGCTATTACTAGTCCCTTCATTAGTCAACTACAACCAATGAGTCTTGGTCTTCGCCAAGTAGGCCAACAATATTTAAGTCTGATTCCTTAAGGAATTGTATGTGATCAAGTATCTCTTCAGTAATCTCTTCGCCAGGAACAAGTAGAGGTACTCCAGGTGGATAAGGGATTATTGGTGATGTTACTATCTCTCCAAGTGAATCCTTTAAGCTAATTATCTTCTTTGATGAGTAATATGCATCCGCTGGTCTAATAATAATCTTTGGATCAGGCATATTAACTCTTATATGCTTAACCTCTTCATAAGAAAGATTCTTTGAAAGGTCTCTAATTGCTTCAAGAAGCTTTTCATAGTCTTCGTCTTCGTTCATAAGCGTTGCAAATATTAGAGCGTAGTAATAATCACTCATTTCAAGTCTAATATTGTGTCTTTCATAAAGCTCTTTTCTAAGTCTTGAGCCCTTAACGCCTTCAAGCTTGAATAATATTTTAGTATTGTCCTTTGATTTGATAGTTTTATCAAAGTCATCGCCTTCAAAAACTTCAACTCTGTCAATCTTTTTAAGCTCTTCGATAAATTCTAGACACTTAGTTACATTGTGATGAAGCTTTTCTCTGCCTTCACCGTCCATGTATGCACAAGCTGTTTCGTTTGATAGTGTAAATAGATACGATGGTGAAGTTGTTGTATATAGCTGGAATCTATCTCTAAGTTTATTTGTATCAATTCTTTCAGAACCAACATGAATCATAGATGTTTGTGTAAAACCAGTAAGTGTTTTATGAGTTGAGTGTATAACTATGTCCGCGCCGCATTCAAGAGCTGACTTAGGTAGTCTGTCATCAAATTTCATGTGAGGTCCGTGAGCCTCGTCAACCATAAGTATCTTGCCATAGTTATGACAAATTTCTGCTATCCTTTCAAGGTCTGAAGCGATTCCGTAGTAATTAGTGTGAGTTACTACAACAGCCTTTACCTCAGGATTGTCAAGGATTAAGTCTTCTATCTCATCTGGATCAACCCCAGTTAGAACATGATAGTCATCGTTATACTTTGGATATACATAAACAGGATTTAACCTATTTAGTATCAAAGCGTTATATACTGATTTATGGCAGTTTCTTTGAACAATGATGGTATCACCTGGCTTAGTTATAGTTGAGATAGCAATATATATGCTACCAGTAGAACCATTAACAGCGTAGTAAGTGCTCATAGCACCAAATACTTTAGCAGCTTCTTGCTGACTCTCAAGAATAACTCCTCTTGGCTCAAGCAAATTGTCCATGCCATAAGTTTCTGTCGTGTCAATAGCTGGGATGTAATCGCCCCAGTTAAATAGTGTGTTCTTTCCCTTATGTCCAGGCATGTGGAAAGAAACCGAATTTTCGTCTTTTAATTTTGATAATGCTTCAAAAACAGGTCTTTTCATTAAAAACTCCTTTACACTCTATATATTTCAGTTTTTTTGCGAATGGTTCTGTACCATGTGTATATCATAATTAATATCAATATTAAGCTAAGCACATAAAGAATGTTCTTTGCTCTAGCTATTCTTAAAATATTTGCAAGGCAATAGAATAATCCCGCTAAAAAGAATAAAAGCGATGCCCTCTGTATATTTACATTTCTTCTTCTGACAGCATTTTTAAAAACGCTTAAGAAAATTAATACATTAAGTATTAAAGCGATTATGGTTCTAAATACTTCCATAAAGGTACTGATTCTGTCTTGGAACCAGCCATTTTGCGGAAGCAGTGTTAGTATCATCAGTATCGCACTTAATAAATAAATTATGTTTGATGCATCTGGCATCCTTCTCTTTTTTAGTGTTCTTGCCGCTAGATAATAAAATATTATCAAAAGTATTGGTATCATAAGTGAACTTATAAATAAAGAGATGTTTGTAAGCCTTATAATCTTCTCATCATCCGATAAAAACAAAGCATAAGTCCTGATACCTAAGAAAAGGGTGACAAAGACCACATACGTCTTGGTAAATATGCTTTGCAGCTTAAAATCTTTGTCAGCATAATTATATTTATTTATAAAATTGTCCATAACAAATATTATTACTATATATAAAAATGTAAATATTGGTTCTAATATTTTTTGTAGCATTAAATCACCTCATATCAAGTGAGTTTTAATCACAAATTGGTAGCGGTTTTTCATTAAATCATAAGCCTTTTGAAGCTCTTCTTCATTCTCAAATAGACTAAAGACACTCGATCCTGAGCCGCTCATCATGGTTTTGAAGCCGCCCAAAGCACTCATTTCATCAAAAAGCTTCTTAACAGCTATGTATTTAGCAAAAACAAAGTCTTGCATATTGTTTTTAACCCTTTTAAAATCATCTTTTTTTATAAGATCTTCAATAGCTTCACTACTTAAGTAGTCTCCATCAAAGGACATGCCTTCGTAAACATCTTTCGAGCTAATGTTTATGCCAGGATTAACTAAAAGTACATTATATTTTTTAAGTCCTTCTACTTCTTTAATTTTTTCGCCTCTACCTGTGCAAATGGCAGCCGACCTAGCAGTAAAAAAATTACAGTCGCTACCAAGCTTTAAAAGAATATCAAAATATTCTTCTTTTGTCAAGGATAAATCATAAAGCTCATCAAGCGCCTTAACTGTTTCATAAGCGTTTGAACTGCCACCAGCAAGGCCAGCGCCCATAGGTATATTCTTCTTAAGCCCTATACTTAGTCCTTTTATATCTCTAAGCTCTTTTACTAAATCATAAGCTTTCTTCATGATATTATCTTTTATATCAATATTACTATTAATAATAAAATCTTCTGCCTTAGCAAAAATTATCTCATCATAAAGATTAATTTTAGACATAAGAGTGATGATGTCATGAAAGCCATCGTCCCTTTTGGATATGACTTCAAGATGCAAATTAATTTTCGCATAAGATTTTGTTTTTAACATGACCTTACATACTCCTCCACTCTTACATTCATTATAACACATTTTAAATTCAATGTATAGTTTTATTTTTATTTAAAATATTGCTCATGATATTGACGCGAAATTAATCTTATAAAAAATATTTTAAGCGTCATAATAATTATAAAAATATATTTATAAAAATTTAATCAAAATATATAAAAAGGCAAAAAAAGTCCTCACATCGCTGTGAGGATATTTTTTAGATTATTTTTACTACTACTGTCGATGTTAATACATCTGAATAAGTATACGATATAACCTGATCGTTATTTTGTCCATCTTCTAGAGTAACTGTGAATAGATTTGGATATGCTGAAGTAATTACTCCCTGTGCCTCGACAAAGGTATTTCGACCAACATTTGTCGTTAAATGCACTTTTTTACCTAAAATACTCTCAACACTTCTTCTAATTCTCTTAATCTCGTTCATAAGATGAATCCCACCCTTCATATACTTCATAGATTTTATCTACATCTATATATAGTATAGCATACTTAATAAATTTTGTCAATCATTTATATACATTTATTTTATAATTGTACTAAAGTAATTACAGTAATTAGTTTTTGTTCATGCTCGTAAACTTGATTTTAACGTCCATTTCCTTGCCATTTCTATTAATCTTAAGAGTGGCTTCGTCACCAAGATTGTAGCCGAACATTATTGACTTAAGTGTATTAACATCTGTAACTTCTTTGTCATCTACCTTTAGTAGTATGTCGCCTGCCATGATACCAGCTTTGTCAGCTGCAGTACCACTTGCAACGCTTAAGACGATAACGCCCTTATTTGTGTTTAATTTAACTCTTAGAGCTGCTTCATAATCTTTTGCATTATAGATAGAAACGCCTAGTTGAGCTGTTTGTGCCTTGCCTGTCTTTAAGATTGAATTCAAAACGCCTTTAATCATATTGATAGGTATGCTAAAACCAAGGCCTTCTGCGTTTGTAAGCTTAACTGTGTTAATGCCTATGACTTCGCCTTTTGAGTTTAGTAACGGTCCACCAGAGTTTCCTGGGTTGATGGATGCATCTGTTTGAATTAGATTATTTATAACTTGATTTTCTACCTTTATAGTTCTATCCTTACCAGAGATAACACCAGAAGTAACTGTTCTGTTAAAATCAAGACCTAGTGGGTTACCTATGGCGATAGCGATTTGACCGATTTGTACTTTGTCTGAATCACCAAGTTCAGCAACTGGAAGATTCTTTGCATTTATCTTAATTATGGCAAGATCCATGTCCTTATCCATCCAAACTATCTTTGCCTTATGTGTTGAGCCGTCATCAAGTAAAACGTTTATCTTGCCGCCTTTACTTTGCTTTTTATTATCTTTATTTTTGCTATTGTAATCATAAGCGTTGTCATTGTCATTGTTATTATTTTCTTCGTCATCATCATCTTCATCTATATCTTCATCGTCAGTTTTTCTTTGCTTATCGCCCTTTGATCCGCCACCGAAAGGAAATTCATTTCCAAATGGAAAATCATCAAAAGCGTTATTTTTTTCTTGAACTTCTGAGTTAACAACGTGAGCGTTTGTGATGATATATCCATCTGAATTAACTATAACGCCTGAGCCAGTGCCCTTTCCTAAAGCTTGTCTACCAAAAAAGTCTCTAGAAATAACCTGAGTAGTTATACCTACAACAGATGGTATAGCCTTCTTAGTAGCTGCTTCAACTATTTCAGTCGGTTGATCAATTGTAATCTTTTGTGTATCATTCTTCGCTTCGCTGTGCATATAGTTATATACATCATTTGCCTTGTTAAACATGTAAGCTCCACCAAAGCCTGTTAGCGTACCAAAGAAAATTGAAAATATTATTGACCAGATAAGAACACCTGTTCCATAACGCTTCTTTTCTTTTTTATTTACCTCGTTATAAGAAAATTTTGCTCTGCTTGCTTGAGGCCTATCATATTGATTTGCCCTCCTATAAGTTTTTCTTTCATAAGTAAAATCATCATCAGATGAAAAATCATTGTCATTATTATTATCATTGCTATTGCTATTGCTGTTGTCATTGCAATTGTCATCACAATTATCATTATTAGCAATAATTTCTTCATCGTCAATAATTTCATTGCCAAATTCATCAAATTTCATAATTTATTCCTCCTTTTGTTTTTCTGTCTTTATTATAAACGTCTTTTGTGATAGAATGGTGATAAGGATGTGAAAATTTTAAAAGAGGTGATTAAATGAAATTTATTTCGTGGAATGTTAATGGTATAAGAGCCGTCCTTAAAAAAAACTTTAATGAGTTTTTGGATGACACTATGGCTGATATATACGCATTTCAAGAGACTAAAATATCAGAAGGAATACTTATGATGGAGCGTGAAGGCTATCACGAGTATTGGAACTACGCTGAAAAGAAAGGTTATTCAGGAACCATGATACTTACTAAGACTGAGCCAAAAAATGTGACTTATGGTCTTGGCATAGCTGAGCATGATACTGAAGGAAGAGTTATAACTCTTGAGTATGATGATTTTTTCTTTGTTAATGTTTATACGCCAAATGCTCAAAATGAGTTAAAAAGGATAAAATACAGACAAGAGTGGGAAGATGCTTTTAGAGAATATCTTAATGGTTTAAGAAAAACTAAGGGCGTTGTTGTTTGCGGCGACTTAAACGTGGCTCACAACGAAATTGACCTTAAGAATCCAAAAGAAAACAGAGGCAAGGCAGGTTTTTCTGACGAAGAGAGAGAAAAGTTTAATTTGCTACTTGATTCGGGTTTCATCGATACATTTAGATACTTCTACCCTGATCTTGAAGATAAATACTCATGGTGGTCATACAGAACAAGAGCAAGATCGAGAAACGCTGGCTGGAGAATTGATTACTTCTTAGTATCAAAAGAGCTTGAAAGCAATATCAAAGACGCAGCAATCCTTGATGATGTCATGGGTTCAGACCATTGTCCAGTCTCACTTGATATAGAATTTTAGCCTCGATTTGACAAAAGTGCTTTAATTTTGTTATAATAGCATATATTAAAAAAATGAAAGGAGAAGACTATGAGAAAATTAATTAATTTTATTTTATTCTTATTAATAGTATCAAGTCTTTCTTTCGCTAAAGATGCTAAAAATCACGTATATGAGATTGATAACAATGGAGTCATTAAGACGTATAAAACTTCATGCACTACAGTTAAAGAGCTTTTAGATGATCTAAAGATTAAAATTAATGATGATGACATCGTCATACCAGATTTAGAAACAGAGCTTAAAAGTGAAGGAAAGATTAGTATAATAAAGGTAGAGATTAAAGTCGTTGAAAAAGAAGTAGATGCACCTTTTAAAACTATTAAGAAGAAAAACAAAGAACTAAACCATAATCAAAGCAAAATTTTAGTTCAAGGAGTAAACGGCAAGAACAAAGTCAAATGCAAAGAGTATTATGCAGGTGACAAACTTATTAAAGAAGAAATAATTCACGTTGAGACAATAATCAAGCCAATCGACCAAGTTTTTGAAGAAGGCACAAAAGATGTTTTCACTAACGATAGAGGTGACTTTGTCGCAAGAAAATCTTTTAAAATGGTAGCAACCGCTTATGAAGCTGGCTTCCAATCAACTGGCAAGAGGCCTGGTGACAAAGGCTACGGCATAACTGCTTCAGGCGCAAGAGCTAAAAGAGGCACAGTTGCTGTTGATCCGCGTGTAATACCTCTAGGCACTAAGCTATATATCAAGAGCTTAACACCAGGTATTCCTGATTATGGCTTTGCAATCGCTCAAGATACTGGCGGCGCTATCAAGGGCATGAGAGTTGACCTTTTCATGGATACAGTTTGGGAGTGCATGCAATTTGGTAGAAGACCAGTAATGGTGTATATATTAAAATGATAAAAAAACTAATTAAGCTATTAATAAAAATATTTTTAGCTTTGGCAATAGTTTTGGAGCTCTTAGTTATTTTTAATAACAGCAAGAGACCTACTACTTCGCCTGAGTACATCATAGTACCAGGAGCAAGATGCAAGAACAATGAGCCGATGCTCGCACTAAAGTATAGGCTTGACGCAGCGTATGAGTACTATACTATAAATGGAGGCGCAAAGATAATCACTACAGGCGCTGAGAGTCAGGGCGAAAGCATAAGCGAGGCGATGATAGCAAAAAACTATCTTGTATCACTTGGAGTTGATGAAAGTGACGTCATCACCGAAGAGAACTCTAAAAATACTATAGAAAATCTTGAGTTTGCAAGCGACATAGCTGGCAAAGATAAAAATTATTTAATCGTGTCAAATGGCTTTCACATGTTTAGGCTCGATTTAATAAGTAAATACATCGGCATCAAGCACGAGCTGTACTCAGCCAAAACACCACAAGATATACTAGTCAAAAACTATTTACAAGAAGTCGCATCGATATTTTATTTAGCGTTTAAAATAGTGACAGGAAAAGTTTAATAAGATTATATTAGGCAGAACGATTTGGTTCTGCCTTTTTCATGCAAAAAATGGATAGAAAAGTAGATCCTATCCATTTATAAATCTCAAATATTATTACTTGTCAAAAATATTTAATTTATATAGCAATGCTCTTTGTAAAATACTTTTCGTCAATGTATTTATGGTCAATAGTAATAATTGTTTTTGATGATAAATATTTCATAATATCATCAAATATCTCATAGAATAGCGTCTCGTCAAGTCCTGTGCTTATCTCATCAAAGATATATAGCTCGCAGTCCTTGTATAAGGCCCTTGCTAGTAATACTCGCGTCTTCTCGCCGCCAGATAGAGTGCTACTATCAAAACCAATATTATTTAAGCCATATTTTTCAATAACTTCATTTAGTCTACATATCTTTATAATCTCATTGAGTTTGTCCTCGTCAACTTTAGATTTGAATGTGATATTATCAATGATTGACATGTTAAACAATTTATTCTCCTGAAAAACTGCTGATAAAGATATCATTTGATTTTCTTTGCCATTGACATAAACATGACCAGAAGTCGGCTTATACATATTAGTAATTAGTTTTGCGATGGTCGACTTACCCGAACCAGTTCTGCCGTTAATCTTTAATTTATCATTTTTATTTATAATCAAATTAAAATTATTTAGAATCTGATTGTCGCCATATTTTAGTGAAACGTCCTTAAATTGAATTTCGTTAAAGTCTTCGATTAAATCAATATTTTCTCTATCTATGCTGTTGAAAGTCTCATCTATTCTTTTAACTGAGTTTTTAAAAGCGGATATTTCTTTTTGATTTTCTATGATATTAAATATTGGATCAGTGATCATCAATGCATATAATATGATGGCGATTAGCGCTCCGACAGAGAGACTGCCTTGGCTAACACGCATACCTCCAATAAAAATTAGAGTTGCCATAATCAGATTAAACAATAAACTTACAAGTGCTTGAGAAACATTTTTAATATTTACAATTTTTTTGTCAAGCTTAGTTAATTCATGATTCTCTTCGTGAAACTCACTTGTAAAAACTTTCTCTTTATTAAATAGTTTTATATCTCTAGCTCCAACAATAATGTCAAAAAATTTATTAATTACGTTAAGTCTTTGAATTTGGCTCTTTTCAGATGCCATCTCTGAACTGTGTAAAATCTTTTGAATCACCAGTGTCGATATGGCAGATATTATAATCATCGCAAATAGCATTATGTAATCATAATTTATAATTATGATTGAACCAATTATAAAGCTTGATATTGAAAAGCCTAAATCAAATATTAATGGTATTAGTTTATCATCAAGCGATTTTAAATCGTCGATAATTACATTAAAGACGTTACTGCGTCCAGCTTGCTCTAATTGTTCAATCTTTGTACTAAGAATACTTTCAACAATCTCATCTTTTATATCTCTATTCAAATTCAATTCAAATTTCGATCCGAAATTTACAAGAGCTATTTTAAACATATTGACTAAAATATAAACAAGCGAATAAAGTATTATGTATTTAATAAATTCGCTCTGATTTCCCAATGTTAAATAATCTATAACTTTTTGAATAAAAACCATAGGAAATATGCTCAAACTACCTACGATTATACCAGTAATAAATAGCAATAAAATTTTAGAAAAATTCTTTTTATATTTATCTCTTATCATAATTGCCTCCTATTATATATATCATTAACTATTTTTTATCGAAATATATTCTTGCTTGGTATATACATTTAAAACTTCGCCTTCTTTTACTCGAATTATATAGTCAAAATAATCAATATTATCTGTACCAAGATCATGTGATACTTCGATATAAATCTTACTATTGTAATTGGAGATAATTTTATCACGAACAAGTTTTTTAGTATAAATATCAATAGCTGACAATCCTTCATCGACTAAAATAATATCTTTTTTAGCTAAGGCACAGGTCAAGATGTTCACTACTTGCTTTTCACCACCACTTAGTTCGTTACAATTATTTGAATTTACTAACCTATTAACAATAGTCTTAGATAATTTGTCCAAATAAGAATAAATGTCTTTTTCATCGTATGCATTAAAATGTGTAACTTGTTCAAGAAAAGGTACTGAAAAAACATGTGAGTTTTGAGTGATATAAAAAACTTTCTCTGAAGCAAATTCAGATAAATTATTACTTATGCTTTCATTGTTTATATATATGTCCCCTCTATCGTGCTCAATCTGTCCAACGATTGTCTTTAGTAGTGTTGACTTGCCACTGCCGCTTTCACCTATTATCAGATATTTATTTCCTGATTTAAATTCAATATTTACAGGACCTAAATAAAAATCATTTATTGCATATTCTAAATTTTCTAATTTCAAAGAAGATATTTCATTATACTCAGGCAATACGCAGCTATCTTCTTTTTCATTTTCTAAATACTCATTTCCTATTTCTTTTACTTCTCTAACAATTTCCTTACAAGAATTTATTGCATTTACATCATTTAAAATATATTTAATGGGATAAATAAAACTTTCAATATAGGCAAATGTTGCAACCCCTGCTCCTATGGTAATTTCACCACTAATAAGTAAATAGCCTACCATTATAAAAGCTGTAAGACTAACTAAATCCATAACAAAACCGTTAACAATATTAACAAAAGTTTTAAATTTGCCAAATGCTAATTTTTGATCTTCTGTTTCAGACAATCTTTGATAATGATATTTTGTAATTCCATGTTTTGATGCTTCATCCAAGCCCATATGTCCCAAGTAAAAGTCATTTAAAATGTCTGTATAATTACCAAAGCTATCTTGATAAAATTTTCTTTTTTTTGCTAATTTCTTGGCAGTTATTTTAGGAACTATCACACTTACAAGTGATGCTAATATAATAGCAATGGCTATCCTATAGTCCACAAAAACAACTAAGGAAACTGTATATATAAGTAATTGAACAATAGATTTAATTATATCGACATATGTTGACACATATTCATCTTCTATAATTTCAACATTATTATTTGTTATGGTTAAATATTCACCAACTCTTTTTTCTTTAAACACATAATTAGGCCTTCCAAAAATCGACTTAAAAATAACGTCTTTCGTATACTTAACGAATTCCTTATCCCTCTTCCATTCATTGTATTGTGATATAAATTGAAATATAGCGCTACCTAATATTAACGCCAAATATGTAAATCCCAAATTTATTAATAAATTTTTAGTATTATTACCTATACCGTTAAACAATTCTTTTTGAACATATGGTATTAACGCTATACACATAGTATATAATAGTGAAAAAATAAGTTCTATTATGGTTGATGTTTTTATTTTTTCCAAAATTTTGATTTTAAATTTCATAATTGCCTCCTATTATATATAATGTTTTGCTTATTAATTCTCATTATAATAAATACATTATAACACATTTTTTTCAAAAACAATATTTTACTTACTTTTTAAATTTATTAAACGCAACTTAGCTTTATTTGTGCAAATAAAAAACTCTTGAGCCACTACCCAAGAGTTTTTTCATATAATTAAATCTATTATCTTCTTCTTCCAAAAAACATATTAACTATCCAAATCAATACAACTGCGCCGACAACGCCAACGATTACATCATTAACGAAGCCTCCTTTTGCCTCAAAGCGTGCGATTTTGGCAATCCATCTACCAATGCCGCCGCCTATAAGTCCAGCCAAAATATTTTTGATCCAGCCCATTTGTTTATCAGTTTTCATAATTAATGAAGCAATCCATCCTGATAAAGCTCCTACTATAATTGAATACATAATATCTCCCCCTTTTTATACTATTACCCAAAAATACAAAATTATTTACAAAATAACGTATTTATGTTAATATTCTCTTGAGGTGATTAAATGATTGACATAAGTAGAGCAAATAATTTAAGTAAAGAAGATAAATACAAGCTTGCCATCGAGATGATTAGGCGCCAATTTCAAGAGGAAACTAATTTAATAGCCAATCTTGCGAATACGGCTGCCATCATATATCACTTGATTGATGGCGTGTCATGGTCGGGTTTTTACCTATATGACGGAACTAATCTTGTGCTTGGTCCCTTCCAAGGCAAACCCGCTTGTAACAGGATAATGCTTGGTAAGGGTGTTTGCGGCACTGCTTACTCAAATAAAAAGACTATTGTCGTCGATGATGTTAATAGTTTTGCTGGCCATATTGCATGTGATTCTCTGAGCAAAAGTGAAATTGTCGTTCCTATATATAATATGACTCGCGGCGTTGGCGTTTTGGACATCGACTCGTATGAATATAGTAATTTTGATGCTATTGACAAAGAGTATTTAGAAAAAATTGTTGACTATATTGTAAAGCATAGTGACACATCACTTAGATAAAATTAATATTGAAATTTTTTATAAATAAGCAATTTTTTATAGAAATATTTTATACTTATTGATTATTCATAGAGTTTTTGTTACAATGGCTAATGGAGGGATAAACTAATGAAAAGAAAATTTTTAGTATTGTTATCAATTTTAATCATGGCTTCACTAGTAATAGTTGGCTGCGGTAAAAAAGATAACAACGAAGAAAAACCAGCTGAAGAAAACACTCAAACTGAAACAGCTGAAAACACAGAAGAAAATAAAGAAGAAGAAAATAAAGATGCTCAAAACTTTGAAGGCAAAACTTTAAATGTTGTTGCTACAAGTGATTCTTATGTACCTTTATTTGATAAGTTCACTGAAAAAACTGGTGCTAAGGTAGAATTCTTATCTATGTCAAGCGGTGAAGTTATTTCAAGAACTAAGGCTGAAGGCAAGCCAATGGCTGATCTTTGGTTCGGAGGCGGACTTGACGCTTTCATGGCAGCAAGAGATGACGGTCTTCTAGAAAATTACACTTCTGATGTAACTGCTACTGTTCCTGAAGAATACAAGGACAAAGACGGCGCTTACATCTCTAAGGGTATTACTGTTGTTGGCTTCATCGTTAACAACGCTATCCTTGAAGAAAAAGGCTTAGAAGCACCTAAGACTTGGAAAGATCTTGCTGATCCTAAATACCAACACTTAGTTATCATGAGTAACCCAGCTATATCAGGAACTAACTATGCAGCTCTTAAGGGCTTACTAGACATCTACGGAGAAGAAGAAGGCTGGAAAGTATTTGAAGGCATCAACAATAACATTGACTTCTACTCAAAGAGAGGTAAAGACCCACAAGAAAAAACTGTTCAAGGCGAATTCGCCATCGGTATAATTCCTGCTGATAAAAAAGCATTTGATGCAGCTAAGGACAATAACTTAACAGTTATATATCCAGAAGACGGCGTTTGCTGGGTACCAGAAGGAGTTGCTATATTCAAAGGTAGCGAAAACGTTGACGTTGCAAAGGCTTTCATCGACTTCATGTTAAGTGAAGACGCTCAAAAGATGATCGCTGAAATCGACGGAAAAGACTCTAACCAACTTATCGTTCCTGGCATCCAAGGCTACGACCTAGGCTTACCAAAGGACAGGCTAGTTAAGGAAGATCTATCAACATTCGGCTCAGACAGAGAAAGAATATTAGAAAAGTTTAACGAAATTTCAAAAGGTAAAACTGAAGACAAATAAGTTAAATAATACTATAGTGTGATAGTTTTTACTGTCACACTATTTTTTTACATATTAGGCATGGTCCTAAATTATTGATATAGAGGAGTTTTTTATGAAAAAGATTAAATCATCTAAGTTAATAGACATAGCACTAGCATCTGTGCTATCGGCACTAGTCGTGATCTTTATACTCATTCCCTTCTTGGCAGTTTTTAAAGAGAGCTTTTTTGTAGATGGATCTTTTTCGCTTGAACACTATCAAAAAATTCTCTCAAACAAAAAACTTATCATAAATACATTTAAGATGGGCGCCTTGACAACCATAGTCGCAACACTTTCATCATCTTTCGTAGCTATATATTATTATCTATCGAAGAAAAAAATAAAAACGCTAATCATACTAATACTTTCAATCACGCTGATAAGTCCGCCCTTCGTCTCATCGCTTAGCTATATAACTCTTTTTGGTAGACGCGGGATAATCACTTACAAACTCTTGGGTCTAAACATGAACCCTTATGGCATGTGGGGCATAGTATTTATGCAGGCTCTATCGGATTTATCGCTAAACAGTCTTTTGCTCATAGGTTTTCTTCAAAGTCTTGATAAAAATATAATTAATTCGGCAAGAAGCTTAGGAGCTAGCACTAATGACATAATCATAGATATAATTGTTCCAGCGATGAAAAATGGTATCAAAGCTGTCATGATGCTTAGCTTTTTTAGAAGTGTAGCAGATTTCGGCACTCCAGCCATAATCGGCGGCAATTACGAAGTTTTAGCTCTTGAAAGTTATTTCGAGGTAATTGCCAATGGCAATCTTGGCAGAGCGGCTGCCATGAACGTGTTTATACTAGTTCCAACACTAATTATATTTTTATTTTCATCAAAGATAGTTAAATCTGGTACACTCGCAAGCGGCTCAGCAAGTAAAGAAGAGGTCCCTCTTAAAAGAAATGGTATTTTGTATTATATTATAAGTACCTTCGCAATATTTTTTATTTTTTGGATATTATCTTTATATGCGTCAATAATTTTAAACGCTTTTACTAAGATGCGTGTCGGCGAACTTGTATTTACTCTTGATAATTTTAAAGATACCAAGGTTTTTATAGGCGGCGTCGCACTTAGAAGTATTATTTATAGTATAATTTCAGCTATTGGCGGCACCTTTATAGGTCTTTTGATCGGCTATTATTTAATAATTAAAAGGTATAAATATATGAAGGTCATTGATACGATAGCAAATCTGCCATACATCATACCAGGAACATTTTTTGGTCTAGGTTATCTATTGTTCTTCAGGTCGCCTCCTATTGCAATAACTGGAACAGCGGCGATAGTTGTGCTTAACGTTTTATTTAAGCAGCTGCCATTCTCTACAAGAGCATCGGGTGCAGCAATGCTCGACATTGACACGAATACGCTTAACTCGATTAGAGACTTGGGCGGCTCATCCATAAACGAAATTACTGACGGAGTTTTGCCTCTTTCAAAAAATTCTATAATGATTTCGATGATAAATGCATTCACGACAACCATGACAACTGTCGGAACAATAATCTTCCTTGTATATCCTGGCAAAAAACTGATGACGCTAGTTATGTTTGACGTTATTCAAAGCGGAAAATATGGCGTTGGCTCAGTAATCGCCTTCTACATCATACTAATTTGCCTTGCTTTTAACATCAGTTTAAGGCTATTGATGAGCAGAAATTTTAGAGAAAATATTAAAAATAAATTTAAAAAAATATTTTTAAGAAAGGATGTGAAGTAAATGTTTTTAGAAGTGAATAATATTTCCAAAAAATATGATGACAAGTACGCGATAAAGGACGTGAGCTTCTCTTTGGAGGAAGGCAAGTTCCTTTGTTTGCTTGGACCATCAGGCTCGGGTAAATCAACTATACTTCACTCAATTGGGGGCTTTATCAAGCACGATGGAGACATAGTTTTAGCTGGCAAGAGCATTAAGAATCTTTCACCTGAAGATAGAGACGTTTCGACCGTTTTTCAAAGCTTTGGCCTCTTCCCTCACATGAACGTTTTAAAAAATGTTATGTATGGACTTAAATTTAAAGAAAAAAATAAATCAAAAAAAGAAAAAGAAGCTGAAGCTAGAGAAGTTTTACGCGTCGTAGGCCTCTCTGGATACGAAAAAAGATATCCATCGGAGCTATCGGGCGGAGAAAAACAGCGTGTTGCTCTTGCAAGAAGCCTTGTAGTTAGACCAAAACTCTTACTTATGGACGAGCCACTAAGCTCGCTTGACGCAAAACTTCGCACTGAAATGCAATTTGAGATAAGACGAATACAAAGGGAGTTTAACATAACAACCATATTCGTAACGCATGACCAAAAAGAAGCCTTTGTTATGGCAGATGAAATCATAATCATTAATCACGGCGAGATAGCTTCCCAAGGCGCTCCACAAGATATTTACAATCATCCGAAAAATGAATTCACTCTTGATTTTATCGGCAATAAAAATATTATCAAGGGTAAATATGTAAGGCCTGAAAAAATTCGCCCTGATGCAAATGGCGAAGAATTTATAATTAAAGACATAACATTTAATGGCGAGACAATTGAACTTGATATAGAAAATAATGAAAATAAGCTAGAGATGCTAATTTTAAACGACGACGTCGACTATAAAATTGGCGATAAAATTAAAGTTAAATATGAAATGGAGGACATAGATGAGAGTACTACACGTCTTGACACAGCTTCCTGCTAAAACTGGTAGTGGTGTTTACTTTGCAAATTTAATATCTGCCTTTAAGGCGGCTGGCACTCAAAACGCTGCCATATACGGCGCTGAAGAAAAGCACAGAGACTTAATCGATGTAGATGCGGATGTGATAGAAGAAGTTTTATATGCCACAGATGAAGTGCCTTTCCACATCTGCGGTATGAGCGACATCATGCCATATAAGTCGACTGTATATAGCGAAATGAGTGAAGATGAGATAGATACAATGCTAGAAGCCTTTCGCAAGAGACTTGTTAAAGTGAAAAATGAATTCAAGCCAGACTTAGTTATCTCTCACCACCTAATGTTTTTGACAGACCTAGTTCGTGAAATCTTTGACGATGTGAAAGTCGTTGGAATCAGTCACGGAACTGATATGAGACAAATTATGCAGCACGAAAGATTTTTAAAGAGGCTTACTCATCTTAAGAGCCTTGATCAAGTTTTGACCGTAACACCAGCTGAGCACGAGCAAATCGAAGAAATACTTGGCATAGCTAAAGAAAAAATTCACTTAGTTGGCGGCGCTTATAACGACAAAGTCTTCTACCCTAATAAAAATCATAAAAATGATGGCAAGATAAGACTCATGTTCGCTGGCAAAATCGTTGAATCAAAAGGCATTTTTGCCCTAGCAGCGACACTTCCATATTTAGAAAAAAATCATGACAATGTTGAGATGCACATCATAGGTAACGCATCAGATGAAGATAAAGAAAAGATGATGATGGAGGCAAATTACTCCAAAAATTTATATATAAGAGACGCTGAAAATCAATTGCTTATGGCAAAAGATTTAAGACGCTCAGATATATTCATCTTGCCGTCATACTTTGAAGCCCTTGGTTTAGTTGCGATAGAGGCACTTGCCTGCCACAAATTAGTAGTCGCTTCAGAGATAGACGGACTAATACAATTGCTTGGAGAAAAACTTGCGCATAGCGGAATAATCGAATTTACAAAGCTTCCTCGTATACGTGACGTTGATAAACCATATACAGAGGACATACATGCCTATGTCGAGAGACTTGCCGCAAATATAGAAAAGCAAATAGCTAGACTAGATGATAATTTATTTACAGAAGAAATTTCAAGAGATTTGCATGAATATTCATGGGCAAATTTAGGAAAGAGAATTCTTGGGATAATTAAATAATAATTAAATAATTACTCACAGATAAAAACGCCTCATTATCGAGGCGTTAATTTTTTATCTATTAAATTATTTCTGTTCCTTCTCTTAATACAGCTAAGTAAGCTTCATACGAAAAAACTTTATTTCTTTCCTTATTATTATCTTGCTTAAGTATATCTAGGTTCATAAGAACGTCAACTGCAGATTTAACTGTGTTATATGCAAGGTCAAGCTCTTCTGCTGCACCCTTTATATCAATTATAGGTTTTGCTAGGAGATGTCTATATAGCTTCATTATATTTATCTTTCTTCTATCACTTATATCTAGGCTATTTATTTTATCTTCATCAGAATTTTTAAGCTCAATAAGCTTATCCGCGCTCTCTATCGCTGACTTTGACGAAATATATATGCCGCTCACAAAGAATTTAATCCATTGCTCATAGTTGCCACTATCTCGAACCGCCGTCATCCTATCATAATACTCAATCCTATGTTCCTTTAAATAATACGATATATACAAAGCTGGCGTCTTGATAGTGCCCTTATATAGTAGATACAAAACTATAAGTAACCTGCCTATCCTGCCATTGCCATCTAAGAATGAATGTATGCTCTCAAACTGATAATGCACAAGAGCCGCGTTTATCAGCGCATCGTATGGTCCATCGTCATTTATAAACTTTTCTAAATCTGACAAAGATTCTTTCATATCATCAATATTTGGCGGTATATACCTTGCAGTAGTGATATTTGAGTTCTTTGAGCCAATCCAATTTTGGCTGCGTCTAAACTCGCCTGGATTTTTCTCATTGCCTCTTACGCCCGAAAGCAAAATCGCATGCGTCTCCAAAAGCAGTCTATTGCATAGCGGCAATGTATTTAATCTATCTATAGCATAGTTCGCTGCCTTTATATAGTTAACCACTTCTTCAACGTCCTCGTTGATGCTCTCGTCACGATTCACTTCAAATATGTCCTCAAGCGTCGCCTGCGTGCCTTCTATTTGTGACGAAAGAAGTGCTTCCTTCTTTACGTACATCGATATAAATAAATTCATATCAGGAATTTTCTCTGCCCTATCGTCCAAGATGGCAAGCATCTTATGCGCTTCTATTATTAAATTGTTAAGCTCATTGTCAATTGCAATAGCAGGATCTGGTGGTAGTGGACTTGGTCTGAATGAATAGTACTCACTAGCTCCAGAAAGATTTTTAATTAATTTACCCGCTCTTTCTTTACTCATCATATAATCAGCTCCAATTTGAAATAGTGATTACATTATACACTTCTTATTTCAAAAAGTCAAGAGTTTCTGAAATAAGGATTGTGTTTTTGCTTCCTTATTTCAAATAAGTATCATTTTCTGAAATAAGAACACATTTTTCCATTCCTTATTTCAAAATAAAAGCAGAGTACGAAAATCATACTCTGCTATGTGTTTTAATAAAATTTCTTTATAAATTTTTTATATAAATATTTTTTCTTTTATATTTCTTTGAAAAATTATTCTTCTAGTGCTTTTACTATGCCATCTAATTCATTTTCGATAAGTATATCTGCTTGACCAAGGTCTATGTACCTTGTGTTTTCTGGTTTCAAAGCAAGTGCCGCATAATCTTTCACGCCAAATTTCTCAGCTAGTGCCGCTGCTTTTGGTGCTCCGAAGATGTAGTGCTTCTTTTGGCACTCATCGCAGATGAAGTAAGCCATGTTCTCAACTAAGCCATATACCTTGATGTGCATTAAACCAGCCATCTTAAAGGCTTTTTGAACTATCATATCAACAAGCTCTTGGCTCGATGTAACTATAACTAGTCCGTTTAATGGATACAATTGATATATACTTAGCTGTATATCTGATGTTCCTGGCGGCATATCAACTAATAGATAATCAAGTTCGCCCCAGTTAACGTTTTGGTAGAATTGTCTTAGAACACCCATCAGCATAGGTCCTCTCCAAATAAGCGGATCTGTCTCGTGCTCCATAAGTAAGTTCATTGACACGACTTTTACTCCATTAGCCGCTTCAGCCGGCTCGATGTTCACGCCGTCTTCAGAATAAATCATGCCATGAAGGCCGTAAGATGCTGGTATTGACGGTCCTGTAAGGTCCGCGTCAAGTATACCTACTTTGTATCCTTTTTTCGACAAAGCGTTCGCAAGTAGCGTAGTTACATAGCTTTTGCCAACTCCACCCTTTGCGCTCACGACACCTATTACCTTATTTATCTTTGATTTATCATTCGCTTGTAATTTTTCAAATGCGCATTTATCTTTGCATGCCTTGCAATCACTATCACAGCTCATCTAATCCCTCCTATAGTCTATACGCTATAGATAAAAACGCTTTTACGCCATTCTCTATAGCCTCGTCATTAAATTCATACGCCTCGTCGTGAATGTCCTTATGATCCTCTCCCACACCAAGTAGGAAGAATAATTCTCTCGCCTTGCGCCTATAGTAGCCGAAGTCCTCACTGCTTCTGATTATCTCTTTTCTCTCTTCAAATGGAAGTCCATCCGCATCTATAGCTTTTGTAAAAGAATCATAAAGCTCTTCGTCGTTCACGACCGATAGAAACTCATCCGTACTATTTAATTCTACCACAAAACCCATCTCTTCTAAAGTGTTTTTATATTTATTTTCAAAAATATTTTTAAGTTTTGCTAAATCATCGTCGTTATATGCTCTCAAGGTTAAATCTAGCTCCAAATTTGCTGGCGACACGCCAAAATTTTCTCCGCCAAGCTTTACGCCAACAACTGTTATGAAAATGTTATCAGAAAATTTTTCGCCTTGAAGATTAAAATCTTTGTAAGCGTCTTTTTTAATAAATGGCTCTATATCTTTAATAATTTCGCTGCAAGCGTATATAGGATTTAGCGAATTTTCTGGTATGGACGCGTGAGACTGCCTTCCCAGTATATTTACTTTTAAGCCAAATGACGATAAGAACAATAGTCCATTCTTTGTAGATATAGTTCCCGTCTTGATTCCAGCGTAATTATGAAGACCGTAAGCCTCAGTAATTTTGTATTTATCAAAAATTTCAAGTGCGTCAAGCGCTCCGTAACCAGTCTCTTCAGCCGCTTGAAACAAAAAATATACGTTCTTATCAAGCTTAGCCATATCCATTGAAAGTATAGTGCCAAGCATTATCGCCATGTGTCCATCGTGACCACAGCCGTGAAAGCGTGTCTTTTTGCTATTTACAATGCTATCCATATCACAGCGCAAAACTATTGACTTTTTGTCCTCGCCCTTAAAATATCTATAGAGTAAATAAGATTTGTCCTCCACAAGTTCAAGACCATTGACATCTTTTAAAGCATTTTTTATAAAAGCTCTAGTCTTATCCTCTTTAAAAGCCTCCTCGGGCATCTTGTGAAGCTCTTTTCTAAAACGAATAAACTTTTCTATATCCATTATCTATTTATAGACGCAGCCATAAGTTTAAATGTGTGTCTATCTCCTCTTAAAGTTCTTGAAAGTTCAAAAATATTCTCGCAAATGGCAAGGCCACCGTAACCAGAGTCGCCTATATGCTGAATGTCAGCGCCTAAAATTTTATTTCTAAGTGCAATGTCCCTAATGACTTCCTTTGGTGAACTTTCTTGCGAAGTGCCGATGGTAGTCATCACAAGAGCGCCGTTTTTGTGAGCAAGCTCTACGATAGCTCTTACGTCTTCATCGAAAACGCCTGGACATGTGCCAACAGCTGGTACAGAAAGCACATCAGCACCGGCAATTAAAAAGCCTTCATAAACATCATGGTCAGCAATCTTTTCATCAACACCCGATGAATGCATCTTGCCAGCAAAGATAAGTCCGTGGAAATATTTTTTCGCAAGTTTTATCGCCTCGGTAATGCCTTCGTTGTCAACGCCAGTACCAGGGTTTCCAGTAAACATAACGAAGTCGAAGCCCATCTCATCAAGCTTTTTAATATTTTCTTCGCTCGCCTTTCTTCCCTCACTGATATTTTTCTTTTCACTAAACATATTCTTGTCTTGAACTGGTTCTAGATTTAAACCGATAGGTCTCTTGACAAGATTTTTTAGCTTTTTAATAATGTCGTCACCACTATAATCAAGTCCCTTGATTTTCTTTTCATTCACATCAAAGAAATTTAATAAAATTAGGTCAGCGCCAAAAGCCTTAGCAAGCTCAGACGATGTCACACCATAAGTCGCAGGCTCTTGAACCACAACATTCTCAGACAAAACTATCCTCGCTTCACAAGACTTAATCGCTTGTTTCAATTCATCTTTATTTAAATTTATGATCTCATCGCCACTAAGATCAAAAAATCTCTTTAGCATATAATCACCTCTTATATATATGTACCCATTTAGATAGAAAAATAGGTGAAGATTTCTCTCCACCTATAATCAATTTATTAAGCTACAACTTTTCTTTCTAAATATATAGTCTCTACATTATTTAATTTATTTATAATGTCTTTATCATGTGTAATCATTATAATTATCTTGCCATTATCGTATAAATCAGATATAAGCCTTGCAATTGCTTCTTTATTCTCAAGGTCTAAGAAGTTTGTTGGCTCATCTATTATATACACACTCTTATCTGTTAATAGTGATAAATCAAATTGAGCCTTTTTTCTTTGTCCTGACGACATCTTAGATTTGTCCTCAAGCACGCCAAACTTTGATATCAAGTAATCTGCTGGTATATAAACTATGTCTGAGTATGAAAGATCTTTTAATTCTTCACCGTTAATATATATCTTACCTTTGTATCTCTTGTTATAATTAAGTATTGCCTCGACTATAGTTGTCTTGCCAGTACCATTGTCCCCACAGATAATATTGATATGTGACGCATCAAAGCAAGCGTTGACTTTTTCGTTCAAAATAGTATTATCTTTACTTAAACACTCAAAATCTTTTAGTTCAATAGTTTTTATCTTATCATCTTTATACTTAGCTGCTTCTATTTCTAAAAATTCAGCAAAGTTATTGATGGCTGGTTTATCGCTTAAATACTCATTTCTTATATCAAATAGCTCTTGCACTGGCCCCCAAAACTGTGAAACGTATAGCTGTGAAGCAAAGAATGCACCTATACTTATACTGCCATTGAAAACAAAGTAGCCTGATAGTATAGTCATCATAAGTATAACGCCATTTAAAATAAAATATATCATCCAATTTTCAACTAAGGATTGTAATTTGAATTTTTTAAACAAAGTGTTCTTATACTTTTCTAAATATTCTTTTATATTAAAGAGCTGCTTCTTATCTAAAAGTCTCTCTGACTTGTTTATTTCGTACTTGTCCAGGATGTAACCATTGATATTTTGTGTGTTTTGAATATTTTCTTCAGAGTAATCAGAAATTTTATCTCCTAACTTGTATGAAACGTAAGCACCTACCGGCACACTTATAAGCATGACAAAAGCAAGTGGTACCGATATAGTAAGCATAATCACAAAGATGAAGACCATCGTGATGAATTGAAAGACTACATTGACTGGCGTCTTGAATATGTATTTACTAACAGCATCAAGATTATGTGTGATCTCTTGATTAATCTTGTCACGGCTAATATTATTAGTTTTGAGATTGTATCTTAAAAGATTATCATCAAGTTTTTCATATATGTTGATGGTCGAGCGAGTACTTGCCTCTCCCTCAATGATGTCAAAAAAGTACATAACTCCCTGTCCTGCCACAAACAAAATTATATTGTATATAGCGTATAAAATCATCTTGTCAAAGTCCTTCGCAACTGATGCATCTATAAATATACCTGATAGATATGGACTTAATAGAAAAGTTATTTTATATAGTATATATATGATGATGTAGCTAAATAAATCTTTATTCGAAACATATTTTCTTAGCTTCCACATAGTTTATCACCCCCAATATTATATATATGATATCATGAGCTTAAATAAAGTGCAATACCTTTATTTATTCAATAAAATAGGTGAAGATTTCTCTCCACCTATAATCAATTTATTTTTTATAATACAAAGATGACTGCATCTCGTAAAGTTCTCTGTAGTATGCATCGCTCTTCATCAAGGTCTCATGATCATCAAAGGCTTCAACTCGCCCATCTTTTAAGACAAGTATTTTATCCGCTTGCCTTACACTTGCTAGTCTATGTGTAATAAAAAATACAGTTTTTCCTTCTGTTAGCTCTAAAAACTTTTGAAATATCTCGTACTCGATTCTTGCATCAAGTGCAGATGTTGGCTCGTCTAAGATAAGTATGGGTGCCCCTGAATAAAAGGCTCTTGCTAAAGCAAGTCTCTGCCACTGTCCACCAGATATGTCTGTACTGTCCTCAAACCTTTGTCCAATCACCTTATCTAAATTAGCTACAAAATCTTTATCAAATCCACTTTTCTTAAGAGCAAGCTCAATCTCGTCGTTATTTTCTTTTTTATTTAAGTCAGATATCACAATATTTTCTCTTATACTTAAATCAAATTTTGCAAAATCTTGAAATATAGCAGCTATCTTCTCTCTATATGCTTCATAGCTATAATTACTTATAGGCACAACGTTAATTAAGATATCGCCATCGTTAATCTTGTAAAATCTTGATAATAACTTTACTAAGGTAGTTTTACCAGCACCGTTCTCACCAACTATGGCAATTTTTTCACCTTTATTTACACTAAAGCTAATGTTATTAAGTGCTTTTTGATCTCCATTAGGATAAGTAAAGCTAATATTTTTAAACTCAATACTGTCTATATCGTCTGGCATTTCAAGATTGCCACTTTCAAAGGCAGTTTTTATTTCATTAAACTTAAAAAACTTTTCCATGTAAAGCAAAGTATCGTAAAGCAATGAAGAATCTTCAATCAACCTTGACATACTGTTCATGGCATAAACAACGCTTGATGCAAAAAGCATTATTGCTCCAAGTCCAAAGCTACCTTTTCTAATCGAGTAGACTATATAGATAAATGTTCCAACACTAATCAAAGCTGTTACGATTAAAAAGAAAAGAGAATTTCTAAATTTTTTCTTTCTTTCCTTGTGTACACCCTTCTTAATCTTATTAAAAGAAGCTGTATATTTATCTATAAAAAATTTATATAGATTATAAAGTCTAACCTCTTTTATAGATTTTGAAGATAACAAAGTTTGGCTATAATACTCAAGCTTTCTTGACTCTTCACTATTAGAAACAAGTGTTTCAAAGGCTTGTGCTTGTAATGAATATGCTATGATGGCTTGTGGCACTAAAACAAATAGCATTGCCAAAGCTATAAGCACGTGAAAGCTAGCAAATATAAATAGCATTGATACAAAGAGTATTGCACTTGAAATGATACTCGTTCCAAAAACCAATAAATTTACAGGTCTCCAACTTGATTCAGAGCTTAGAATTTCAATGTCATTGTAAAAATTATGATCTTCATAATAATCAATGGTCTCTATCTCTTCTGACTTTTTCATTATGTCATAGTTAAGCTTGAATGTTAAATCATCTGTTAGCTTGCCTTGTATTAGTGTCACTAGTGGAGCAAAAACGTTATTCAAAAGAAAACTAAG
>ERZ1673750.417-NODE-417-length-34308-cov-5.721192_pt1 | contig 34308 bp, 31 predicted proteins | sample MGYA00580203_ERZ1673750 | MGnify/ENA primary metagenome ERZ1673750 (study PRJEB41218, sample SAMN15661763) | gut metagenome | host: Homo sapiens | place: Canada: London | collected 2015-08-20/2019-03-30 | study: EMG produced TPA metagenomics assembly of... | reverse complement strand
CTCATGCTTCCCAAATTGTTTATCGCCAAATATATTAAAATTAATATTGAAGGGTGGTTTTGACAAGGTTAAGGAAGCAGGCGCCTTGCTAATAGGTGGACACACTGTTCAAGACGACGAGCTTAAATACGGCATGAGCGTTACAGGTTTTGTTCATCCTGATAAAGTGCTTAGAAATACTGGCGTTAAGGGTGGAGACGTGCTTATATTAACTAAGCCTCTTGGACTTGGTATAATAAATACAGCTGTCAAGGGCGGCATCTGCGATAAAGACTCCTTAGATGAGGCGGTTTTAGTTATGAAGACACTTAATAAGAAGGCAAAGGATGCCATGGATGGCCTTGATGTACACGCATGCACAGACATAACAGGATTTGGACTTATGGGCCACGTATACGAAATGCTTAGAAATACTGATGTAACAGTAGAAATTTATACAGAAAAACTTCCTGTGCTAAAAGGAGCACTTGATTATGCGATGATGGGCCTTGTTCCGGCAGGTGCTTATGACAACAGAGTTTTTGTTGGAGATAATTTTAGAATAGACGGTAAAATTAAAAGAGAGATGGAAGATCTTTTATTTGACCCACAAACTTCTGGAGGACTATTGATTTCACTATCAGAAGAGGACGCAAAGACATATATGGAAAGGATAGACCTTCCATTTGGTGTAAATATTATTGCAAAGGCAAAAAAATTCGACGATAAATATATTTTAATTAAGTAGGTGTGATATGAATTTATTTAGAATGATCCCAGGCGTTGATCAAGTCATGGAAAATGAAGAGATCAAGAAGCTTTTCGAGCTTCACGACGCTGGACTTATAAACGATACTATAAGAAATATCTTAGACGAAATGAGAGAAGACATCAAGAAGGGTCTTGATGAGGACTCACTTAGAGCTAGGCTTAAAAATATTGATAAGGCTGTTATAGAAAGGCTTCAAGATGAGCTTAATTATAGTCTTAGACCTGTGATAAATGCTACAGGTGTCATCATTCATACTAATCTTGGCAGATCAAAATTACCTAAAACAGCTCAAGAAAATATTATGAGGCTATTATCAAGCTACTCAAATCTTGAATATGACCTTGAAAAAGGCGAAAGAGGACTAAGATATTCTCATATAGAAGAAAAACTTAAAAAGATTACTGGAGCAGAGGCGGCACTCGTAGTAAATAACAATGCTGCAGCCGTTATGCTTGTACTTGATACGCTTAGCAAGAACAAAGAAGTAATCACTTCAAGGGGCGAGCTTATCGAGATAGGCGGATCATTTAGAATACCTGATGTTTGCGAGAGAAGCTTAGCAACACTTAGAGAGGTCGGCACAACAAACAAGACTCATCTAAGAGATTATGAAAACGCTATAAATGAAGAGACTGGCGCGATTTTAAAGGTTCATACATCAAATTACAAAATTTTAGGCTTTACAGAAAGCGTTAGCGCGAGAGAACTTGCGACTATAAAAGGTGATTTACCTCTTATAGAGGACCTTGGCTCAGGTGTTTTGATAAATCTTGAGGATTATGGTCTTGAGCATGAACCAACTGTTATGGAATCAGTTGCAAGTGGCGTAGATGTAGTTACTTTCAGCGGGGACAAGCTATTAGGTGGACCACAAGCAGGCATTATTGTTGGCAAGGAAAAATATATCAGTCAAATTAAGAAAAATCAATTACTTAGAGCGCTAAGAGTAGACAAGATGACTATAGCAGCCTTAGAAACAATACTAAACTATTATATTGACAAGAACAAAACATTTGAGATACCAACTATAAAGATGATAACAGAGTCTTATGAATCAATTGAAGAAAGAGCAGAAAAACTATTCTCAACGCTTGAAGGAATGAATGGAGCTGAATTAAGTATAGTTGAAACAGCTTCAGAAGTAGGCGGTGGCTCACTTCCAAACCAATTTATTAAGTCAAAAGCAATTGAAATCGATCCAAAAAATATATCGGCTGCAAAGCTAGAAGAAAAACTTAGACACCTTGAAATACCAATAATTGTAAGGATATATAAAGACAAGTTGCTCCTTGATTTAAGGACTATTGACGAAGAAGAATACGAAATTATTGCAAATGAAATTAGAGGGATTTTAGGAGAGTAATAGTGAAACATTTAATACTTGGAACTGCTGGTCACGTTGATCACGGGAAAACTTCTTTAATACGTGCGTTAACTGGCAGACAAACAGACAGACTTAAGGAAGAACAAAAAAGAGGGATATCGATAGAGCTTGGCTTTACTTATTTTGATCTTGAAAAAGATTTAAGGGTAGGTATAGTCGATGTGCCGGGCCATGAGAAATTTATCAGAAACATGGTTCAAGGCGTTAGTGGCATGGACCTTGTTATGCTTGTTATAGCAGCTGACGAGGGCATAATGCCTCAAACGATAGAGCACTTAAACATACTTAGGATGCTTGGCGTTGAACATGGCTTTGTTGCTTTAACCAAGACTGATTTAGTTGATGAAGAGTGGATAGAATTAGTTACTTCAGATATCAGAGACGCTTTGAAAGGCACTTTTCTTGAAAATTCTGAGATAGTTAGAGTTTCTAACAAAACTTTAGAGGGCATAGATGATATTAAAAAAATTTTAAGAAAGCATGCCGATAGCTTTGAAAAAGAAGAAAAGAACGATACACCAAGACTTCCTATAGACAGAGTTTTCGTTATATCAGGCTTTGGAACCATAGTTACAGGCACTCTTATGGATGGTAAGCTATCTTTACAAGATGAGATCGAGATATATCCAGAGAGAATCAAGACTAAGATCAGATCCATTCAGGTGCATCAAGAATCACAAGATGTGGCTTATGATTCACAAAGATGTGCTTTAAACATTCCTGGCGTTAAAAAAGAAGATATACATAGGGGCAGCGTAATAAGCCTTCCTGATGCACTTAAGAACACTAATCTTATTGACGTAAAGATCGAGTGTATTAAGGATCAAGAAAGAGCTATTAAGAATGGCTCAAGAGTCTTCTTATATATAGGCACTGAAGAAATTCTAGCTAGAGTTGTACTTTTAGATAGAGATGTGCTTAATCCTGGCGAAGAAGGCTATGCTCAACTAATTCTTGAGAGCGAAACAGTTTGTAAGAGGATGGATAGATTCATACTAAGATTTTACTCACCAATGTCGACAATAGCAGGCGGCGTCATACTTGAAACTAATCCTAAGAAGAAAAAACGTTTCGATGAAGATGCTGTTGAAGAATTTAAAATAAATGAAAGCGGCTCAGAAACAGACGTTCTTAACAATCTTATCTACACAAGACAAGATGATTTCTTAAATAAAAAAGAAATTGCTAAGTTATTAAGTAAATCAGAAGATTTAATATATAAAGAGCTAAATGACTTAGTTAATGAAGGTGCAATAAAAGTTTATGAGCTAAAGAACGGACTTTATCCTATATCCTTAAGATATATACAAAATGTGAACGAAGAACTTATAGTTCATTTAAATAAGTACTATGAAAAATATCCACTTAGAAGAGGAATTTTTAAAGAAGAGATTAAGAATAGATTTTTCAAAAAACTTAATAACAATCAAAAGCTTTATGAATATGTTCTTGGGCTCATACTCGATGAAGCAAGCCTAGAATTAAATGGCGAGTTAGTCTCAATCAAAGGATACGCGCCAAGTTTATCGGATGAAGACAAAAAATCCATGGACATGGTCTTAAATATGATTGAAGAAGCAAAATATGATGGCATCACAAAAGAAGAAATTCAAGAAAAAATTAAGATTAATCCAGAATTTTTAAATGAAGCACTACAAGATTTACAAGCTAGCAAGAGCATATACAGGCTTCAAGATGACTATATAAGCTACAAAGCCTTCTTAAATGCAAGAGAAGAGCTAATTAAGTTTTTAAATAATAATCAAGAGATAAGTTTAGCTGAGTTCAGAGACCTTATTTCGTCAAATAGAAAAATATCGCTTGCTTTGCTTGAAGATTTTGATAAAGCCAATTTAACTAAGAGGCTTGGCGATAAGAGAGTATTAAAAAGGTAGGAAAATATATGCAAAAGATTTTATTGATAGATAGTGACGAAACCTTTGTTCAGGGACTCAAATACAGTCTAGAACAAGATGAGTATCTTATAGATACAGCATATAGCGCTGAAGAGGCACAAAAGCTTCTTAAGCCAAATGAATACAATTTAATTATAATGGAGATAGACTTGCCAGACAAAAGCGGTTTAAACCTATGTCAAGACATTAGAAGAGACTCAAATGTCGGCATAATCATATCAACAAATAATAAGGAAGAGATAAAAAAGATACTTGCACTTGAATATGGCGCAGATGATTTTTTAGTTAAGCCATACAATATTCTTGAGCTTAAAGCGAGGATGAAGTCATTATTTAGAAGAGTTCAAGGCGCAAGCGATGATTCAAAGAACAGTATACTTGAGTTTAATCACTTTACCATAAACACCATTGGCAGAAAACTTTTCAAAGATGGCGTTGAAATTTCATTAACAGGTAAAGAATTTGATTTACTATATATACTTGCTTCGAATAAAGAAGTTGTTTTCTCAAGAAAAGACCTTTTAGAAAAGGTTTGGGGCTATCAATTCTATGGGGATGAAAGAACCGTTGACGTTCATGTCAGAAGACTTAGAAATAAGATAGAAGAGAGCAGCAAGAGACCAAAATTTTTAAAGACTAAATGGGGGGTAGGCTACTACTTCGTAGATTAATATATGGAAAAGAAAAAAACAAATAAATTTTTTAAGAATACCTTTATTCTTGTTATAGCAGGAATTTTAGTTAAGATTATAGGCGCTGTATATAGAATACCTATAACAAACATCATCATGGATACAGGGATTGGCTACTATCAAGCGGCTTATCCTGTGTATCAAATACTCTTAACAATATCAACAGCAGGCCTACCGATAGCGGTTGCAAAGCTCGTTTCAGAAAATTATGCACTAGGCAGGATAAAGGCAGCTCATAAAGTATTCAGAGAGTCGACAAAGCTAATGTTCATCTTGGGCATAGCGAGTGCACTCTTTGTTTATGTGTTCAGTCACCAAATTGTTGGCTTTTTACAAAATGAAAACAGTTGGTACTCATTAGTTGCACTAATACCAGCCCTTGTATTTGCGCCACTTATGTCATCATTTAGAGGCTTTTATCAAGGCAAGGACAATATGGTTCCGACAGCCATCTCACAAGTTATTGAGCAGTTATTTAAGTTAATATTTGGGCTTGTACTAACAAAGTATGCTCTTAAGATGTATGGTGTAGCTGTCGCAGCAGGCGCAGCACAATCAGGCGGTTCAATCGGTGCCTTCTTTGGCTTTTTATTTTTGCTTATAGTATTTTTATTTAATTTTAAATCATATAAGGCAGAAGAAAAATTAGATCAAAGCGGCTTTGTCTATGGAGATAAAGAAGTTATAAGAAACATCTTATCAATTGCAGTACCAATTACCATCGGTGCATCAATCAATCCTCTTATGGATTTTATCGATACAAAACTAGTTTTTATGAGACTAACAGATATAGGATATACTATGGAACAAGCTAACGATATGTTTGGCTGGCTAAAGGGCATGGCGACAACACTGATTAACATGCCACAAGCTATATCCATAGCTTTGTCAATGAGTATAGTGCCACTAGTTTCAGCATACATGGTTAAAAAAGATAACGAAAAAATGCATCAAACAATATTTACAGGACTTAAGTTCACTTGTCTTTTTGCTTTTCCTTGTGCACTAGGATTTATTGCCTTAAGTAAGCCTATAATATCATTAATTTATTATAATAATTCACCAGATGCAATCAATGGAACAGCAGAATTACTTAGCATTTTAGCGGTTAGTCTAATCTTTCTATGCCTAATACAAATTCTAACAGCTATACTTCAAGCGGTTGGCAAACCTGAAAAGCCAGTTAAAAACCTTGTCATTGGATCTATTGTGAAGATAATTTTAACTTATATACTAACAGGAATTACATTCTTCAATGTAAAGGGCGCGGCTATAAGTACAAATGCTGCATTTTTAGTGGCGATGATACTAAATTATATCGATTTGGAAAAAATACTCGATAAAAAATATAATTTATTGTTCTATGCATTAAAAGTTTTAGCCGTAAGTATATTTATGGCGATTTCGGTTAAGGTAGCTTATGAACTTTTAAGCATGAGATTTTCACTTTTAATATCAACATCGCTATCAATTTCATTAGGCATAATAGTTTATGGTGGCCTCGCACTTTTACTAAAATTGGTAAAAATTGAAGATTTTATATCAAAATAGCAAAAAAATCGCTATTTTTTCATAAAAAATTAAAAAAAATGCAAAAAAACCTTGATTTTTAGAGAAAATAGGTTATAATATAAGTATAGAAGAGCCACGAATGGCTTTTCAAGCACTTTTTAAAAGGAGGATTTATTATGAACAAATCTCAATTAGTTGCAGCTATGGCTGAAAAAACTGAAATGACAAAAAAAGATGTTGAAGCTTGTCTTAACGCTTTCACAGGTGTTGTTACTGAAACACTTAAGAGCGGTGAAAAGGTTCAACTAGTAGGCTTTGGTACTTTCGAAGTAAAGGACAGAAAAGCTAGAGAAGGAAGAAACCCTAGAGATCCTAAACAAAAAATAAAAATTCCTGCATCTAAAGCACCTGTTTTCAAAGCTGGTAAGACTTTAAAGGAAACTGTAAACACTAAAGGTAAAAAGAAAGCAAAATAGTCCCAAAAGGATATTTTCTTAAAACACAATAAGTAAAAAGTCAGGCTATGCCTGACTTTCTACGATGTACATAAGGGTGATTTCATGAGACTTGATAAGTTTTTAAAACTATCGAGAATTATTAAAAGAAGAACAGTAGCTAATGATGCTGCGAAGAGCGGCAAGATACTTATAAATTCAAAAGTAGCCAAACCAGGTGATGATTTAAAAGTTGGCGACATTATAACGACAACGTTTAATGAAGACCACAGAAGCTATGAAGTAGTATCCTTGCTTGAAAGTCCAAACAAGGATCAAGCTAAGCTGATGTATAAAGAGCTATGATTTGTAAGGAGTGATGATTATGAAGAAAAATAAAAAAGGTGGCATTACTGCATTTAAATTAGGAATTATATCTTTATTTTTAATTGTATCTATCCATTTTTATAATCAAATAGCAACTTACAATAAATTAGTGAAGGAAGATAAAGCAAAGCAAGAAGAGATTGCAGAACTTAAGGACGAAATATCAAACGTAAAGGTATTGCTTTCTAAGTCTAAAACTCAAGAATTTATTGAACTAATAGCTAGAGATGAATTAGGCATGATCAAGCCTAAAGAAATAAAAGTTGTTGACAAAGTCGACACAGATATATTTAAAGAAAACAAATAATAATTAAGGAGGATTTTGTTTTTTATGACGCTTTCAGTTGGAGACATCGTGAGTGGAAAAGTTGTTAATATAACTAATTTTGGAGCATTTATCGAGATAGAGGGTGGACAAAACGGTCTTGTGCATATCTCAGAGATATCAAATGATTACGTAGAAAATGTTTCAGATGTTTTAAAAAAGGGACAAGAGGTTAAAGCTAAAGTTTTGTCGAATGACAACGGAAAACTAAGTTTGTCAATTAAGCAAACTCTTCCAAAAAAGGAATTTGTTAAACAAAAAGATTTTAATAAAAAAAACGATTTCTCAAAACCAAGAAGAGATTTTTCTAAGCCACAAGCAAGAAAAGCTTATACTTGGGAAGGAGAAAGGACAGAATCTCAAGATTTAAGCTTCGAAGATAAAATTTCAAGGTTTTTGAAAGAAAGCACTGAAAAGATGGATCAAATGAAGTTTAAAGAAAACAGAAGAAGCAGTTATCATTCAAAAAAAGGTGACTATAGAAATTAATTGCTTTTGAGTCTAATAAGTATTTAGCAAGGTTGAACAATTGTTCAGCCTTTAATTTTCTTTATATTTTATCTATGGTAGAGGTTAGTATGAATGGTATAGAAAAATTTAGAAATTTCATCAAAGAAAATAATTTAATAAATAAATCAGATACCATAGTCAGCGCTGTATCTGGTGGCTCTGACTCTGTTTTTATGCTTGAAATGCTTCTTAGTATTAAAGAAGAATATAACCTTCACATTATAGTTTGTCACGTTAACCATGGTCTTAGAGGAGCAGAGGCACAAAGAGATGAGGATTTTGTAAAAAATCTTTCTGAAAAATATGGCCTTATATATGAAGTAGAGCACATTGACATGGTGGGCTATGCCAAGGAGCATTCATTAACTTGTGAAGAAGCAGGCAGAAAGTTAAGATATATCTTCTTTGAAGAGCTTAAAAATAGATACAAGGCAAATTCAGTTGCCATAGCTCACAATGAAAACGATGTAGCAGAGACCATGATGCTAAATATATTTAGAGGCACAGGACTTGACGGACTTGAATCAATTCCACTAAGAAGAGATTTTTACATAAGACCCATACTTTGCTTTGAAAAATCAGAAATTCTTGAATATTTAAAAGAAAATAATATTAATTACGTTGATGACTCGACTAATTTCACCAACGATTACAAGAGAAATCTTATTCGTAACGAGATGATACCATTTATTGAAAAGAATTTTAATGAGAATGTAATTGCATCTATGGCTAGACTTGCAGCCATCTCTAAAGAGAATAATGAATATCTTGAAATTATTATAAATGATAAGTATAAAAGCATAGTCAAGGCGGGTAGCATTGACAGGGATGGTTTTAATAAGCTTCATCACTACGAAAAAACTATTATTTTAAGAAAATTTTTAAAAGAAAATTTAAAATATTTAAATAATATTAGCAAAGAAAATATTGAAGAGATGATCAATTTAATTATGCTCGATTCGGGTAAAAAGTATGACATAGATAATAAACATTATCTTGTAAATGATTTTGATAAAACCACATTCAAAGTGCTTGATGATAATGAGTTTTCAGAAGAAATATCGCTTGACTTTAAATTAGATAAAGTATACAATATTTATGGAAGAAAATTTAAATTTGTCTTAAGTGATAAAATTCTTGGCAAAAAATATCTCGACTATGATTTATTAAAGGGAAGGCTTAGTCTTAGAAATAGAAGAAGTGGCGACAGATTCAACCCCTTCGGCATGAGTGGCTCAAAAAAGATTAAGGACTACTTTATTGATAAAAAAATTTCTTCAGATGAAAGAGCTAAAATTTTATTTTTGACAAATGATGAGGACATAGCCTGTGTTATTGGCTACGACATAGCTAATAAATACAGAGCAAGCACAAAAACAAAGAACTATCTTAACATTATAATGGAGGATAATTATGGCTTATAGAATTAAAGAAATTATGTTCACTGAAGAACAAATTCAAGAAAAAGTTTTAGAACTAGCAAAACAATTAACAGAGGATTATAAAGGAAAGAGCCCAATCTTTGTTGGGATATTAAAAGGATCCTTTGTGTTTATGGCTGACCTTATTAAAAATGTTGACAATCACGAGCTTAGAGTTGATTTCATGAGAGCATCAAGCTATGGAAACAAAACTAAATCCGATGGCAAGGTCAATATCAAGTTAGATATGGAGTTTGATCCGAAAGGTGAGGATGTACTTATCATTGAAGATATCATCGACTCAGGCTACACTCTTAAGTGTCTTCACGAGTACCTTTTAAACAAGGGAGCAAAATCAGTTAAGATAGTTACACTGCTTAATAAGAGTGAAAGAAGAGTTGTAGATATAAAGGTTGATTACGTTGGTTTCGAAATACCAGATAAGTTTATCATCGGCTACGGACTTGATTTTAACGAGCACTTAAGAAATTTACCATACATAGGAGTTTTAGATGAAACTTGTTTAGGTGAGGAGGAATAATTTGAAAAGATCTTCAATTAGAAATATAATTGTTTATGCATTTATATTGATACTTGTCTTTTTCTCTTTGAGATTTTTCTCGGGAAGTTTTTTCTCGGAGGATAGAGCCAATGTCAATACTTTCATAAACGATATTAAAGATGGAAAAGTAAAGAGAATTAGCCAAGAAGGCTATGGATTTAAATATACAAAAAATGACGGTAAAAGTGATTATGTTGAGGTAGATCCAAATGTTTGGCAGTCTATATATGATGATTATGTTAAAGATAGAGTTATAGCGAACAAGCTTCAATACGATGTGAGCATGCCTAAGGATAATTCCATGATGATAAATATACTTATGATGGCAGGATCAATGCTATTCTTTATATTTATCATGCGTGCGTTAATTGCACCGAGAGGACAAGATGGAACAAGTCCACAAAATTTTGGCAGATCTAGAGCGAGAGAATCAAAAACTGTCAATGGTAAAGTCATTAAATTTGCAGATGTTGCAGGACTTGTCGAAGAAAAAGAAGAATTATTTGAAATAGTTGACTTCTTAAAAAATCCTATGAAATATATTAAACTTGGCGCAAGAATACCAAAGGGCGTTTTGCTAGTTGGTGAGCCAGGTACAGGTAAAACATATCTATCAAAGGCAGTTGCTGGCGAAGCAGGAGTACCATTTTATACTATATCCGGTTCAGACTTTGTAGAAATGTTTGTCGGCGTTGGTGCTTCAAGAGTTAGAGACCTTTTCCAAACAGCAAAGAAGAATGCACCTTGTATTGTGTTTATAGATGAGATTGATGCAGTTGGTAGACAAAGAGGCGCAGGCCTTGGCGGTGGCAACGATGAAAGAGAGCAAACACTTAATCAATTACTTGTAGAGATGGACGGTTTCACTCAAAATGAAGGCATTATCGTTATGGCGGCAACAAATAGACCAGATATACTTGATAAGGCTTTATTAAGACCAGGTAGATTCGATAGAAATATATATGTTTCGCTTCCTGATGTTAAGGCTAGAGAGGCAATACTTGAAGTTCATGCAAAGAATAAAAAGCTTGATGAAGATGTTGACTTAGAAAATATTGCTAAGAAAACAGTAGGATTCTCACCAGCAGACCTTGAGAATCTTCTTAATGAAGCAGCACTATTAACAGCTAGAGAAAATCTTGATAAGATACCTATGAGACTTGTTCAAGAAGCGTCAATCAAGGTAGTTGCTGGACCAGAAAAGAAATCACAAACAGTTATAGAAAAAGAAAGAAAGATAGTTGCTTATCATGAAGCAGGTCACGCTATAGTTAGTCACTACACAGATGAATTATATCCAGTTAATATGATAACTATAGTTCCAAGAGGAAGAGCAGGCGGCTTCACAGAATATCTTCCAAAAGAAGATTTTAATTACACAACTAAGTCCATGATGGAGAATATGCTTAAATCCTTACTTGGCGGTAGGATAGCTGAAGAGATTATATTTAAAGATATATCTACAGGCGCATCAAACGACATTGAAAGAGCAACAGATCTTGCGAAAAACATGGTTACTGTCTACGGTATGAGCGATAAGCTTGGACCAGTTTGCTATGACAATGAAGGCGAAAACGTCTTCATTGGAAGGGACTACGGAAGAACAAAAGTTTATTCAGAAGAAGTTCAATACGCTATAGATCAAGAAATTAAAGACTTTATCTTGAAGGCAAAAGAAGAAGCAACTCAAATACTTTTAGAGCACAAAGATAAACTTGAAAAATTAGCACAAACACTTCTTGAAAAAGAAACAATTAATAGAAAAGAATTCTTAGAAGTTCTTGGAGAAAATCAATAAGATTATTAAGCGGCTATAAATTTAGTCGCTTTTCTTATGCAAAAATATTATATTATCACAAAGAGACAAAATTATTACATTTACTAAAATAATTTACAACAAAAATTATAATAAACTTGAAAAAAACTTTCTAAAGTGATATAATAACTATTGTAATAGTTTACTATAAAGGAGTGATTTTATGTTTTTAGCAAGTTTTATTTCGCCTGAGAACACTTGGGCTCTTTGGTCAGTTCTAGCATGTTCAGCTGCTTTAGCAATATTCCTAGAACAAAAATACAAATGGGCTAACAAAGTAACAGGCTGTATCTTAGCGTTAACTATCACTATGATACTTTCAAACGTCAACCTAATCCCAACAGATGCACCAGTTTATGATGCAGTTTGGGGCTATGTAGTACCTCTAGCAGTACCTATGCTATTATTCAAAGCTAATATTAAGAAAATTGCTAAGGAATCAGGAAGAGTATTTATTATTTATCTATTAAGTTCAGTAGGAACAATACTTGGTTCTTTCGCAGCATTCTATATCTTAAGAGGCGCTATAAATGACCTTGGTAGAATTATCCCTATGTTCACAGGAACATACACAGGCGGAAGCGTTAACTTCGTAGCTATGGCTGACAACTATGCAGTTGATCAATCAGTTACAAGTGCCGCTCTAGTTGCAGATAACTTATTAATGGCTATCTACTTCTTCGTTTTAATAGCTCTACCAGGAATTTCATTCATCCAAAAAGCTTACAAACACCCTTACATTGATGAACTTGAAAAGAACGCAGATCTTAAAGACAGCAGCAAGACTATGGCAGCTCAATATTGGGGAGCAAAGAATATATCATTACTTGATATAGCAACAGTTGTTGCAAGTGCCTTCCTAATCGTTACAGTATCTGACCTTATTGCTTCATTCTTAGGATCAGTTATACCAACAGGCAACTTTGTATTGCAATTATTTAACGGCTTACTTGGAAACAAGTATCTAATCATGACAACTATCACTATGATACTTGCATCAGTATTTAGCTCTTTCTTCGAAAAGATTAACGGTAGCCAAGAAATCGGTACTTTCTTAATTTATCTATTCTTCGCAGTAATTGGTGCACCAGCATCATTAAAGTTAATCATCGAACAATCACCACTACTATTATTACTAGCAGCAATCATAGTATTCACAAACTTAATCGTATCACTTATATTTGGAAAGATTTTCAAATTCTCTATCGAAGAAATCATTATTTCTTCAAACGCAAACGTTGGTGGACCTACAACAGCAGCAGCTATGGCTGTATCTAAGGGCTGGCAAGCACTTATTGTTCCAGCACTATTAGTTGGTACACTTGGATACGTTCTAGGCAACTGGTACGGTATTTTAGTAGGTACAATACTTCAATAATTTTATTAATTAGTAAACTATAATTATTACAGGGTAAGCAGTCAGAAATGGCTGCTTATTTTTTAATCATTGCAATGGATTTGTCTTTGTGCTATAATATTTAGCGTAAATCAAACGGTATCCTTAGTGAACCGGAATGGAGGTAATTTAATGAACATGAGCAAGAACTCGAAAAGAGTCGCGTACGCAGCTATTTATATAGCTATAGTACTACTATTTGCATTTACGCCCATAGGTTTTGTTCCTGTAGGTTTAACAAATGCAACAACACTACATATACCAGTTATTTTGGCGGGCATACTAGAAGGTCCACTTATTGGGGCCATAGTCGGTTTTGTCTTTGGCATAACAAGCATAATCAATGCTATAATCAAGCCAAATCCTATATCACTAGTATTTTTAAATCCAATTATAGCTGTTGTACCAAGAATTTTGATAGGATTAGTATCTGGTCTTGTCTTTAAATTTATGAACAAAAGAGATGAAAAAACAAATAAGGCAATCACTTTAACAGTATTTGCACTAATTTTTATCTATTATTTAAGATGGGTCATCCTTTTCATCGCAAGTCCTGAGATTAAAGTCATAAACAAGCTAGTTAACGTAGGATTTTTATTAATTACGCTAATGATACTCATCTTTATCATTAAAGGCTCAAAAAAGTATAGACTTGATCTAGTAGTGCCAGCCTTTATTGGGACGCTTGCAAACACTGGACTTGTCTTATCATTTATGTATTTAATTTATGGAAGCTTCATTGAAGGAGCACTCGGACTAGAAGCAGGAGCTGCAAAGGGATATATACTTGCAATTGCAACAACAAACGCAATACCTGAGCTCATCATAGCGATTGTGGCTGTGACAGTAATCGCTTCAAGAGTATTATCAATTGAGAGGAGATAATTATGCTATTAGCAATGGATGTCGGCAATACTAACATAGTTTTAGGTTTGTTCGACGATAATAATATGATAGAAAGCTTTAGGCTATCCACAGATAAGGATAAAACTTTGGATGAATATGGCATTATTTTTCATGATTTTTTGAATTTTGCAAAAGTTGATGCAAAAGAAGTGAATGCAGCCATCATCTCATCGGTTGTGCCTCCTGTGACAGGACCACTTATTGATTCAATTAAAAAATATTTTAATGTTGATGCTGAACTTGTCGGCAAAAACTTAAAGACAAAGATCAATATAGTTATGGATAATCCAAAGGAGGTTGGCTCAGACAATATAGTAAACTCAGTTGCCGTTAGAGCTATCACTAATAAGCCAGCTATAGTCATAGACTTAGGTACAGCAAATACTTATCACTACTTAAATGAAAAAGGTGACTACCTTGGAGGCATCATCACACCAGGCTTTAAGATATCGATGGACGCTCTATCTGAGAGAACATCAAAGCTTCCGCGCGTTGAGCTTGAAATGCCTGAGCACGTTCTTGGCAAAAATACTGTTGAGAGCATTAAAAGCGGTATTATGAACTCAAAAATCGGTGAGATGGACTACATCATAAAAAAGATTTTGGAAGAGATTGGAAAGACTAAGGAAGAGCTTCTAATCGTTGCAACTGGTGGACTTTCAGAAAAAGTTGCCAAATACAGCGAATATGTTAATTTAATCGAGCCAAATCTAACTCTTCTAGGTCTTTATGAAATATATAAGATGAATCATGCTTAAAATATCGAATTTTGAGATAAAAAATTCATTAGTCTTAGCACCGATGGCAGGCTTCACTGACTATGCATTTAGGCACATAGCTTGTGAACTTGGTGCTGGCATGACAGTCTCTGAGATGGTTAATGTCAAAGGCCTTGTTCATGATGACAAAAAAACTTTAGATTTAACTAAGAGGATAAAAGACGAAGCCATCTACGCAGTACAAATTTTTGGAAGCAATGAAGATGATTACAAAAGAGCGATAGAGGAGCATCTAAACGCTATGGACATAGATATCATAGACATCAACATGGGCTGCCCTATGCCAAAGATTACGAAAAATGGCGATGGCAGTGCGCTTTTAAAAGATACAGAAAAAATATATAAGGTAGTCAAAGCTGCGAAAAGCGCTTCAGCTAAACCAATTACCGTAAAAATACGTATTGGCTGGGACGATGATAACTTAAATGGCGTAGACAATGCTAAGGCGATAGAAGAGGCAGGAGCAGATGCAATCACCGTTCATGGAAGGACTAGAGAAGCCTTCTACACAGGAAGCGCCAATTGGGATTACATCAAAAAGATTGTAGATGCAGTTGATATTCCTGTAATTGCCAACGGCGATGTGGCGAGTCTTGATGATTACAATAGGATACTTGAAGTGACAGGTGCAAGTGGAGTTGCCATAGGCAGAGGAGCGCTTGCAAATCCATTTTTATTTAAAGAGATAGCTAGCTACTTAAAAGGCGAGGAATATATTTCTAAAGATTATCAAAAAATTGACATAGCTATAAGGCATATGGATCTAGATTTAGAATTATATCCCAAGGAGCTATTAAAAAATAATATGAAAAAGCAGCTACTCCAATACATCAAGGGACTAAGAAACGCGGCAAAAGTTAAGAACGCTATCTGCGAGAGCAAAGATTTTGATGAAATTTATGAAATTTTATTAAAATATAGAGAATATTTAAAAAATAATATTGAGTACTAATATATGCCAAGAGAAATCTTGGCTTTTCTCTTGCAATTATTTTTCATTTCTTATATAATAGAATAAAGTAAATGAAGAGAGGTAATTTTATGAAGAAGAAAATTATGAGTATAGCCCTAGCTGGCATGTTTTTATTAAGTCAAGTGAATCTACTTGCAAAGACTGAGGTAAAACAAGTTAAGCTTAGAAATAGAAGCTGCAATGTAATTACTGTTACATCTGACGCTACTACTGCTTTTAAGGTAGTTAAGCCAAATATGAAGCAAGTTGGTGTTACAAATTTTAAAAATTTTATTGCTTCATATAAGCCAAGAGCTGCGATAAACGCAAATTATTTCGAAGCGTACAAGGGCGGATTTTATCCTTATGGCACGCAAATGACTGAGGGCAAGATGATAAACATGTCAGGTAATCACGCGAGCCTACTTGTTTTTGATAAAAATAAATTTAAGATAGTACAAGGTTTTCTTCGTTACAACGGTTTTCTTGATGGACAAAGAGAAAATGACTGGATCCATAATAAAGCAAATACTTTTGAAATTTGGAATGTCAATGGCAATCTAACAAGCGAAAAAACTGCTTACGTATACAATTCATACAGAAACGCTCCTACTAAGTTTGGCGGTGGAACTGTCATAGAAGTTGTTGATAATAAAGTAAGTAAAGTATATAAATCATCAGAAAATATGGTTTTGCCAAAGAATGGCTACATAATTTACTATGGTAAAGAAGCTTGTGACGATAAATACATTAATGATAGATTCCAAGAGGGAAGAACAGTTGAACTTGAACTAGTTTTGTCAAAGAAAACTAGCGATGGCTTCGTGACTGAAACTGAGTTTGATTACAATGGAGAAAAAATTCCATATACAAAGGTAAGTGAGATAATATCAGCTGGACCACTCTTAATAGAAAACTCTAAGAGCGTGTACGAAACTTATGTTAAAGGCATGGAAGCAAAGATGACAACTGGCGCAGGCGCAAGAACCTTGATAGGCATCAATAAATCAAATCAATTAGTCATGGTAACTACTTCAGGAACTATGGCACAAGTAACAGGCATAATGCAAGACCTTGGCTGCACAGATGCTTTTAACCTTGATGGAGGCGCATCGAGCGCTATGTATGCGAACGGCAAGTACTTTAGAAATGCAGGCAGAGCGCTTAACACAGTATTTTTAGTACAAGATGTAAAGCCAGCTAAATAATTAAAGAAAAAATAATTTATAAAAACATGGCGATGGCATAGTCCATCGCCTTTAATATGCAAAAAAAAGAGTGAGCAGATATATTGCTCACTCTTTTCTGATTTATATTTAGTTTTGTCTCATCGCTTCAAGTGCGCTTAGCTTAGTTGCCTTCTTAGCAGGGAAGTAACCAGATACTATACCTATAAGTGCTGAGAAAACTAAAGACGCTAGTGCAAGCCAAACTGGTATGATTGACATCTTTAACTGAGATGGATCAAAGTCTGGTGAGAAGCCGCCGCCGGACATGCTTCCTGCAAAGCCATATTTCACGCCTAAGTAGTTAATAAGGGCGCTTATCGCGTAGCTGAGGACTATACCCGCGAGTCCACCAAGTAGACCTATGAAGGCTGATTCAGTAAGGAACATCATCTTTATGTCTGAGACGCTTGCGCCTATAACCTTCATTACACCAATCTCTTTTGTTCTTTCATATATACTCATGACCATGGTATTAGATATACCGATGGCTGCAACTAGTAATGAAACGGCACCGATACCGCCAAGTATTAGTCTTTGTGTTTTAGATGAGTTATTGATTTCAACTAAAATATCATTTAGAGAACGTGGTTTAAGTCCCATAGCTTCGATTTGCTCCTGAACAATTTGAACATTGTCAACGTTATCGACTTTTACCTTGATGTTATTGTATTTATTGTCTTTATCATCACGTCTGCCATACATAGATCCGCCAAACATATTTTGATTGGCGCCAGATTGTAATTTTTTAGCATCTTTTTTAATTTTTCTTAAATATTCTATAGGCATAACGATGTAATAATTATTCTCGTAATCATCGTCTCTAAATACACCGACCGCTTCGATGGGATACTTTACATTTGGCTTATTAGGCTCGGTACTTTGACCATCTGGATCGTAGCTAGTGCCTGTATCTAAAGTAAGAAACATCTTGGTTGTAAGTGGATCTCTTTCTTCGTCCTTTGAAGGACCATTCATACGAGGCCTTTGCGGATTGCGTAGCCATCTAAGAACGTCTCTACCCATTACTACTTTGTTCATATCGCCTTCTTGAAGAAGTCTACCGCTATCAAGCTTTATATCAAATTTAGCATATTCAGCAGGGTCTACACCGACTAATGTGGCATATCCTTGTAAATTTTTTACATTTATCCTAGCATCAAATTGTTCAGTTGCTAAAACCGCATCAACATGAGGAATTTTTTTAAGCTGTTCAACAGTGGCATCATCAAGCTTACCGACCTTATTAGTCTTTGGCTTCTTCTTATCATCTTCTTCATCCATACCTTCATATCTATTGGCAGGGTAGATGTCAATTTGAGTAAGTGAGCCCGCTGATGCAAGCTGCTTCTTAGTCGAATCCGTCATACCAAAGCCTAAGGATATCATCATGATGATGGATATAGAACCAATAACTACACCTAATACTGTTAAGAAGGTTCTTAATTTACGTCTATTAAGATTTCTCAAACTCATCAATATTAGATCTTTAGTCTTCATCTATCTTCAAATCCTTTTCTTTCTTTTTGTTTTTAAGCTTTTTAAATACTACAAAGCCTATAGCTCCTAAAATTACTAAAGCTACTGGAATATAGAATAGTGGCTTCTTGTACCATGGAGTATCTCCCATAGCTCCATCTGGAAGTGGCATACCATCTGGTCCAGCGTTAGGATCCATTGGCGGAGCTTCTTCAACAGTTATATTGATATCTTCTTCTTTTTCTTTTACTTCACCAGTTGAGTCCTCATAAGTAAATTTAAGCTTGCCTTTTATTTCTCCAGCTTCGTTTGGCATGATTGAGCCTTCATAAACGTCTTGTCCGCCAGAGTTAAAATTACCGATATAGTATGTGCCGTTATTAACAGTAGCGTTATCAGCTGTTAGAGTCACTTTGAAGTTATATAGAGTAACCTTACCTGTGTTATAGAAGTTTGCATTGATTGGAATACTATCTCCAACCATAGCATTTGTTTGATAATTTATTGGGTCAATATCAAGTTTTGATTCTTGATAAACTGGTACACCGATATTTTCACTTGACTTATATTCGTTATTTTCATCATCTTCATATTCAAAATTAGCTGTAATATTGTAAGTTTTAGCTGTTGCGTCTGGAACGACAAACATTTTGATAGTTTTTTCAACTTTACCGCTAGGAGCAATTCTGCCGATATAGAATGTATTTGAGCTGTCAACTGGTGTAAAGACAGATGAGCCAGCTGTGTTTGAATCGCTTTTACTTGTGTCTTGACTTGTTAAGTCTATCTTAATATTTTTAACAGCTTTTTTAGCGTTTGTATTGTAGAACGATAGATTCATTTCAAATTCATTTCCAGCAAGTGGAAGTTTTGGCTCAAATTCGTATCTATCAATGATTAGCTTAGGTGTTGATTTCTTTGCATCCTTGCCATCGCCAGCATTGTCTGGATTGTTTAGGAAAACGCCAACAATTTGTTCAACTGTCTTTGACTCTTTACCTTCAGTAAAATCATCAAGGTATTCTATCTTAATATTAATAGGATAGTTTTTAGTCGAGCCACCCTTTGTTGTAAAGAACTTGTAGCTAACTGTTTCTTCTTCGCCAGGAGCTAGGTCTCTAACAAGTATATCAGAAACTGTTCTTGATACAACGCCTGATGGGTCATCGCTCTTAGCACTTGCTCTGATCCTCTTAGCAATGGATTGACCTTGGTTTCTGATTTTAAAGCTTACATCGAATGTTTTGTTTACGCCAAGTGTTGCTGAAGGGAATTTTAAATCTTGTATAATTAATTGTGAGTCTTGTGAAGCATCTCCGCCGATGTTGATAAAGGCAGTTGTTTCTTCTTTGATTGGCTCTTTATTGAATTCACTTTCATAGCTAAGGTCAGTTTTTATTTCATAAGAACCAAATTTAGCAGTTTTTGCTACATTCATCTCATAATATAAATATATTTTTTTACCTGCTTCTATGGCTTTAACTTTTTGTGTAGTAGTGCCGCCTCTAACAGATAAGCCAGCTGCAGCAAGACCTGATATGTTTAATTCAACATTTTTAGCTAAAACATCGGAAATATTTTCAATTTCATAACCAAAAGCTACATAAGATCCAGGTACAACGTTTGCTTCTGGAAGAACGTCAACTCTATTAATCTTTAGTTGAGCCTTGTTTTTACTGCCTCCGTTAACTCTTACATAAGCTTCACCTGATACCTTTACTACTGCACCGTCAATTCTAGTTTTACCTGCAACAGAAATTTTATAAGTGCCTGCCTCAGCGCTTTTAGGTATTCTAACCCTTACTTCAACATCGCCACGACCACCAAATGTGTCTGTAATATAGCAATTGTTAGGACTGTCACTTGATGCTCTCAATCCATAAAATCCTAGTCCAAAATATACTCTTTCAGCTTCAAAATAAACTGAAGCCTCTTCACCTGGATTTAATTCAGGAGTTGATTTTGCTATAAGATTTATTTCTTCATCTTTACCTGGAGTTTCTCTTTTAAAAACATTAACCCTGATATTAGTTGATCCACTTACATATACTTCATCGTTACTAGTTTTATACTTACCTTTAACTGTAAGCTTATATGTTCCTTGTTCAGCAGCTGCTGGTATTTTTACGTCTACTGTAACAGAGCCTTTGCCACTTGTAATATTACTTACATAACAGTTATTTGGACTATCTGTATATGCATTAACATCAATTATATCGTTAGTCTTTTTATTAGCTAGACTAAAAGTTATACTTGCAGTAGAATTTGGTGTTTTTTCCTCGGCATTTTTATCTGCGATTAAAATTTCTTCTGCTGGTGCTGTTTTTTCAGTACCATCTGCATACATATTTACACTCAAGGTGCTTATCATCATTATAGCAATTAATAATATGCTAAATATCTTCTTCACTTAATTGTGCCTCCTTTTTATCTGTGTTCATCTCGTCCTTCTCAATCAGTCCGTCACGTACGTGAACTATCCTGTCTGAGTAGACTGCTGTTTCTAAGTCATGAGTTACTATGATAAGTGTTTGCTTGTCTTTTTTTGTCATAGTAGTCATTAGTTCCATAATCTCGACACTAGTCTTAGTATCAAGGTTACCTGTTGGTTCGTCTGCAAAGACTATCTTCGGTTTGTTTACAAAAGCTCTAGCTATACTTACTCTTTGCTGTTGACCACCACTCATCTCGCTTGGCTTGTGCTTCATTCTATCCTTTAGGCCTACCTTTTCAAGTAGATACGCGCTTCGCTCATCTCTTTCTTTTTTAGAAATGCCTTTAAATATTAAACCTAAACCTACATTTTCAAGTGCAGTTAGGGTAGGGATAAGGTTATACGACTGAAACACAAAACCAATGTTTAGCTGCCTAAACTTAGTTAGGTCATCCTCATTAAGATTCTCAATGTGTATGCCGCCGACAATTATCTCTCCCGAGCTTGGCTTTTCAAGTCCAGCCATCATATTTAAAAGAGTAGATTTACCTGAACCAGATGGTCCAACAATGCATATCGCTTGCTCCTTATATAGAGTGAGGTCTATGCCTTTAAGTACAAGAAGACTTTCTTTACCGATCTTAAATGCTTTTTTTAATTTTTTTAGTTCGATAATTTCTTGCATGTTTCCTCCTTTATTATATATCTTGATTATAACATAAAGGACGTATTAAATATATACAAAAGTGTTAAAACAATGAAAATTTTTAAAAAAAGTATTGCATTTTAAATTAATTTATGTTATATTATTATTAACATATAAATACATGTTTATGTGTTCATATTTATATATGAATGCAAAATAGAAAAATTATAAAAATATATAGGAGGCGGCCATGGAAAAATTAATTTTAAATGGACTTACTTGTGCCAATTGCGCACAGAAAATAGAAAGATTTGCAAATGAGCACAAATCAGTTGAAAGTGCTAGCTTGGATTTTATCAATTCGATTTTATCGATTGAAATTAAAGAAGGATCTGACGCTGAAGGCGCTTTAAGAGATATTACAAAATATGTTAATGACTTAGAGCCAGACGTTTTAGTTACACGCGGTGAAGCCGAGAGCGAAGAAGAAGAAGAGGAAGAAGGCTTTTCAAAAATATTTTTAATAAGGATAGCTTTATCACTTCTAGGACTAGCTGCATATTTATTCATTGACAGTCCATATAAGATGGTCTTTTTTGGACTAGCATACATTGTTATTTCATACGATATAATCATACATGGACTTAAAGGCGTTTTTCGCGGTATACTTGCTGAAGAATTTTTAATGACAGTCGCAACAGTCGGCGCCATAATTATAGGTGAGTATCTAGAAGCAGTTTTAGTAGCACTTTTATATCAAATTGGTGAAATCATTAGTGACATCGCAGTTGATAAATCAAGAGATAAAATTAAAGAGCTTATAGTTAAGTCACCAGTTTTTGCTACTGTTTTAAATAATGGCAAAGAAATTCAAAGCGAACCATCTGAAGTAGCTGTTGGCTCTAAGATAATAGTTCGTGAAGGCGAGTCCATCGCCATAGACGGCATAGTTATTGAAGGAAGCGCAAAAGTTGATAACGCTCACATAAGCGGTGAGTCAGAACCAGTTTATGTAGATGTCAATAATGAGGTTTACTCAGGTGCCATAGTTAAGGAAGGATACTTAATTATAGAAACTACTAAACTTGCTAAGAACTCGACAGCAGCTAGAATACAAGATCTTGTTAGAAGCTCACAAAGCGATAAAGCTAATCTTGAGACAGGCGTTTCAAAATTTGCAAGAGTTTATACACCAATTGTTGTTTTCATCGCAGCACTTATTGCACTTGTAGCACCAGTACTAAAAATAATGCCGCTTAAGGAAGCTCTTCACACATGCTTCGCATTTTTAATAGTATCTTGTCCATGCGCAATCATCATTTCAGTGCCACTAGCATATTTCTCTGGTATAGGCAAGATGAGCAAAAACGGTATTCTTTTTAAAGGAACAAAATTCTTAGATCAATTTAGAAATATAAAAATATTTTGCTTTGATAAGACTGGCACATTAACTAGCGGTAAATTTAGACTAGTTAGCGTAGAAGCCTTTGACATAGATGAAGGAAAAGCACTTCACTTAGCAAGACTTGCCGAATATCACTCAAAGCACCCTATATCAAGAGCTATACTTGATAGTAGAGAGGATATTGATAAAGATGAGATAATTTCTTACACAAGCCTTAAGAATGGCGTTGCAGCTGAAACAAAATTTGGCAGCGTAAAAGTTATTACAAGTGAAAAGGAAAGTGAATACAAAGTTCTTGACACTTATCTTGACGATAAACTTATAGCACATCTTTATATAGAAGACGAAATAAAAGAAGAGACAAAGAGATTAGTTAATGAGCTTAAAGAAAGAAATGTTAAACCTGTTATGCTTACAGGCGATACTAAGATATATGCTGAGAAAGTTGCTCGCGATTTAGGCATAGACTCATTCGAGGCAGAATTACTTCCTCAGGATAAAATAAAGTTTTTTGAAAAAGAACAAGGTAAAGATGGTCTCGTAGCCTTTGTTGGTGACGGCATCAATGACTCGCCAGTTATTAAGAGAGCGGATATCGGTCTAAGCATGGGAGCACTTGGTTCAGATGCAGCCATCGAAGCGTCCGATATAGTTATCATGGATGATAGAATTGAAAAGATAGTAAATATTTTCGATACATCACACTTTGTTAACAAAATTATTTTAGAAAATTTAATTTTCACAGGATTTGTTAAGGCGACCATCATTATTTTATCTTTATTCATACAATTACCTCTATGGTTAGCGGTTTTTGGCGATGTTGGTGTAACACTTATATCAGTTATAAACACACTAAGAATTAGATAATTTAATAAAATATTTAAGAAGTTCACAGTTAAGAGATAAATTCTCTATATGACTGTGAATTTCTTGACATATTGGCGTAAAATATATATAATAATAGAATAGACTTAAAAGGAGTGTTATATGATTTATTTAAAGACAAAGGATCAAATTAATAAAATGATTGATGCAGGCAAGATACTTATCAGCGTGCATCACGCCTTGAGAGACAAGGTTAAAGAGGGCGTAACAACTATGGAGTTAAACGATTTTGTTGATAATTTCATAGTCAGTCAAGGCGCTTATCCAGAGCAAAAAGGATACGAAGGTTTTCCTTATGCTATATGTGCATCAGTTAATGATGAGATATGCCACGGTTTTCCAAGCAAGGACGTAATTCTTAAGAATGGCGACATCATCTCCATTGATATGGTTGTCAATTACAAAGGATGGATGGCTGATTCATGTTGGTCATATCCAGTAGGAAAACTTTCTGAAGAGGATCAAAAACTTTTTGATCACACAAGAGAGGCAATGTACAAAGCCATCAGCATAGTTGATGAAAACGTTAGGATAGGTGAGATTGGTAAGTGCATCGAAGCTTTTACTAAACCAAAGGGATATTCAATAGTAAAAGAATTTATTGGTCATGGTATTGGCAAGAACATGCATGAAGACCCACAAGTTTTTCATTATGATGCTGGTATAAAAGGACCAAGAATAGTTAAGGGTATGGCATTTACTATTGAGCCAATGATTTGTATGGGCTCAGCGGCTATGAAGCTTGATAAGAACGGCTGGACTGCTAGAACAAAAGATGGTAGCAAATGCGTTCAATTCGAGCATACCTTAGTTTTAACTGATAACGGAGTAATAATTACGACTGATCAAGGAGATGTTTAGATGAGAGATACGAGAGACTTAACACAAGGAGAAATATCACCAATACTATTTAAACTTGCAATTCCTTTGATGGGTACCTCGCTCTTGCAAATGTCATATCAAATCACAGACATGTTCTGGCTTGGCAAAGTTGGTACACAGGCGGTTGCGGCCGTCGGCATAGTTGGTCAATACCTTTGGCTGATTAGCTCACTAATAATACTGTGCCAAGTTGGACTATCTGTTGGTGTTTCACAAAGCTTTGGTAAATCAGATTTAGAAAAAACTAAAGATTATATAAGCGGCGGTTTTAGATTAGGCTTTATAATTGCCATGACAATCACAGCTATATTTATAATTTTTCACAATGAGCTCATAGGACTATATTCATTCAAAGAGGGTGACGCAGCTGTTCAAGAGCTAGCAAGTGAATACATGGTAGCAATTGCCTTTGGTTTAGCCTTTATGTTCTTAAATCCACTCTTTGCAGCAACATTTAATAGCATGGGTAACAGCAAGACGCCATTTATAATAAGCTCAATCGGTTTATTAGTAAACATGGTTTTAGACCCAGTCTTTATATTTGTATTTCACATGGGAGCCATGGGTACAGCAATCGCCTCAGTTATAGCAACTTTAGTAATATTCTTAATATATATTTACATAGGCTTTAAAAATGATTTAATTTATGTTAGAGTGAATTATCTTAAAAAAGTGCCAAGTGAAATAATAAATCACATACTTAAACTTGGCATACCAATAACGCTTATGGAAGCGTGTCACGCAGCGGTATCTATGGTATTAACAGGCTATTTAACAAAGCTTGGTGCTTATGCGGTTTCAGCTATGTCGATAGGCTCGCAGATAGAGTCAATATCTTGGATGACGGCGAATGGCTTCTCAGTTGCAAACACAGCTTTTACTGGACAAAACTTTGGTAAAGGTACTTATGATAGAATAGTTCTTGGATTTAAAAAGTCCATGAGAATCATGTCAACGCTTGGAACAGCTACATCACTATTACTTATAGTATTTGCAACTCCGATATTCTCAGCGTTTTTACCAAATGACCCAGTTGCGATGCAGGCTGGAGCTGATTATTTAAGAATACTTGGCTATTCACAATTATTCATGGTTATAGAGATAGGCGTAACAGGATTTTTCAATGGCATAGGTAGAACGAAGGAGCCATCATATTCTGGAGTTATACTAAATTTAATGCGTATACCATTTGCAATATTCTTTATGAAATACTATGGACTAGATGGCGTTTGGATAGCAATTTCACTATCATCAATATTAAAGGGGATAGTTGCTTATGTTTGGTTTAAGATTATACTTAAAAAAGAGATAGAACCGAGGGTGATAGCATGATGGTACAATGCGTCTGCTGCCCAGTTTGCTGCAGAATAAAAATTGATGGCGAAGAAATTTCTGGCAATCGCTGCGGAAGAGGATATAATTACGCAAAAAGCCTTCTTCAAGAAGAGGACGACTACGTTTATGGCAAGATTAGGATAGATAGTCTGATGGTTTCAGGTCTGCCAGTAAAAACTGATAAAAAAGTGAAGAAAATTTATCATCAAGCAATATTAAAAGAAATATTTAATTTGCGCGCAAAGGCACCTATAAACGTAGGTGATGTAATAAAGAAAAATATTTTAGATTTGGATGTAAATATAGTTAGCCAAAAAAGAATACTTAAGTAGGAGGAATTATGAAAAAGATAATTTTATTATTATTAATGATGGCTATGTGCTTTAGTTTAACTGCATGTAGCAAAAAAAATGACAATGGTGGTGAGGGAGAAATGAAAAAAGAAAGAAGCGAAAGCGAAGTAACTACAGAGGATGCAGAACTTGTTCAACTACAAAATCCTAAAGCAGGTGACAAGGTAGCAACTATAAAGACAAATAAGGGCGAAATCAAGGTAAAATTATTCCCTGAAGTAGCTCCAAAGGCAGTAGAGAACTTTACTAAGCACGCAGAAGATAAATATTATGACAATTTAATCTTCCATAGAGTTATAAATGGTTTTATGATTCAAGGCGGCGACCCAAATGGTAACGGAACTGGCGGAGAAAGCATATTTGGCGGACCATTTGAAGATGAATTTGATATAAATACAAGAAACTTCAGAGGCGCTCTATGCATGGCCAATGCTGGTCCTAACACTAACGGATCACAATTCTTTATCGTACAAGGCCAAGCTGTTCAAGATGATATCATCAAGCAAATGGAAGAAGCTGGCGAAGAAAAAGGATATCCAAAGGCTGTTGTTGACGCTTACAAAAAGATCGGCGGCGCATTCTGGCTTGATTATAAGCACACAGTTTTTGGCGAAGTATATGAGGGTATGGACGTTGTTGACGAGATTGCAAAATCACAAGTTAACGAAAACGACAAACCTCTAGAAGACGTTGTAATTGAAAGCATTACAGTAGAAGATTATAAATAGGAGTGAGGGTATGGATATTAGAGAACTTTTTAAGAGCTATAAGGAGCTTGACGGAAAAACTGTTGAGGTTCAAGCTTGGATAAAAAATTTAAGAGCACAAAAAGAATTTGGTTTTATTGAAATTAACGATGGATCCTTCTTTAATAGTGTTCAAGTCGTTTATGATAATACACTAGAAAACTTTGAAAGAGTTTCAAAGCTATATCTAAGCGCATCAATCAGAGTAAAGGGCAAGCTAGTTCTTACACCAAACAATAAACAAGCTTTTGAGATAAAGGCAGAAGAGATTGAAGTCTTAGGTGATTCAACAGCTGATTACCCACTACAAAATAAGAGACACTCTATGGAATTCTTAAGAAGCATAGCTCACTTAAGACCAAGAGCTAACCTATTTAGAGCAGCTTATAGAATTAGATCACTAGCAGCCTTTGCTATACACAAATTTTTCAACGAACAAGACTTCATTTATGTGCACACACCAATACTTACAGCATCAGATGCTGAAGGCGCAGGAGAAATGTTCCAAGTAACTACACTTGACATAGATAATCCGCCAAGAACAGAAGATGGTGCAGTTGATTACAGCAAAGACTTTTTTGATAAGCCAACACATTTAACAGTATCAGGTCAATTAGAGGGCGAAACATTTGCCATGGCTTTCTCAAAAATATATACATTTGGACCAACATTTAGAGCAGAAAATTCAAATACAACTAGACATGCGGCAGAATTTTGGATGATAGAGCCAGAGATGGCATTCATGGATAACAATCAAAACATGGATGTAGCTGAAGCAATGCTTAAATACGTAATTAACTATGTTATGGAAAATGCCAAGGAAGAAATTGATTTTTGCAATCAATTCGTTGACAAAGGACTAATCGATAGACTAAATCACGTTAGAAACTCTAATTTTGAAAGAGTTACTTACACTAGAGCTATAGAAATATTAAAAGAACATGAAGAAAAATTTGATGTTAAAGTTGAGTGGGGCATGGACCTACAAACTGAACACGAAAGATATTTAACTGAACAAATATTTAAAAAACCGATCTTCGTAACTGATTATCCAAAGGACATCAAGGCATTCTACATGAAGCTCAACCCAGACAATAAGACAGTTGCTGCTATGGACTGCTTGGTTCCTGGCATTGGTGAAATTGTAGGCGGTTCACAAAGAGAAGAAGACTATGCTAAACTTGAAAAGAGAATAAATGAGCTAGGACTTGATATGGACTCATACACTTGGTATATGGATCTAAGAAAATATGGCAGCGTAGTTCACTCTGGTTATGGTCTTGGTTTTGAAAGACTTATCATGTATATAACTGGCATTGAAAATATCAGAGACGTCCTACCATTCCCAAGAACAGTTCATCACTGTGAATTCTAGGAGGACCCTATGAAAGAATATAATCATAAAGATATAGAAGGCAAATGGCAAAAGATTTGGGCGGATAATAAAGCGTTTCATGCAGAAAACGATTCAGACAAGCCAAAATACTTTTTGATGGTTGAGTTTCCATATCCATCAGGAGAGGGCTTACACGTTGGTCACCCAAGGAGTTACACAGCACTTGATATAGTTGCTAGAAAGAGAAGACTTGAGGGATACAACGTTTTGTACCCAATGGGCTGGGACGCTTTTGGTTTACCAACAGAAAATTATGCCATAAAGCACAAAATGAATCCAAAGGATGTTACTAAGAGAAATGTTGCTCACTTCAAGCATCAATTGACATCATTAGGTCTTTCATTTGACTGGGACAGAGAGATAAACACAACTGATCCAGAATATTACAAGTGGACTCAATGGATATTTATACAATTATTCAAAAAGGGTCTTGCTTATAAAAAAGAAATGAATATAAACTGGTGCCCAAGCTGTAAGATTGGTCTAGCGAACGAAGAAGTTATTCAAGGCCACTGCGAAAGATGCGGACATACAGTTGAACACAGAGTTAAGACACAATGGATGCTAGCTATAACTAAGTATGCTGACAGACTTATAGATGACCTTGACACAGTTGACTTCATTGACAGAGTTAAGACACAACAAGTTAACTGGATAGGCAGAAGCCACGGTATGGAGCTTGATTTTGACATAGATGAAGTAGATGACAAGCTAAAAGTTTATACAACTAGACCAGATACCATTTTTGGTGTATCATACATGGTTATCTCACCAGAGCATCCGCTTATAGAAAAGTATAAAGATATTATCAAAAATATTGACGAAGTTCATGAATATCAAAATAAGGCTAAATTAAAATCTGATTTTGAAAGAACTGAGCTTGTTAAAGAAAAAACTGGCGTTAAGATTGATGGCCTTACTGCAATTAACCCAGCTAATGGAGAAAAAATTGCCATCTACGTATCAGACTACGTATTAATGACTTATGGCACAGGCGCCATCATGGCAGTACCTGGTCATGATCAAAGAGATTATGATTTTGCAAAAGCCTTTGGCGAAGAGATTAAGGAAGTTATTTCTGGTGGCGATATCAGTAAAGAAGCTTATACTGATACGCAAAAAGGCATTTTAGTTAACTCAGACTTTTTAAATGGTCTTTCAGTTGACGAAGCAAAGAAAAAAATAATTAAATATTTTGAAGATAAAAAAGTAGGCGTAGTTAAGACAAACTACAAGCTAAGAGACTGGGTATTCTCAAGACAAAGATATTGGGGAGAGCCTATCCCTATGGTATACTGCGAAAAATGCGGTTGGGTGCCACTTAATGAAGAAGATTTACCATTAACATTACCAGACGTTGAAGCTTACGAACCAACAGATACAGGCGAGTCGCCTCTAGCTAAGATCGACAGCTTTGTCAATACTACTTGTCCTCATTGCGGCGGCCCTGCTAAGAGAGAGACAGACACTATGCCTAACTGGGCTGGTTCAAGCTGGTATTTCTTAAGATATACTGATCCAAAGTGTTCTACTGCACCAGCATCCATGGACGCGCTTAAGTACTGGATGCCAGTTGATTGGTACAACGGAGGTATGGAGCACACTACACTTCACTTACTATACTCAAGATTTTGGAATAAATTCCTATACGATATCGGTGTAGTGCCAACAAGCGAACCATATCAAAAGAGAACATCACATGGTATGCTACTTGCTCAAGACGGAGAAAAGATGAGTAAGTCAAGAGGCAACGTAATAAATACAGATGACATAGTTGAAGAGTATGGCGCAGACACACTAAGAGTTTTCGAAATGTTTATGGGCGATTACGAAAAAGTTGCTATGTGGTCAGAAACAGGTATACAAGGCTCAAGAAAGTTCCTTGAAAGAGTTTATCGCTTGATGGAAATAGTGAACGACGACGAAAATTATTCTAAAGACTTAGAGCAAGACTTTCACATCACTATTAAGAAAGTTTCAGAAGACTTCGAAAACTTAAAGTTTAACACAGCAGTTGCTAAACTTATGGAGCTACTTAACAAAATTACTTCAAAGGGAAGCATCACAAGAAAAGAGCTTAAGACATATATCACACTTCTATATCCAATCGCACCACACATCACAGAAGAAATCAATGAGATGGTGGGCTTCGATACAGAGCTTTATAAATCAACTTGGCCTAGCTTTGATGAGGACAAAACCATCATCAAAACTATAGAGATACCAGTTCAATTCAACGGCAAAGTTAGATACACTGTTGAGATTGATAGAGATGCCTCTGAAGACGAAGTAAAAGAAAAAGTTTATTCACACGAACTTTTTGAAAAGTCAAAGCAAGGCAAGAACATCGTCAAAGAAATATATGTTAAGAACAAAATATTTACAGTAGTAATAAAATAGTTTATAAAGAAAAGATCCATTAAGGGTCTTTTTTTTAATAATGTGATATAATTATCTTAAGTAAGGAGGCGTTCAATATGAAAAAGAAAACAATAATACTTATAATCATATTGGCAATAATCTTTTTTATTAGATTTGGAGTACTTAGCTTTCCATATACAAGTGATGCGAAAGCCTTAGTATATAGAGATGGTAAGTGGAGCGAATCAACTTTGCGCATGGATTTAAATTATAGGCACAAGTTTTTTGCTGCCGATGAATTTACTGGTAGCATCTACATTGATAACGTAGATATAATGAAGTATTGGAAAGATTATTCAAGAATTAGCTCATCAGCTAAGAGTGGCGTTTGGAATGTTAAAGAGCTTGTGTACAACGTCAAGAATACTTATCTTGATGGTGAGTATCAAAACTCTAGCTTTAATAAAAACTATACAAAGAGCATAGGAAAGATTTATTATAAAGACTTTCTTAAGTCTATAGTGATAGCAGTTAATGATTACAAGCTTGAAAGAAAAGATGGTATTAATTATGTCGATACAAGTGAGATGAAGCCTATCATAATTACGGCGGGCAATGTGAGCTTGGATGATATTAAGAAGATTAAAGAGAACGATATAGTTTTAGATAGTGTCGATAGAGATGCTATAGATGATATTAGCATAGAAAATAATATTAAGATGCCTATATTTAAAATTGAATTGACAAGGTGGAAAGATGGCAAAGAATACGCCCTTGAAAAAGAATATAAAGACTTTGATTGGAAAGCATCAAGCTCATTCGTCTCTAATGAAGACTTTAATAAAACTTTTGATGAAGTAGATGACGAAGAGTACATCAAAGAAAAGATTGCTGAGCTTGAAAACTTTAAGTCTGGCTTCATTAATGAAATTAAAATTAATAAAAAGTCAGCACACAAAGAAGATGATATGATACTTACAGAAGTCACTTATGATATTGAAGATGGCAAATTATACTCCGTTCTACTTATGAATAGAGGCGATAGTGACAAGGGCTATGGTGTTCAAACCGTTTACACCATAAAGATAGATGGAGACGGCAAGCAAGAATTTATTTCAGATAAGCTTGGGATATTATCAAATAAATAATTATGTTAAGAAAGATCTATTAGCTTAGGTCTTTCTTTTTTCTTGACAAAAATAGCCATTAATAAAATAAAATTAAAATAAACTTTACTATTGACTTTAATAATGTTAAATGATATACTTAATATAATTAAAGAAGAGGTGATATTATGGCAATAAATATTGTTCCTGAATGGATGGCAAATCTTGAAGATGAAGACATTTCTTTCATAAAGAGATTTATACTAGCCTCCGGATCCTTAAAAGAGATTGCAAAACAATATGATGTTACTTATCCAACGGTTAGGCTTAGGCTTGACAGGCTTATACAAAAAATAAAAATTAGCGAGGATGTTGAGAGTGAACCATACGTTTCTTTAATTAAGAGATTAGCTCTCAGCGATAAAATTGATTTTGAAACGGCTAAGATATTAGTTTCAGAGTATAAGAAAGAAAAAGGGGCTGATTAATATGAAAAACATTTTAATTACTATGATGATAGTTTTACTTACCTTGTTGCTATCGATATTCTTACAGATATTTTTATCAAAGCAAAAAATTAAGTATCTTGGTTTAATTCTTCCGTCACTAAGTTTTATATTTTCTTTGATTGTATTAGCGAATTATGTAGTGCCTAATGGACTGAAAATTGGACCATTATTTATCAGTATTTTAGGTATATTTTTATTCGCTAATACATTTACAGTAATTTACTTAGTAATATATTTTATATTTAAACATAAAAATAATTCAAGTTCTGAAATTGATAAGATGAATATTAAAGATTTATAAAGTCTTTTATTAAGAAAGATCTATTAGCTTAGGTCTTTCTTTTTTCTTGACAAAAACCGCCATTACCATTACAATGAAGATAAGAAAATAGTAAATATATGAGTAAAGGAGAATTTATATGAGTAAAGTACAAAAGAAGATAGTTTTCGGCAGCTCTATGTGTCCAGGTTGTCCACCATTTAAAAAAGTTATGGATGAATCAGGGGTACGCTTCCTATATCTAGACATAACAGAAAATCTTGCTAACATGAAAAAGTTTTTAGCAGCAAGAGACAGTATGAAGGAATTTGATGAGACTAAGAGAATAGGAAACATTGGCATACCATCTCTTATACTTGGTGACAACGAAAGAGCCATCCTAGATATAGATGAGCTAAAAGATTATCTAGACAGTTTAAAATAATTATTTGGGCCTTGTTAATGCAAGGCTCTGATTACATAAAGCGTTTAAAAAGATTATTATCGGGTAAAAATTGATAGAGGTGATGATATGGGGGCTATACTTATAGCTGATGACGATGAAAATATAAGAAACGTGCTCAAGGAGTACTCAGTCATTAATGGCTATGAGGTGATCGAGGCAGTTGACGGCATCGACGCGCTTAACAAAGTTAATAATAATGATATAGACCTTATCATCTTAGACATAATGATGCCAAAGCTTGATGGTTTCTCAGCTTACAAGAGAATTAAGGAAGTAAAGGACGTGCCAGTTCTTGTTCTTAGCGCAAAAGGCGAGGAGTATGACAAGCTTTATGGCTTTGAGATAGGTATTGATGATTACGTTGTTAAGCCATTTAGCCCGCGTGAAGTTATGGCGAGGGTTAAGGCGATACTTGCAAGGCACAAGACTGAGTCAAAAGCTAATGTTTACGTTAATGGCAGTTTGAAAATAGATTTCGATGCGAGAGAAGCTTATATCAATGATAAAAAATTAGATTTAACTCCAAAAGAGTATGAGCTACTTGCTTATCTATGTCAAAATGAAGGTATTGCTCTATCGCGTGACACCATACTTGAAAATGTTTGGGGCTACGATTTCTTCGGAGACAATAGAACTGTTGACACACACATCAAGATGCTTAGAAACTCACTTGGCTCTGAGAAGGAGATAATCAGTACAGTTCGCGGCTATGGCTATAAACTGGAGAAAAAAGATGAAGAATAAATCATTATTCACAAAGTTAATCAGCTATTTTTTAATATTCACTGTGCTGATACTATCAACAATGTGGCTATTTAACATAGTTTTCTTCAAGGAAATATACACGCAAAAGAAGAGAGAACTCATTCAAAACACTGAAAAAGAAATTTCATCTTATTCAGGAAGAGATCTCGTCTCGTTTTTAAATAGCGTTGCGGGCAAAACTAGGCTCGGCATAATTATTTTCGATGAGAATGGTTTGGTCTTGTACCCAAATTATCTACTTGAGCTTGATAAAGAAGACCTTGAATTTGTTAAAAGTAATGAAGATAGCGTTGATTATATCAAGAAGCATGA
>ERZ1673750.414-NODE-414-length-34504-cov-8.181718_pt1 | contig 34504 bp, 29 predicted proteins | sample MGYA00580203_ERZ1673750 | MGnify/ENA primary metagenome ERZ1673750 (study PRJEB41218, sample SAMN15661763) | gut metagenome | host: Homo sapiens | place: Canada: London | collected 2015-08-20/2019-03-30 | study: EMG produced TPA metagenomics assembly of... | reverse complement strand
TAGTCCGAAGGAGGTGGGTGATGTCTGCGCATAAGTACGAACTGATGTTCATTGCCGATCCTGAGCTGGATGAGCGCGGTCTGAAGAAGCTGACCGAGCAGTATCTGGAGATCGTCACCAACGAGGGCGGTTCCGTCGAGAATATCGACATCTGGGGCCGTCGCAAGCTCGCCTATGAGATCGCCGGCAAGACCGAGGGCAACTACGTGGTGGTCAACTACACCTGCGAGCCCGCCACGAGCAACGAGCTCGATCGTGTGCTCAACCTCAACGAATCCGTGATCCGTACGAAGATCCTTCGTAAGGACGTCAAGTAAGTCGTCAATACGGCGCAACCAAGCTGGAATATTTAGGTATTAGGTAAGAAGGCACGACATGGCAGGCGAGACCGTCATCACCGTCATCGGTAACCTCACCGCGGACCCCGAGCTGCGCACCATCGGCAGCGGTGCTTCCGTGGCGAGCTTCACCATCGCCTCGACCCCGCGCACGTTCAACCGGCAGTCCGGACAGTGGGAGGACGGGCAGGCGCTCTTCATGCGCTGCTCGGCCTGGCGTGAACTCGCCGACCACTGCGCCCAGTCGCTGACCAAGGGCATGCGCGTCATCGCACAGGGCCGTCTGCAGCAGCGTTCGTATCAGGCGAACGACGGCACCAACCGCACCGTCGTGGAGATGCAGGTCGACGAGATCGGCCCGTCGCTGCGCTACGCCACCGCCCAGGTCACCCGTCAGAGCTCCGGCTTCTCGGGTGGCAATCGCGGCGGATTCGGCGGAGGCAACAACGGCGGATTCCAGAACAACGGTGGGTATCAGGGCGGTGCCGGGTACTCCGGCGGAGCCTCCTACCAGAGCGGTGGGTACCAGGGTGGCGCCTCTTCGGCGCCCATGGCCGCACAGTCCGGTCCGGCCGTCGATCCGTGGAGCGATGCCGGTTCCGGCTCCTCCTTCTCGTCGTTCGGGGCCACGTCCGATTTCGGCGGCGACTCCGAGGAACCCGAGTTCTAAACCGTACCTTCCAATACGCATCATTGCGCTGAATCAGTTGTAAGGAGAACATCACAATGTCACGCAAGAGGCCGCAGCCGCCGGTCAAGCCGTTCAAGAAGAAGCCGAACCCGCTGAAGGCTGCCAAGGTTACCGAGATCGATTACAAGGACGTTGCGCTGCTGCGCAAGTTCATCTCCGATCGCGGCAAGATCCGTTCCCGTCGTATCACCGGTGTCACCGTGCAGGAGCAGCGCGAGATCTCGAAGGCCATCAAGAACGCCCGTGAGATGGCTCTGCTGCCGTACGCCACTTCGGGTCGCTGATCTGGATTAGGAGGATTGCATCATGGCTGAAACCAAGGTTATTCTCACCCAGACTGTCTCCAACCTCGGCCAGTCCGGTGACGTGGTCACCGTCAAGGCCGGCTACGCGCGCAACTACCTGATCCCGCAGGGCATGGCCTTCGCGTGGACCAAGGGTGCCGCCGCCCAGATCGAGGCCATGCGTCGCGCCCGTCTGGCCAAGGCCGTCGCCACCCGCGAGGATGCCGTCGCCGCCAAGGCCGCCATCGAGGGCACGACCGTTGAGATCGCCGCCAAGGTGTCCGAGTCCGGCAAGCTGTTCGGTGGCATCTCCGCCGACGCGATCGCCAAGGCTCTGGCCGACAAGGCTGCCGTCGATCCGAAGGCCATCGAGGTCGAGGTCATCAAGACCACCGGCGAGTTCCCCGCCACCGTGGCTCTGCACCCGGAGATCACCGCTTCCTTCACCGTGAAGGTTGTGGCTGAGTAAGACCCGGTCACCAGGCTGAAACGAGTCTGAGCTTAAGCATTCGACCCCGCTGTTCGCCGCTTTTGCACGGCGGACGGCGGGGTTTGTCGTTATGGCGCGTGCGGGGGGATGCATCGACAGGCCGGCTTGACGCGGCATTTGATGGCAAATCATGAAGCGCGACACGCCGAAGCTTGCGAGTCGGTGAATTCTGAGTATAGTAATCACTTGGCTCAAGAAAACAGAGAGCCGCTGAGCAAGCCCCTTTAGCTCAGTTGGTTAGAGCAGCTGACTCTTAATCAGCGTGTCCAGGGTTCGAATCCCTGAGGGGGCACCCGCAAGGTCCCGACCGTTCGCGGTCGGGACCTTTTCGTATTCATGTACCATACGAGCCCTGGGCTCTCGTCCAACATGAGTATGAGCAACGTGCGGGCGATGGATTGGAGCGTCTATGAGCAGACTTGTGGATTGGCTGGTGCGGGAGCGCAGCGAACGGGTGTCTCATGGGTTGTACTACAACACGCAGATCGCCATGGGGTACAATTCGAACCACATGGAGGGCTCCACGCTGACCCCGGAGCAGACGGCCCAGCTGTTCACTACCGGTTCGGTGCTGGCGGATGGGCCGGATGACATCATCCGCGCCGATGACGTCATCGAGATGGGCAATCACTTCCGCATGTTTGACTGGATGCTTGATCATGTCGACGATCCGGTTGATAAGACCATGGTCTGCACGATGCAGTCGATCCTGAAACGTGGCACCAGCCAGGAATCGAATCCGGACAGGAATATCGGCGGATACAAGATTCTGCCGAATGTGATCAGTGAGATCGAACAGATCCATACCGTTCTCCCCGCTGACGTGCCGGCCGCCATGAATGTGGTCTACGAGCTATACCGGAATCTTACGGATGACCCCTATGCGATCGCGAAGGCCCACTGGATGTTCGAATCCACGCACCCGTTGTCGGACGGCAACGGTCGCGTCGGCAGGATGATCATGTTCAAGGAACTGCTGCGTATCGATACGGTGCCGGTTGTGGTTCGCGACTCGCAGAAGCTGCTGTACTATCGCGGTCTGCGTAACTTTTCTGGTGAGCCTGGCTATCTGGTCGATACGCTGCTGTCCGAGCGCGATTACTATCGGGGCCGATTCATCGAGCAACTTGCCCCCGGCCGCATCGAGTACACGTATGTGGACACCTGGGATCGGACTCCCATCGAGCGGCGTCATACCGCGCAGCCGGCGCATAACCCCTTCGTCAAGAATCACTGGGATACCGTTGATGTGTACCAGCGGGTTGACCCGTCTTCCATCGAGCCGGATGCCGCCTGACGGCCAGGTTGTGCCTCGTACAGCGGGCGAGGTAAGGTAATCGATGTTCTTTAGGCGCCGAACGAAGTCTCGTCGCCTGTAATACGAGAGTATCGAGAGAAACCAAAGGATCCGCATGGAATACTCGCTCTTTACCAAATTGGCAGCCGAATTCATCGGCACGGCCGTCCTCATGGTGTTCGGCAACGGCGCCGTGGCGAACGTGGAACTGAAAAACACCAAGGGGCATCATGCCGGCTGGCTGACCATCGCCATGGGCTACGGCTTCGGCGTCATGTTCCCCGTGCTCATGTTCGGCGGCATCTCCGGCGCGCACATCAACCCGGCCATGACGCTGGCCCAGGCCATCAACGGCATGTTCCCCTGGAACGAAGTGCTCCCGTATATCATCGCCCAGCTGCTCGGCGCGCTTGCGGGCCAGCTGATCGTGTTCGTGACCTACTACCCGCATTATCGCGACACCGAGGAGGCGGAGGCCATCTTCGGCACCTTCAGCACCACCGACGCCTACAACTCGAAGGTCAACTACTTCGTCAACGAGTTCTTCGGCACGCTGATGCTCGTGCTTGGCGCGCTGTGCTGCCTGAGCCTGCCGTGGGGTGCGGCGGATCCGGCCGCCGCGGCGATTGTGGTCGGCTTCATCGTGTGGGGTCTGGTGACCTCGATGGGCGGTCCGACCGGCCCCGGCCTGAACCCCGCCCGCGATCTGATGCCGCGACTGCTGCACCAGCTGCTGCCGATCCCGCACAAGGGCTCCTCGCGTTGGAGCGAGGCATGGATTCCGGTGGTCGCCCCGATCCTGGGCGCGATCGTCGGCGCGTGGCTGTTCTGCACGCTGTTCGCCTGATCGAACAGGTTCCTGTTATGGTGGCCTGGCGGGGCTGCCGCGCTAAATATGCGTTGTGCATTTAGCTGCGGCGGCCCCGCCGGGTCTTTTTGATGTAGGACTGTGGTTGTTATGCGTCAAAAGGACCTCTGGACCTGCTGTAAAAGGTCCTTTTGATGCAGGTTGTGCGGCATTGCGCGTCAAAAGGATCATAGGCCGCATGCCAGCGAGCGGACGTCTATACTGGATTCGGCGTGAGAGTTTCGAGGAGGTGTGTGGCGTGAACGCTGACAAGCCTGCAAATGGAGGCGGCAAGCCCGGCAGCGGCAAGCCCGGCTCCAACGCCAGCACCGTTATTCGAGCTGTCCGCGATTGGTTCGCCGGCGCCCTGTATGTGCTGACCCATAAGGTGTGGCCCGCCGTCCGCTCCTTCACAACCCGCACGGTCGACGCCATCGGTCGCGTCCTGCGACGGGGAGCGGCCCAGCTGGGGTCGATCGCAGTCCGTGCGACTGGGGCCATCCGTTCCGCCGCGATCCGCGCGGGCGGCGCCATCGCTCGCGCGGATCGACACATCGTTTCGCTGGGATCTCAAGTGATCAGGGACCTGCGCCCGTCGGCCACGTCCGCGGACCCCGCAGCCACGTCCGACGGTGTGACATCCGATGGTGTGACGTCCGATGGTAATGCCAAGTCGTCTGCTGCCAACAACGCCGCCAAATCATCCGCCGGCAAATCTCACGTCTATCTGGTCCGTCGCATCGTGGTCTTCGGTTCGGCCGCGCTGATCGTTCTCGCCATCGTGCTCGGTATCGTCTTCGGCGTACGCGCCCTAGCCGGCAACGGCGGCGCCGGCGCCAACGATGCCGGATCTTCAACGCAGTCGCAGGCCGCCGGTGGCACGGGCGACCACGACTCCGGTTCCGGTTCCGGCAAGGACGGAGCCCCCGGCAAGGACGCCGCCACGGAATCGCAGTCGGATGACACGGACGGCAAGGACAACACAGACTCCTCCGGCCAGCAGTCCACCCCCGAGCCGCTGACCGCCGACGAACGCGCCGACATCCTCGCCAAAGCCGAGCAAACCGCATCTGAAAGCGGCAACGGGGTCATCACGTACACGTATTGCGTCGCCTCCAGGGGTGAGGTCGGCGACCTGACCGAGTTCGCCAACATGGTCTTCTCCACCCTCAACGACCCCCGTGGCTGGCCCCGCGCCGGCGTCATCTTCCAGGAAAACGAAGGCGCCGATCCCAACACCGACCCCAACGCCTGCAGCATGACCCTCACCCTGGCCGCCGCCGACCAGATGACGTCGTTCTCCACCGAATGCAGCGACGAGTACAGCTGCCGCGTCGGCAACGACGTCATCATCAACATCGACCGCTGGAACAACGCCACCGAGGGCTGGCTCAACGCTGGCGGCACCGTGGAACGCTACCGTACGATGGTCATCAACCACGAGGTCGGCCATCGCCTGGGGCACCTCGACAACGAGCTGACCTGCCCCGCCGTCAACCAACCTGCCCCGCTCATGCAGCAGCAGTCGATGGACCTGCTCGGCTGCGTGCCCAACGAATGGCCGTTGGACGAGGAATTGTGGGTGAGCGAGTGAACGCCGCCCCCATAACCGGTCGCCTGGCCCCCTCGCCGACGGGTCGCATGCATCTGGGCAATGCGTATGCGGCGCTCGCCGCCTGGCTCGGTGTGCGTGCCACGGGAGGGCGCGTGCTGCTGCGCATCGAGGACATCGACGCCCCGCGCGTGGTCAAGGACGCGGACCGTTGGATTATGGACGATCTGACGTGGCTGGGGCTGGATTGGGACGGCGACGCGGTCTACCAGTCGCAGCGGTTGGATACATACGAGGAGGCGCTGCGGCGGCTGCGGGAACAGGGGCTGGTGTACCCGTGCTTCTGCTCGCGCGCGGACATCCGCGCCGCATCCGCGCCGAATGAGGGCGACGGGTTCCTGATCTACCCGGGCACATGCCGCAGGCTGCCTGCGGCGGAGCGGGAGTCGCGCGTGGCCCGAGGTGATCGGCATTCCTGGCGTCTGGCCGTGCCGGATGCATATGCGGACCCGGACCCTGACACATCCGTCATGTCGGAACACGCGGACTCTGACATATCTCGTGTGGACCGCGCTGCGTGCGATGCGCCGACCGAGGGACTGCCGCGCGTGGTATGTTTCGACGATCGCGTGTTCGGGCCGCAACGTTTCGATCTGCCGCGGCAGTTGGGCGACGTGGTGGTGCGTCGTTCCGACGGGTTGTTCGCCTACCAGCTGGCGGTGAGCGTGGATGACATGGCGATGGGCGTCACGCAGATTGTGCGCGGGCGCGACCTGCTGCGGTCCACGGCGATTCAGTTGTATGTGCGGCGATGTTTGGGGGCGACCGATACGCCGGAGTTCGCGCACCTGCCGTTGATCGATGCGGCCGATGGCCGACGGATGGCGAAGCGGCTGAACTCGCTGGATTTGGGGGCGATGCGCGAGCGTGGCGACGACCCGCGTGCCGTGGTCGGCTACTGCGCGTGGCTGCTGCGATTGGTGGGCGAGCCGCGGCCGATGACGCCGCAGGAGCTGCTGCCGTTGTTCTCCTGGGAAGCGGTGGCAGCGGATACCGCCGACCGCGTGGCGGATGGTGGGTCGCTGTTCCGCTGAGCTCTCGTGTAGCGCGGTCGGGACACGCCCGGTCTGTACGGACTCTGACACTTTGTGACCGTGATCTAAGTCTCAGAACGGCGGATTATAGCCATTCCTGAACTTGTGTCACAGTCGTGTTGCATCAGAGTCTGAACTGGCCTGGTTTTTGTTCCGCTCTTACAGTGAGGCGGCTTGTGCCGTCTGGTGTTCAGAGTACTCGTTCTCGACCTGCTGTGGTGTCTTGTAATCCAGGGAAGCGTGCAGTCGCTTCGTGTTCCACCACGAGACCCACTGGAACGTGGCCAGTTCCAGCTCGCCCAGAGTACGGAACGGCTTGCTGCGCCAGGCGAGCCCGGTCTTGTACGCGCCGTTGACGCTCTCGGCCATGGCGTTGTCGTACGAGTCGCCGACCGTGCCGGTGGACGGGAGCATCCCGTACTCCGGAACGCGCGTGGTGTACACCGTGCCGATGTACCGCGCACCGTGATCGCCGTGGTGCACGAGTCCCTGCGTGCCGCCGTGCTTCGACGCCCGGGAGATCGCCTGCCCCAACGCCTGCAGGGGCGGTTCCCGCGTGCCCATGCCCGTGGCGCACGCCCATCCGGCGATGCGGCGCGCGTACACGTCGGTGACGAACGCCGTATACGCGAACCGGCCGTCGGCCATGCGCGCGTAGGTGATGTCGGCCACGTGCAGCCGGTTCGGCGCGCACGCCCGGAACCCGCGCTCCACGAGGTCGGGCCTGCCGCCCGTGCCCTTGGCGGGACGCGTGGTCACGGGCGCGCGTCCGCGGCGCACGCCCCTGATGCCCGGTTCGCGCATGATCCGGGCGACCTGGCCGCGGCCGATCCCGGTCCATCCTGTTTGTGTTCAATGTTTTTTCGGCGGTGGGGGGGTGGTGACGTGTCGGAACACGTTCGGTCTGGAAGGAGCGGTATGCGCGGCTCACATCACAGGAGGAACGCCGACATCCGGTGGCGCGCGTCGCATGATCGCGGTGACGTTGCCAAGATAGGGGGGGAATCGACGGGGACAACGCTGCGGGAACGTCGGCATCGGGGGAGTTCGTGCCGACGCCGTTCCCGGAGGCGATCGACATATCCGATCTGGTGAAGCGGCAGCGCAGACTGCGACGGTCGATGTGGGGCTTGCGTCTCCTGTCGGCGCTGCTGCTGGTATTGGCGTTGTGCGTCATCGGATACCCGAGGGTGCTGCAATACCAGTCGGATGTGCGTTTGGCGCACACCACGTCGGCCGCGGCGGAACGCGTGGCGGGCTGGCCGTACCCGCAGGCCGAGGAATCTCTGGCCGCCGCCCGGGCATACAATGAACGGCTCGCCGCGTCGGGCCAGCCGATCCTGGGCGAGGCGCACGACCCGTTCTCCGCCGAATCGGGCGGCTCGCGCGCCTCCGGCGAGGACTCCGCATCCGCGCAGGACGAGGAATACCAGTCGCTGCTGGATGCCGGCGGCGGCGTGATGGGAGCGATTCGTATCCCGGAGATTTCGGTGGACCTGCCGATCTACCACGGCACCTCGGAGTCGGCGCTGGCCTCGGGCGCGGGGCACCTGTACGGGTCGAGCCTGCCGGTCGGCGGCGAGTCGACCCACTCGGTGATCACCGGGCATCGAGGCATGGTGGAAGCCATGATGTTCACCCGACTCGATGAGATGAAGGTCGGCGACTACTTCTACATCGATGTGATGGGTGAGACGTTGGGCTACCGGGTCGACCGGATCGAGGTCATTGAACCCGACGACACCTCGCGGCTGAGAATCGTGGAGGGCGAGGACCGGGTCACGCTGATGACCTGCACCCCGTACGGCGTGAACACGCACCGACTGCTCGTTTCCGGCGTCCGGGCGGCGATCCCGGGCGATATCCCGCCCATCGAGGAAGCGCCGCATGACCCGCGCGTGGCCGCGGTGATCGCCGTATCCGGCACGCTGCTGCCACTGCTGCTTCTGGTCGCGTTCCTGCGGCGATGGCCATGGAACCCGATGCGGCACGGGGCGCGCTGGCCGAAGCACTGGTAGATCTCGGGTTTCGGGTGATGCGCTTCCAAATGGACAACGGGCGGCGGGGCGACGGGTGTTGACGTGGTCTTATTGACGTGGTCTTAGTGACGTGGTCTTATTGACCTGGTCTTATTGACCTGGTCTTATTGACCTGGTCCCGTTGACCTGGTCCCGTTGACCTGGTCCGCCGGCGGACTACGATGGACTGGGAATCGTGGCGGAACGCAGAACGCGGAATCGGCGGGGAGCTGGCAATGGCTGCATACATGGAACACAAGGATCTGGCGAACGAGTCGATCGGCCCGGAGCGGACGCGGCAGATTACGGACGGGGTGCATCGGGTGCTCGACCGCATCGCGGAGGCCGAACACGCCGCCGGGCGCGAAGCCGGATCCGTGCGGCTGCTCGCGGCCACCAAAACCCGCGACGTCGGGGAGATCATGGCGGCAATCGACGCCGGCGTGCGGATGATAGGGGAGAACCGGCCGCAGGAGGTTGTAGCCAAGGTCGAGGGCTTGCGGCGGCTGTGCCGGGAGCGCGGATATGCGTTGGGCGCGGACGGCGGTGACACGGCTGCCGGCGGGAACGGGGGCGGCGGCAGCGATGGTGACGGTGACGGCGGCACGTCGGTCGTGGCCGGGCACATTCCGTTCCATCTCATCGGACAGTTGCAATCGAACAAGATCAACAAGGTCCTGCCGGTTGTGGACACCATCGAGTCGGTCGATTCCGTCGAACTTGCGGAGAAGATCGCGCGCCGGGCTGTGGCCGCCGGAACCACGGTGGGCGTGCTGCTTGAGGTCAACGAATCCGGCGAAACCTCCAAATCCGGGTGCGACCCGGCGCTGGCACTCGATATCGCCCGGCGGATCGGCGCGATGGGCGGCGTGGAGCTGCAGGGGCTGATGACCATCGGCGCGCATGTGGATGATGAGCGGGTTATCCGGGCCGGATTCGCGCATCTGCGGCGGTTGCGCGAACAGATCCTGGCCTCCGGGGATCCCGGAACGGGGCATTGCCGTGAGCTTTCGATGGGCATGACGCAGGATATGGAACTGGCGATTGCAGAAGGATCGACCATCGTGCGTGTGGGCACGGCCATCTTCGGCGAGCGTGCGTTCAAGTGAGGCAGGCGCATGGCCTAGACTGTGAAGCATGAGAATCGCACGTTTTTCGCATGATGATGTTCCGCAGTATGCCTTTGTGCAGTATGACGAGGCCGAGGAGAAGGATTACCTGGTGGCGCTCGACGGGTATCCGCTCGGCGGCTCGCGCGTGAACCCGACCGGTGAACGGTATGCGTTGGATGCCGACGGCATTCGGCTGCTGGCGCCGATCATCCCCTCGAAGATCTACGGGTTGGCCAAGAACTATGAGGCGCATGCGCAGTTCATGCATGAGGCCGGACACTCGGACATCGCCCATGCCCCCGAGGACATGATGATTTTCATGAAGCCATCCACCTCGGTCATCGGGCCTGATGACCCGATTGTCAGGCCGAGCGCTTCGCATGACATGAACTATGAGCCGGAGGTGGCGGTGGTGATCGGGCGGATCGCCAAGAACGTGCCGGTGGAGCGGGCCATGGACTATGTGCTGGGGTTCACCTGCACCAACGATGTGACGCTGCGCGACCTGCAGAAGCTCGATCCGATGTGGACGCGCGCCAAGGGATTCGACACGGCATGCCCGCTGGGCCCGTGGATCCAGACCGAGCTCAACTGGCGGGATGCGCGGATCTCGTTCAGCCTCAATGGGGAGGACGTGCCCGAGGCCGGCGGCACCACGGCGAACCTGATCCACAGCATCCCCGAGCAGATCGCCGCCATCTCCAGCTATGCCACATTGCTGCCCGGCGACGTGATCCTGACCGGCACCCCGCACGCCTCCGGCTCGTTGAAGCCCGGCGATGAGGCGGTTGTGCATGTGGAGGGCATCGGCTCGCTGAGGAATGTGGTGGTTCAGGGCTGAGCTTCAGTTCGCACTACTTCGGGGTTTTAATTCGGAGGGCTTGATTTTCCTTGCAAGAGAATTTCAACGCCGAGGTAGTGCGACCACAGGTTGGTTATTCAGCTTTAATTTGCTGGCCTTTTGTAGTAGTTTTTCATAAAGGTTCGTCGGTCTCCAAAGAACTTTGTATCGGTGCTAGTTGCTTCGTGGAGGTTGAATTTCAAAGCGGTAAGCTCTAGCGTGCACAATAAACCAGCGGTTTGTGCAAGTCGGTAATCGTTCGGCGAGCTTTTTCTGTAGAATGTGGCTTCTTTTGCGATTGCAAATTCCACGGCTTCGTGAATGGCTTTGTTGACAATGGCCTGCCCGGAGTCATAGTAGATTTTGATCCTGTCGAAACGCTGCAGCCACGCGAGGTTACGAATGAGAAGATTCATGATGTCACGCTTCATGCGAAGGCGTAGCTGGTTTGGGGAGTTGAAGTCACTTTTTCTATATACGAGACATGTGTAGGTGATGGGAAGACGCGGGAGCATTGAGAGGAATGCGAGAAGCAGCTGCTTACGTATCCGAGGTTCGAGAACGGCATATGCGTCGTGTCCGTTGAGAAGCGGTGAGGTGTGTAGCGGTATGTCTGGAAGATTCCGGGCATGCAACGATTGCTCGTATCGATGAATGAACTCGTCGATGGGACGTGACTGATCGTGAAAGACGATTGCGAGCAGATAGTATTTGGATTCGTGGCCTTGCTCGCCACTCTCGTCAAGAAAGATACTGCATTCCCGCATCCCCTTCGCCCTTTCCCCCGAAAAGTGAAGTGCCGGGGGATATCCCCCGGCATCTTGGAGTCCCGTTCTAGAAACAGGACATGCTAAGTATATCAAGCGCAGAAGTTTTACTTCCTCGGGGTGTCGAAACTGTGGAACTTGAAGGATGGACATGGTGTATGCGGAGGTGATGCTTCGATACGAGGTGTCGGGAGGTTTAGCGTGTGTCTTTCCGAGTGGTAAAGGATTGCCTGGATGGTGGAAACTTGAGTCAACTTCACTCAAGTTTTGGGAATAGAATAGGGGCATGGTCGGTTGACCATATCAGACAGCGGGAATCGCGCCCGAAGACGGCCCGGCAGCAAGCCGCGGCGGGGCGCGACGCATGGAGGATGATATGGAACAGAAGTTCACGACGATGGCCCAGGAGGCAATCGGCGACGCGATTCAGAGCGCGTCCGCCGCGGGCAATGCGCAGGTCGAGACCCTGCATCTGATGGACGCGCTGCTCCGTCAGGAGAACGGCGTGGTCCCCGGCCTGATCCAGGCCGCTGGCGGCGACCGCCAGCGCATCGGGGCTGAGATTCGCAACGCGCTGGTCGCGTTGCCGAGCGCCAGTGGTTCGAGCACCGCGCAGCCGCAGGCCAGTCGCCAGCTGACCGCCGCGCTCGCGCAGGCCGAGAAGGAAATGCAGGCGATGGGCGACGAATACGTGTCCACCGAACACCTGCTCATCGGCATCGCCGCGGCCACCCCGAACCAGAGCGCCGACATCCTCAAGCGCAACGGCATTACCCCCGAGGCGCTACGCAAGGCCGTGCCCGGCGTGCGCGGCGGTGCGAAGGTCACGAGCCCGGACGCCGAAGGCAACTACAAGGCGTTGGAGAAGTACTCCACCGATCTGACCGCGCAGGCGCGCGACGGCAAGCTCGATCCGGTGATCGGCCGCGACCAGGAGATCCGCCGCGTCATCCAGATCCTGAGCCGGCGCACCAAGAACAACCCGGTGCTGATCGGCGAGCCCGGCGTCGGCAAAACCGCCGTCGTGGAAGGCCTGGCGCAGCGCATCGTGGCCGGCGACGTGCCGAGCACCCTGCAGAACAAGAAGCTGATCTCCCTGGACCTGGGCTCCATGGTGGCCGGCTCCAAGTACCGCGGCGAATTCGAGGAGCGCCTGAAGAGCGTGCTCAACGAGATCAAGAACGCGAACGGCCAGATCATCACGTTCATCGACGAGATCCATACGATCGTCGGTGCGGGAGCGGCCGAAGGCTCGATGGACGCCGGCAACATGTTGAAGCCCATGCTGGCGCGCGGCGAACTCCGTCTGATCGGCGCCACCACGCTCGACGAATACCGCGAGAACGTGGAGAAGGACCCGGCGCTGGAACGCCGCTTCCAGCAGGTGTACGTGGGCGAGCCATCCGTCGAGGACACGATTGCCATCCTGCGTGGTCTGAAGCAGCGGTACGAGGCGCACCACAAGGTCACGATCGGCGACGACGCGCTGGTCGCCGCCGCCACGCTGTCGAACCGGTACATCTCCGGCCGTCAGCTGCCGGACAAGGCCATCGACCTGGTCGACGAGGCCGCCGCCCACCTGCGCATGGAACTTGACTCGCAGCCCGAGGAGATCGACGAACTGCAGCGCAAGGTCACCCGTCTGGAGATGGAGGAGATGCAGCTGAAGAAGGCCGAGGACCCCGCGTCCAAGGAGCGTCTGGGCAAGCTGCAGGCCGAACTGGCCAACACGCGCGAGAAGCTGAGCGGCCTGACCGCCCGTTGGGACGCGGAGAAGGCCGGCCACAACAAGGTCGGCGACCTGCGCGCCCAGCTCGACGCCAAGCGCGTGGAAGCCGACAAGGCCGCCCGAGAGGGCGACCTGGAGAAGGCCAGCCGCATCCTGTACGGTGAGATCCCCGCCATCCAGAAGGAGCTCGCCGCCGCCGAACGCGCCGCCGACGAGGCGGACGCGGCCGAGACCGACAACGAGCCGATGGTGCCCGACCACGTGGACGCCGATTCCGTGGCGGAGATCGTCTCCGACTGGACCGGCATCCCCGTCGGCCGCCTCATGCAGGGCGAGAACGAGAAGCTCCTGAACATGGAGGAGTACCTCGGCAAGCGCGTCATCGGCCAGAAGGAGGCCATCCAGGCCGTGTCCGACGCGGTGCGCCGTTCGCGCGCCGGCATCGCCGACCCGAACCGCCCGACCGGCTCGTTCCTGTTCCTCGGCCCCACCGGCGTGGGCAAGACCGAGCTCGCCAAGGCGCTCGCCGACTTCCTGTTCGACGACGAGAAGGCCATGGTACGCATCGATATGAGCGAGTACATGGAGAAGTCCTCCGTGTCCCGCCTGATCGGCGCGGCACCGGGCTACATCGGGTATGAGGAGGGCGGCCAGCTGACCGAGGCCGTGCGTCGCCGTCCGTATTCGGTGGTGCTGTTCGACGAGGTGGAGAAGGCGAACCCGGAGGTCTTCGACGTGCTTTTGCAGGTGCTCGATGACGGTCGTCTGACCGATGGTCAGGGCCGCACCGTGGACTTCAAGAACACGATCCTGATCATGACCTCGAACCTGGGCTCGCAGTTCCTGGTCCAGCCCGATCTGGATGCGGACGCCAAGCGCAAGGCCGTGATGGACGCCGTGCATATGCAGTTCAAGCCGGAGTTCATCAACCGTCTGGACGAGCTGGTGGTCTTCCACCCGCTGACGCGCGAGGAACTCGGCGGCATCGTCGACATCCAGGTGGCGCAGGTCGCGGCCCGGCTGACCGAACGCCGCATCACGCTCGACGTGACGGATTCGGCGCGCGAATGGTTGGCCAACACCGGCTACGACCCGGCGTACGGTGCCCGCCCGCTGCGTCGCCTCGTGCAGAGCGAGGTCGGCGACCAGCTGGCGCGCATGCTGCTGGGCGGTCGCGTGCACGACGGCGACACGGTGCTGGTGGATCACACCGGCGGCGAGCATCTGGAGCTCTCCGCCTGGACGAGCGACCAGCTCGTTGACGATGGCGTGACCGTGGAAGGCGTTGCCGAGGACTGATGGGTGGTCCCCGGTTCGTCCTGGTTCGTTGAAGCGGGCGGTTATGCGGTGGGTGCCCATGTCGGTAGTCCCCGGTTCGTTCCGGATCTGTCCGCTTTGGCCTCGGCCCCTTTAGTGGGCCGGGGCCTTCCGGTTATTTTGGCTTGCGTGGCGGTTGGCGAATTGTATCCGGTGTTTCGCTCACGCCCGTTCCCTCGTCCACGCCTGCCGCTTCAATAGAACATATGTTCGATTCTGCGGTGATGCCACTGGTTATGGTGGTTATGGTGGTGGTAGGTGCGGCGCTGGGGGCGTTCGCCGGCTTTGTGGTGGGGCGTGCCAAGGGGCAGGAGCAGGCTCGCGCCGTCAAGTCCAGTGAGCTGGATCAGGTGAAGGAGGAGTTGGAATCGGCCCGGCATGAGATCGCCTCGCTGTCCACGCAGTCGGCGGAGTACCGTGCGCAGGCCGATGGTCTGAACCAGCAGCTGTCGTTCGTCAAGTCGCAGTTGGCCCAGGCGCAGCAGGCCGAGCAGGTCCGTATGCAGCATGAGAAGGACCGTGCCGCGGCGGAGGTCGAGCGCAGGCGGTCCGAACAGGCGCAGGCATTGAACGAACAGGGCAAGGTGCTTTCGGCGTTGGCCCCGGTGCAGAAGAATCTGGATGCCCTGCAGCAGAAGGTCGCCCAGATCGAGGAGGGGCGCAAGCAGGAGTTGGGCGCGCTGAGCGAACAGCTGCGCGGCCTGGGCGAGCAGCAGGCCCGGTTGGATAAGGAGACCAGCACGCTGTCGGCCGCATTGCGGAACAATAAGGTGCGTGGCGCGTGGGGCGAGGCGCAGCTGCGCAATATCGTGGAATCGGCCGGCCTACTGGAGCATGTGGATTTCGATACGCAGGTGGTGGTCGCCGATTCGGACGGCCACATCCAGCGCCCCGATATGGTGGTGCATCTGCCCGGCGGCAAATCGATTCCGATTGATGCCAAGGTGCCGTATGCGGATTACCAGCGTGCCTGCGAGATTCCGGAGACCGCCTCCGCCGAGGACCTGGCCCGCCGCAATGAGCTGCTCAAGGCCCATGCCAAGGCGCTGCGCGACCATGTGAAGACGCTGGGGGATAAGGCGTATTGGCAGGCGTTTGACACAGCGCCCGACTTCGTGGTGGCGTTCATTCCGAACGAAGCACTGCTTCAGGCGGCGCTGGAGGCGGATCCCACGCTGATGGACGATGCCTTCGCCCGCAAGGTGGCGCTCACCTCGCCGGTCACGCTCTGGGCGGTGCTCAAATCCGTGGCGTATGCGTGGCGGCAGCAGGGGCTGACGGATGACGCCAAGGAGCTGTTCGACCTGTCGCGTGAGCTCTATAGCCGGTTCGTGACTTTGGGCGACCACGCCAACAAGCTCGGTACGGCCATCACCCGCACCGTGGGTGCCTACAACCAGTTCGCATCGTCGCTGGAATCACGTGTGCTCGTCACCGCGCGCAAACTGCAGGCGGTCGATGGCAGCAAGATCATCGCACAGGTGGGAATGCTCGACGCGGAGAAGACCAACATCCGTGAACTCACCGCCCCGGAGGTCACGCAATAGCCCAGAATCGGTTTGGCGGCACTCGGCGATAGGCTGGATGCATGACCGAAGAGACCATGAACACCGCCTCCGCCTTCATCGACGAGGCGGCATTCGCCATGATGACGCCGTATGACCAGATGAAGACGCTGCTGCGCGCCGAGATGGCGGACAAGCCCTTCAGCGAGCTGTTCTCCGTGACCTTCGATCATCGAGGGGCCGCAGTGGTGGGTCATCTCCTGCTCGACACCTTGGAGGAGCAGGGGTATTCGATCGATGATTTCGATGCCGTCGGTGCACTGACCGCAGCCGCCGTACCGCTGGTCGGCGCGATGGTGCAGGCGGCCGCCTCGCGCGGCGAGGACCTGGACGGTTTCGTGATGGACTTCGTCTACCCGTCCATCAAGGGCCCGAGCATTGCGAATAAGCGCGTCATCCTTCTGGATTCCTGGCTGTCTGAGAAATCGTATGTGCAGACCTCGTCTCTGGTCACGCTGCGTAACGGCAACGAACTGAGCCTGGACTTCGGTGTTGTGGAGGCGCAGAACGCGCAGGTCGTCGCCATCGCCTCCCTGATCGGCGGCGTTGACATGACCGAACCGACCATCACCGTCGTCAACCCGGTCAACGGCGAATCGCACGCCCTGCCGTTCATCGAGGTCTTCCACGAATCCGACCTCAAGGCGTGATTTCATGCACGAGCCGAATCCCATCTCCCTGGCCGCCAAGGCTTCAGGCGAACCCACCTTCCGCGAGATCGGCGTAGGGCCATGGGCTCGGGTCCATCCCGGCGAGCCGCGTCCGGACGACCCCCAGTCGCCCAACTACGACGCCCGGTATGATGGCGAGCTGCTGGACGAAGGCGACCGGCGCAACGTGCTCGACCGGTACCGCTACTGGACGGTCGACGCCATCAAAGCCGACCTGGATGCGCGAGGCCGCCACGGGTTCGAGGTGGCGGTGGAGAATTGGACGCACGATTTCAACATCGGCTCGATGGTGCGTACCGCCAACGCATTCGCCGCGCGGCGTGTGCATATCGTCGGCCCGCACAAATGGAATCGCAAGGGCGCGTTGATGACCGAGCTGTACCAGCACGTCGAATACCATCCGTCGATCGACGAACTGATCACCGGCTGGCGCGCCGGCATCGCCGCCGAGATAGCCGATTGCGAGGTCCAACTCGCACAGCTGACCCTTGACCCGTCCCATCCGGACTTTGGGCATGAGTGCATCCCCGATCTGGCTATGCAACGGGTTGAAGTGCGCGAGCGACTGCGTGTACTGCGTGAGGCGCGGATTATCGCGCTCGACATCATTCCGGGCGCGGTGCCGATCGAGACCTACCGCTTCCCCGAACGCTGCCTGATGCTGTTCGGCGCCGAGGGGCCGGGACTGTCTGAAAAGGCCGTGTCGATGGCCGACGATGTGGTGTACATCTCTCAGTTCGGCTCCGTGCGCTCCATCAACGCCGGTGCCGCGGCCGCCGTGGCCATGCACTGTTGGATCGCCCAGCGCGCCATGTAGGGCCGGTCGTATCTGGTCCTTTTGCCGCAGCACGGTCTTGCTGGTGCACCAAAAGGTCTCCATCGGGCATGAGTTATCCACAACACGCCCGAAACCGTTCCCTGCGTACACATGGTCGGGATTCCCGTGTCTGCCATCGCATTATTCGCTAGGGTTCGATGCATGAGAATCAGCGCGGGGATCCAAACAATCATTGATCAGGCAGCCAAGGAAAAACGTTGCTTCTATGGCTCGACCCATTCGCAGCGGCGTGCGATGCTCAATCTGGCCAGAGACGGCGAACTGAAACGCACGTATTGCAATACATATATGACTGCGCATCAATGGGACGGGCTGGTTCCTCCTGGTCGAATGTTGTATACCGCTCGTTCACTGGGGGAGCGGCATGAGCGGCGGGTATTCGCCGGCCATATTGCGGTTGCCGCGCATAAGCTTGATCACCCGTGGCGGATTCATGACAACACGGTTGTCATTGCAGCCTCCTGTTCGCCCACAGTACGTCCATCGAGCAGGCTGCGGCGAATCTAGGCGCCGCGTGTGATTTCGTGTACGAAATCCGGCATTGCGGTCACAACGATAGAGCGCACGCTGATTGACTGTGCTCTGACGTATTCTCTCCAAGATGTTCTGCCCATGTTCGACTCCGCGTTGCGGTCGGAACTGACCACCAAGGATGCCATATTGCAGGAGTGCGATTCCCTGCGGCGTGACGCCGGGAGGGTGCTAAGGGCACTGCATTATGATTATGCGGATGCCCGGAGTGAAAACGGTGGTGAATTCGAATGTCGGGCCGTCATCATAGAAGCGGGCTTCATGGTTCCCGAACTCCAGGTGGAATTCAATATCGATGGCAGGATCAAGCGTGTTGACTTTGTGCATCAGATGGCGCCAGTGCCCCCTACCTGCGGCCGACATACCGCTGGTGGTGTAGGCTCGGAGGCATGATCGAGATTGAGGGGCTCTCCAAACGGTTCGGTGCCAAACCGGTGCTGGACCACGTCAGCTTCACCGCCGAGGACGGCAAAGTCACCGGTTTTCTCGGGCCGAATGGCGCCGGCAAGTCCACCACCATGCGTGCCGCGCTCGGCCTGATCGCCCCGGACTCCGGTCGCGCCCTCATCGATGGCCGGCCGTTCGCCGAGCATCGCGCCCCGCTGCGGACCGTCGGGGCGGTGTTGGACGCCAAATCCGTGCACAAGGGCCGTAGCGCCTACGCCCACCTGCTGAGCATCGCCCTCACCAACGGCATCCCGAAGCGCCGTGTGGACGAGGTCATGGACCTGACCGGCATCGCCGCCGTCAAAACCCGTAAGGCTGGCGCGTTCTCCCTGGGCATGAGCCAGCGCCTGTCCATCGCAGCCGCCCTGCTGGGCGACCCGCACAACCTGGTCCTCGACGAGCCGATCAACGGTCTGGATCCCGAAGGCGTCAAATGGGTGCGCGACCTGTGCCGCTACTATGCCGCGCAGGGCCGCGCCGTACTGTTGAGCTCGCATCTGATGAGCGAGGTGGCCCTCACCGCCGACAACTTGGTCATCATCGGCCAAGGCCGCATCCTGGAGACCACCACCGTGGCCGACTTCGTGGCCGAGCACTCCACGCGTTCGCTGCGCGTCATCACGCCTGAGCCGGAGAAGCTCAAGGCCATCTTCGCCCATGCGCCCGAGGTCACGGTCACGCCGATTACGCGCGAAACCGGCGACCCGCAGGAGGGCGCAGCCTTCCGCATCACGGGCGCCGATCTGGGGGCCGCCGCCTGTGTCTTCGCCGCCGCGCAGCTGGTCACCTATCTGTTCGTGCAGGAGCACGCCTCGCTCGAAGATGCCTACATGACGCTCACCCACACCAGCGCCGAATACCTGGGCCGTTCGATGTCCGGCGCCATGCAACCCGCGCAACCCGCGCAATCCAAGGAGGTGCAGTAATGAGCAGGGGAGCCCACGCCGCGCACGCCAATCGTTCCGCTCGCAACGTCCGCAATGCTCGCAACACCCGCACCCGCCGCCAGCCGCAGCAGGCATGGAACGCCGCCGCACCGAATGCCGGAGACGGAGGCCGTGCCGGCGGGTACGGCACGCGCGCGACGTTCGCCGCGCCGCGCCTGACGTTCCTGAACGCGTTGCGCGCCGAGTTGTGCAAGGCGTTGAGCCTGAAGTCCACGTACGTGCTGCTGATTATCAACGCTCTGCTGCTGCCCGCCGGTTCCGCGCTGATGGCGTGGGCGATGGCGTTCCTGATGTCCCTCGACCCGGCGACCGGAACCACGACGGACGATCCGCAGCCGGTGGCCGAATCGTATATGTGGGGGTCGGCCTCCGCGTTCGTGCCGACCTGCCTGCTGGTGACCGGCATCCTGGGCGTGATGGCGGTGACGGTGGAGTATTCATCATCCACGATCCAATCCTCGCTGACGGCGAACCCGCGCCGCGTGATGTTCCTGAACGCCAAGACGCTGGTGACGGCGGCGCTCGCGTTCGTCTCGTCCCTGGTCGGCCTGCTGCTGGCATGGGCTGCGGCCTACGCGCTGCTGTCCCCGGTCGGCATGACTCCGCTGGCCGACGGCGAGCATGCGCTGCCGTGGGTGAGTATCCTGGGCGGCGCGCTGCTGCTGACCGCCATGGCGGTGTTGGGCGTGGGCCTGGGCGGCCTCTGCCGGTCGACGATGGGCGGCGTGTTCGCCCTGGTCGGTCTGCTGATCATCGCGCCGTCGGCGCTGTCGATGGCGTCGCTGGCGGGCGACCGGTTCGCGTGGCTGCAGTCGGTGGCGCGTTGCCTGCCGGATCAGGCTGTGGGGAATGTGCTGACGGCCGGCGTCGATGTGGCGGTCAGCTCGTCCTCGACGAACGTGAGCGTTGATGTCGAGGCGATGAACACGGCGGCCGGTTCCGCGGCCGGCGCGTCTGCCGGTTCTGTCACCGCCGCCGGTTCCGCTGCCGCCTCCGACCCCAGCGGCCTGTTCGACCCGACCTGGTGGCAGAGCGGTCTGATCGTGCTGGCGTGGATGGTGGTGGCATACATCATCGGGATGATGGTGGTCCGTCGTTCCGACGTGAAATGAGTTCCCGTCCGACATGAAACGCCGCCGGACACTCCGACCGTCCGGCATCATGGTGACCGAATAATCGCCCTGCCTCGGTGAGCGTTATAGCACATTGCCTGACCGTTCGGCCGATTTCTCCCCTAATGGAGAAAACGGCCAAGGTGCTGGCCGCGGGGGCCGGTCATCTGTATGGCACGAGCCTGCCGGTGGGCGGCACGAACACGCATGCGGTGATCTCCGTGCACACCGGGTATGACCGGTTGATGTTCGACCGGCTGAGTCTGGGGCAGGGTCATGTCGGAGACCGGTTCACGATCGAGGTGCTGGGGCACACGTTGGCGTATCGGGTCACCGACATTCGTGTCATCGACCCTGATGATTTCAGTGTGTTCGGCATTGAGGCGGGCAAGGACGAGGTGAGTCCGCTGACCTGCACGCCCTATGGTGTCAACACGCGTCGTCTGGTGGTGACCGGCGAGCGCGTGGACATCCCCGATCCGGCCCCGGCGCCGGATGATGTTCCGTTGGCGCGCCCCGGGTGGTGGCTGTTGGCCGCCGTGGGCGTGGCGATGGCATTGACGGGGGCGATGGTGTTCGCCGCGGTGCCTGCCGGGTTGGCGGCCGCGGCTGCGCCGGCGTATGTGTCGGCGGCGCTGTCCAAGGTGGCTGACGGCACGGGGCATGGCACGCCGAATCAGACGTTTGTGAACGCCGCCAACGGGTTCGAGATCGGCGACAACGCGCCCGACGACGGCGTGGTCTCGTCGGGGGATCTGGTGCTGTACCGGCTGGATCTGGGGTTCACCGCAGCGTCCGCGCGTACGGTGCGCGTGCGTTGGGATCTGGCTGATGCCCCGTATCTGGAGGGTGGCACGGAGTTCTGCTATTCGGGTGCGCAGGTTACGGCCAGTGTTCAGGATGACGGTTCGTGCGTGTTCACGGTGCCTGCCGGCGTGGCGGAGAGCGTGTCGAGGCAGATCGTGCTGCGCGGTCGGGATACCGGTGCGCGTGTGGTTGATGGGCAGCGTGCGCGACTGTGGGTGGAGCGCGTTTCCCGGGCACGTAACGGTAGCTGGGTGGCGGACGGGGAGAATCAGATGCGCCCCGCGGATCCGGTTACGGTGGTGTCGGCGCCGGCGGCGGATCTGGTGGTCCGTGATTATGAGCCGAAGGGCGCGGAACGTCGCTCGTCGTGGTCCGGGGAGGGAGCGGACGCGTCGGCGACCGGCTACGTGGACCTGGATGTTGTGCCGTTGGCGTATCCGGGCTGGTCGTCGCATGGAGCCAGCACGGGCGGCAAGTGGCAGGCGTCCGTGAATGTGGGGGCGTTCCCGGAAGGTACGACGTGGCTTCTGGTTGCGGGGTCCGGTGAGGATTCGTCCTCGTGGCCGTTGACGGTTACGGACGGCATGCTGCGACTGCCGCGTATCAGCGGCGATGCGCGGCTGGAATGGACGCTGCCGGCTTCGGTGCTGACCGACGACTGGGAGCGTGGTGCGACGCGTACGTTCGACATCCAGGTGATTCCGGACGAGGACGCGTTCGCCGCCGATGACGCGCACCTGCTCAATCTGGGCACGGGAGGCGAGCCGGGCCGCGCGCAGGGGCGCGACGTGGACTCGCGGAATGACGACTACGGTTCGCTCACCGGCTATCCCTACCCGAACAACGATTGGAGCCGTGCGATTGTGGTGCGGCCGGGTGACGGCGATTCGATGTCCGGCAAGCTGATCACGCGCCCGTGGACACGTGGTACGACGTTGTTCGACACCGCGAGCATGGAGTTTGCGGCCGCCGCCTCGCAGATCGACATCAACGCCGAACCCGGGTTCGATGCGGTGGCCGTGAACACGCAGATTCGGGCGCATCTGATGCTGGCCCCCCGCCAGTTGAAGCCGAAGGCCGGCATGTCGCTGACGGTGGACGATCAGTGGCTGCCCGGTGAGCAGCGCTGGGAGGGCGACCTGAAGGTGACGCAGGGAGACGTGACGCTGACTCAGGGCGTGGACTATGACGTCCAGTGGACCGCTGCGGGCGAACCGCCCGAAGCTCCACAGAGCGGCTGCCTACAGGTCAATGACGGATGGACCGACGGCCTGCCCGCGGACGACGATGCGAGTGTGCGCGGCCTGCGGGTGATCCTGCATGACACGGATGCCGTCAGGTTGGAGACGGACGCTCAGAGCATCGACGTCTCCTTCGTCGTCCGCATCGCCAAATCCGTCGGGAACGATGACGCGTCGGGCGATCACAGGGTCAACGACTGGATGACTATGCGGTGGACGCGCAACGACGACGCCTCGATGACCGGCTGCTCGCCCAACGGCGTATGGGTGACCTCGCCGCGCGACCCCTACACCGCACTGGGCCTGTCGGTCGTCGCCACCTCGCCGCAGGGCGAGCCGCGCGAGGAGGAGGTCATGCCCGCGGACACGCTGACCTACACGTTGACGCCCTCGGTGCGTGATGTCATGCTCTCCGGCACGGCCATAACCCCCGAGATCCGTATTCCCCTTCCACAGGGGCTGACCGAACCGGTGCTGGACAGCGGCCAGTGGACGATGGAGATGCAGGATGGTGCCGGGGGCAAGGAACTGGTGTTCCGTCCGGCCTCTGCCGATGGCAAGACCACGCCGCAGGTGGGGCTGACGGGTGTCGCGGACCTGCCTCCGATCGTCTGGCATGCACGGGTCAGCAACAGGGCCACGGGCGTCATCCAGGTCACCGCCGGCTTCACGGCGAATCTGGACGCCAACGGTGCGGTCCCGGCCAGGAGCGCCGCCCGGTCCGCGGCCCAGCAATCCACGCCGATCGCCGGCAACCGCATCCAGGGCGCGCGGTTGAGCGCCGTGCGCACCCCGGCCGAGGTCGGCGACGATATCGCCTACACGTTCAACATCTTGGCGAGAGGTCCGAACCGCGACGGCGCGCTGACCACCGTGCTGCGCATGCCTGCCAACGAGGACGACAAGGCCATGCGTGGCGAAGGCTGCTCTTCGGAGGAACCCGACGCCGACGGCTGCACCGGACCGGACGGCAGCTGGCATGACTATTCCGGCGCCTACAGCCGCTACCACGGCGGTTGGTCGCTGGAGGAGCCCGTCACCTTGTCGGATGCCGACAGCACGCCCACGCAGGTCCGCTACTCGGTCGACCCCGTGTTCAGCGGGAACGCGGATGATTACACCTGGCTGACCTGGGATCAGCTGCAGGCCCTCGAACCGTCGCGGCGCACGGTCACCGCCGTCGAATTGGTCAGCGAGTTCAGTGCCCTGGACGAAGACACGCTGACGCTGGCGGCCGCGAACGGCACCATCAACCTGCGCACGAAGGGCAATCGCCCGGATGACACCTACGTGATGTGGGTCGGTACCCCGCAGTTCTCGCATCCCGACGATGGCGCGCAGCCCACGGCGCCGTTCCCGGCGCAGGTCGCCACGGTCGCCTCGTCGATCTCGGGCACCCTGTATAACGTGGTAGCGGGGCGCATGGCGAATGTCGGCGACCGGAAGTTCGTGGATGTGGACACCGGCTTCCGGCATGGCATGCTCCTGCAGGATGACGGCACGGTGTGGAACTTCGGCACCAACGCCTCCGGACAGTTGGGTGTGACCGGCGGGAACCACCAGCCGACATCGGTCGACGGCATCCGAGCCAAAGCGATTGCGGCGGGAGTCTACGGCGAATATATCGTGGCATTGGATGGTACCGTGTACGCGTCCGGGACCAACGGAGATGGGCAGTTGGGCCGCGGGTTCCTCGGCGACGGCGACGAAGGCAAGCAGCATGTGTTCCAGCCGGTCGAGGGACTCAAGGCGTCACGCGTATGGGCGGGCGAGCACAGCGCGGTGGCGTTGGGTGAGAACGACCGGATGTACGTCTGGGGCGGGAACGGGTCACGCCAGTTGGGCCGCACCGGTTCAGCGGCCACCGCTCCCGAGCCGTTCGCCGGAACGATTCCGGGCACGCCGGTCGAGGCGTCGATCGGTGCCCTGCAATGGATGGGCTGGGAACATATCATGATGCTGCAGGACGACGGCACGATCGTCGGCTGGGGCAATAACTCCCACACGGTGCTCAGCGGGACCCAATCACAGGATCCGTCACAGCCTGTAACCGTCGAGGCGCGCGGTTCGCAGGCCACACCCGCCACCGATCCCACGGCGCAGGACGTCGCCCCCGTATCCGAACGCAACGAGACCCGTGCGGATGGCGGCCGGGATGTCGTGCGCGCGTACACGCTGCCCGCCGCGGTGGCGCCGGGCGGGCGCGTGGTGCTGCTGCTGGCCGGTGCCGTCGTGCTGCTGCACCGCAGATAGATAGGGGGTGCCGGCCCGGCGTGGGCGTGTGCGGGGAGACCTGCACGACGCCTCACGCCGGCCCGTTCCGGCCTGCGGAAGAGGTAACCGACGTGTCACACCGCGCTCATATAGTTGGGGGCATGCCAACATTCACACGTGAAGAGATCATGCATTTGGGCGATCTGGCCCGAATCGCGCTGACCGATGAGGAGATCGCCCGCCTGCAGGGCGAGCTCAACGTCATCGCCGACGCCATCAACAAGGTGCAGGAGGTCGCCGGAGACGACGTGCCGCCGACCGCCAACCCGGTGCCGCTGGAGGCGTATCTGCGCCCGGATGAGGCCGAGACGCCGCTGACGCAGGAGGAGGCCGTCTCCGGCGCTCCGGTGTCCGAGAGCGGTATGTTCGTGGCGCCGCGCATTCTGGGGGAGGAGTGAGATGACCGACGAGCTGGTGAAGCTGTCCGCGGCGCAGATGGCCGCGAAGATCAAGTCCGGCGAGGTGTCCAGCCGTGAGCTGGTCGAGGCCCACCTGAAGGTGATCGAAGCCGCCGAACCGAGCATCCAGGCGTTCCTGCAGGTGTCCGCCGACGAGGCGCGCGCCCAGGCCGACGCGTTCGACGAGAAGACCGCCAAGGGCCAGACCGAGGGCCTGCCCGAACTGGCCGGCGTGCCGATCGCGATCAAGGACATGATCGTGACCAAGGGCATCGTGACCACGGCCGCCTCGAAGATCCTCGAAGGCTGGGTGCCGCCGTACGACGCCACTGTCATCGAGAAGCTCAAGGCCGCGGGCATGCCGCTGCTGGGCAAGACGAACCTGGACGAGTTCGCGCAGGGCTCCTCCACCGAGCATTCCGCGTTCGGCCCGACCCACAACCCGTGGGACACCGACCGTGTGCCGGGCGGCTCCGGCGGCGGCTCGGCCTCCGCGGTGGCCGCCTTCGAGGCGCCGCTGGCCCTGGGCACCGACACCGGCGGTTCGATTCGCCAGCCGGGCGCCCTGACCGGCACGGTCGGCGTCAAGCCGACCTACGGCGGCGTGAGCCGTTTCGGCGCGATCGCGATGGCGAGCTCGCTGGACCAGATCGGCCCGGTGAGCCGCACGGTGCTGGATTCCGCGTTGCTGCAGGAGATCATCGGCGGCCATGACCGCCGCGACTCCACCTCGATCCCGGCTCCGGTGCGCCCGATGGCCGCCGCCGCCCGCGAGGGCATGAAGCGCGACCTGAAGGGCATGCGCATCGGCCTGGTCAAGGAACTGGGCGGCGAGGGCTTCCAGCCGGGCGTGCAGGCCCGCTTCAACGAGTCCGTCAAGCTGCTGGAGGAGATGGGCGCCGAGATCGTGGAGGTCTCCTGCCCGCACTTCCCGTATTCGCTGGGCGCGTACTACATCATCATGCCCTCCGAGGTCAGCTCCAACCTGGCCCGCTACGACGGCATGCGCTACGGCCTGCGCGTCATGCCGCCGGCCGACGTGCCGCAGACCGCCGCCAACATGATGGCCTACACTCGTGAGGCCGGCTTCGGCGACGAGGTCAAGCGCCGCATCATCCTGGGCACCTACGCGCTGTCCGCCGGCTACTACGACGCCTGGTACGGCTCCGCGCAGAAGGTGCGCACGCTGATCATCCAGGACTTCAACAAGGCGTTCGAGCAGGCCGACGTGCTGATCTCCCCGACCAGCCCCTCCACCGCGTTCAAGTTCGGCGAGAAGATGGACGACCCGCTGGCCATGTACATGAACGACATCGCCACGATCCCGGCGAACCTGGCCGGCACCCCGGCCATGAGCATCCCGTCCGGCCTGTCCGACGACGGCCTGCCCGCCGGCATCCAGTTCATCGCCCCGCAGCAGCGCGACGAGGTCATGTACAAGCCGGCCGCCGCCCTGGAGGCCGCGCTCAACGAACAGTGGGGCGGCCCGATCTGGCAGTCCCTGAAGACCCCGTGGCTCGACGGCCTGAACAAGTGAAGCATCGGAGGAGCAAGACACTATGGCTGAAAAACTGATGAAGTACGCCGATGCCGTCAAGCAGTTCGACCCGGTCATCGGCCTGGAGACGCATGTCGAGCTGAGCACGAACACCAAGCTGTTCTGCCCGGCGCATGTGGAGTTCGGCGGCGATCCGAACACGCAGCTGACCCCGGTCTCCCTCGGTCTGCCCGGCTCCCTGCCGGTGCTCAACGAGGCCGCCGTGGACTACGCGATCAAGCTGGGCCTGGCCCTGCACTGCGAGATCGCCGAATGGAGCCAGTTCTCCCGCAAGAACTACTTCTACCCGGACATGCCGCGCAACTACCAGATCTCCCAGTACGACAAGCCGACCAACGGCAACGGCTACCTGGACGTGGAACTGGATGACGGCACGATCTTCCGCGTGCCGATCGAACGCGCCCACATCGAGGACGACGCCGGCAAGAACACGCACGTCGGCGGCGCCGACGGCCGCATCGAGGGTGCGGACCACTCGCTGGTCGACTACAACCGCGCCGGCGTGCCGCTGATCGAGATCGTCACCAAGCCGATCGAGGGCGTGGGCGACCGCGGCCCGGAGATCGCCGGCGCCTACATGCGTACACTGCGCGACATCGTGCGCGCGCTGAACATCTCGCACGCCCGCATGGAGCAGGGCAACATGCGCGCCGACGTGAACGTGTCGCTGCGCCGCAACCCGACCGACCCGTTCGGCACCCGCTCCGAAACCAAGAACGTGAACTCGTTCCGCGGCATCGAGAAGACCATCCAGTACGAGATCCGCCGCCAGGCCGCCATCCTGAACGACGGCGGCGAGGTGCTGCAGGAGACCCGCCATTGGGACGAGGCCTCGCAGACCACCGCCGGCGGGCGCGTCAAGTCCGACGCGGACGACTACCGCTACTTCCCGGACCCGGATCTGGTGATGCTGCACATCACCAAGGAGCACATCGAGCGTCTGGCCGCGCAGATGCCGGAGATGCCGCGCGAACGCCGCAACCGCCTGCAGGGCGAGTGGGGCTTCTCCGACCTGGAGATGCGCGACGTGGTCAATGCCGACGCCCTCGACCTGATCGAGGCCACCGTGGCCGCCGGCGCCAGTGCGGCCGGCGCCAAGAAGTGGTGGCTGGGCGAGCTGTCCCGTGAGGCGAACGCCAAGGGCGTCTCGTTGGAGGAGCTGCCGGTGACCCCGGCCGACGTGGCCGAGGTCGAGAAGCTCATCGCCGACGGCAAGCTCAACGACAAGCTGGCCAAGCAGACCGTCTCCGGCGTGCTCGCCGGCGAGGGCACCCCCGCCGAGGTCGTGGCCAAGCACGGCTACCAGGTCGTCTCCGACGACGGCGCGCTCGTGGCCGCCGTCCAGGAGGCCATGGCCGCCAACCCGGATGTGGTCGAGAAGCTCAAGGCCGGCAACATGAAGCCGATGGGCGCCATCATCGGCGCGGTCATGAAGGCCACCAAGGGCCAGGCCGACGCCAAGGCGGTCAACAAGATCGTGATGGAGAGGCTTCACGCCTAGTGCACAATGCTTTCAGCGAATCTTGAGATGGGTACAATACCGTCGAGAGGTAGAGTGAAAGCGAATGACCAAGGGGTGTATGTCATGGAACAGAACGCCGAACCTCCGTTGACTGATGCCGACGCGGTCTCCCGTGAACTGCCGGCGCGGATCGTCATCCCCCCGATTCGGGGCGAGATGGTGCATCTGCGCCCGGCGGCCGTGGAGGATCTGCCGCGTATGGACGAACTGGGCGCCTACTGCGGCGCCTCCCGCATCACCGGCAAGGACATGCAGGCCGAACGCGCCGTGGTCCACGCCTGGGTCCGCCGGTCGGTGGCCTGGGCGGAGGGCCGCAGCGAAACCGGTGTGGACGATCCCGAATCGCGCCGCACCATCGCCTGGTCGATCCTGACCGACGCGGACCATGACGACGACGGCACAGTCGACGCGGCCGAAACCGGCAACGTCATCGGCATGATCTTCCTGATCGACATCGACGGCTGGGCACGTTCCGCACGCATCCAGATCGTGCTCGGCAAGGACTACCGCGGCCGCGGCTACTCGCGCGACGCGATGCCGCGCGTCATGACCTTCGGTTTCGCCCCGGAACCGGCCGGACTGGGGATGCACCGCATCTGGGTCGGCGTGCCGGAGAAGAACACGCGGTCGATCTCCGTGTACCAGTCGCTCGGCTTCGTGCCCTCGGGCACCTCGCGCGACGCGCTGTGGGACGCGGAGAACAACAAGTACCAGGACCTGATTGTCATGGACACCTTGGCCGACGAATACGATCCGATCGCCTCCCTCGACGCCTTCGGCATGCATGTGCTGGAGGACAACCCCGGCGTCAAGGAGGCGCTGAGCATGCGCGAGCACTCGGTGTCCATCCGCAAGCGCAACGCCGAGGAACAACAGACGCGGCCGGTCATCCCGGAGGAGGCCAAGGCCCCGATGCCGCAGCCGGGCGAGGAACCGGGCGAATCGCGGCGGCAGGAGCACGTCCCGCCGGAACAGTCCGAATCCCGCGCCGTCCAACGCTTCCGCGAGCCGGAGTCCGGCGACGTGCGCGAATCGTCCGACGGCGAGGAAAGCAGCTGGCCGTACGGCTCGTCCGAGCGCAAACCGTCGAAGACCGCCTGGTGGCGCAACCTGGGGCGTGGTCGCAAACGCGATATGGAAGGTAAGTGATGAGCGCCGAGGATCTCGACAACTACGAAACCGACGCCGAACTCGCCCTGTACAAGGAATACCGCGACGTCATCAAACTGTTCACCTACGTGGTGGAGACGGAACGGCGCTTCTACCTGGCGAACAAGGTGGATTTCAACGTGCGTTCGGCCGGGCAGGACGTGTACTTCGACGTGCAGCTGACCGACGCATGGGTGTGGGACGTGTACCGGTCCTCCCGGTTCGCCAAGAGCGTGCGCATCGTGACGTTCAAGGATGTGAACGTGGAGGAGGTCCAGAAATCCGACATCGATATCCCCGACGGCATCTGATGCCGCGCGGTACCGGTCGTCCGGCGTCGGGTCGATGAACGGCGACGGACGGAACGCATCTGACGGGTCGATTCCGGCGAACGGATCGGCCCGTTTCCGCTATCCGGATAGCCGCATATCTGCAGGCCGGGCGGACGCCCGTCCATGCCGTAATCGTGAGGATTTGGCGATACCCCATGCGGGATACCGCCTTTTCGGGTAAACTATGCGTGATTTACCGTAATGCAAGGAGAACGGAACGTGACGCAGAAGCAAACCGTGGTGATCATCGGCGGCGGCCCCGCCGGTCTGACCGCCGCATGGGAATTGATGAAGGTCGGCGGCGCGGACGCGTACGACGTGACCGTGCTGGAGGCGACCCGCGAGTTCGGCGGCATCTCGCGCACGGTGAAGCACAACGGCAACCGGATGGACATCGGCGGCCACCGGTTCTTCTCGAAGGACGACCGCATCATGCAGTGGTGGCGCGACACCCTGCCGCTGCAGGGTGCGCCCAGCTACGATGACAGGAAGCTCGGCCGCCATCACGACCTGGAACCGGGCGGGCCGGACCCGGAGACCTGCGACGAGGTGATGCTCAAGCGACACCGCGTGTCCCGCATCTACTGGAACCGGCATTTCTTCGACTACCCGATCAGCCTGAGCCCGAACACGCTCAAGGCCATGGGCCCCAAGCTGACGCTGGAGGCCGGGTTCTCGTACCTGAAGTCGATGGTGCACAAGCTGCCCGAGGACAATCTGGAGAACTTCTACATCAACCGTTTCGGGCGCAAGCTGTACTCGATGTTCTTCGAAGGCTACACCGAGAAGCTGTGGGGGCGGCACCCCTCGCAGATCTCGGCCGACTGGGGTGCGCAGCGCGTCAAGGGCCTGAGCATCACCGAGGTACTGAAGAACGCGTTCCTCAAACTGCTGCCGAAAAAGCAGGACGCCTCCAAGGTGGAGACCAGCCTGATCGAGGAGTTCTGGTACCCCAAGTATGGGCCCGGCCAGCTGTGGGAGACCGTGGAGCGCAACTGCGAGCGCGCCGGTGTGCGTGTGATCACCGACGCGAACGTGGTCCAGGTGCGCCAGGAGGGCGGCCGCATCGAATCCGTGGTGTATGAGGATTGCGAGGGCAACCGCACCGAGCTGAAGGCCGACCAGTTCATCTCCTCCATGCCGGTGAAGGACCTGGTCAACGCCCTGGGCGCGGGTGAGGGCGCCGCGCAGGTGCCCGCCGATATGAGCGAGATCGCCAACGGCCTGCCGTACCGCGACTTCGTGACCGTGGGCCTGCTGGTCAAGCACCTGAAGCTGCGCAACACCACCGACATCCCCACGCTGGGCAATCCGCCGATCGTGCCCGACTGCTGGATCTACGTGCAGGATCCGGGCTACAAGGTCGGCCGTCTGCAGATCTTCAACAATTGGAGCCCCTACCTGGTCAAGGACGTGGATGACACGGTGTGGATCGGACTGGAGTACTTCTGCGAGGAGGGCGATGCGTTCTGGTCGATGAGCGACGAGGAGGCGCGTGACTTCGCCATCCAGGAGCTCACCCGCATGCGCGTGATCAACGGGCCGCAGGACGTCATCGATGCGCACCGCGAACGCGTGAAGAAGGCGTATCCGGCGTACTTCGACACCTACAGCCGCATGGACGAGCTGGTGGAGTACCTGGATTCGTTCGGCAACCTGTACTGCGTGGGCCGCAACGGCCAGCACCGGTACAACAACATGGACCATTCGATGGCCACGGCCATGGAGGCGGTCGACAACATCAAAACCGGCAAGACGTCCAAGAAGAACGTGTGGAGCGTCAATACCGAGCAGTCCTACCACGAAAGCAAGTAACCGGGCTGTTGGCCGGTGTGATCCCGGCGTGACGTCTCGTGCACAAGGTCCTTCTGATGCAGCGGCATCCTCGCCCTGCAACGGAAGGACCTTTTTCATGCGCAGTTATGGTCCTTCTGTTGCACAAGAATCGTGGTTTTGCGGTTGGTCGGCATGGCGTAGTATGGTGAACAACGTCCGTTAGCAATGCTTGCCATGCCGGACGTTTCATCGCGGGTTTTCCGCAATCCTGTCACCAGCCGCAGCCGGTTATATCGCTGGCGGTTACGGCCAAGGAAAGGTACCAACAGTGGCCAATAGCCAAAATCTTGAAGAGATGAAGCTGCCCGAGCTCAAGGAGCTCGCCAAGCAGATGGGTCTTCGTGGCACGTCGACGATGCGTAAGCCGGAATTGCTCGCCACCCTGCAGGCCGCGCGTAACGGGGGAGAGGCCCCGGAAGGTGTAACGGTCCGCGCGCCGAAGAATACTGAGCCTCGCCGTACGCGCACGGCCGAGCAAACCCCGGCGACCGAGCCCGCCGCGCCCCAGGCGGCCGCGGCACCCGAGCAGCCCGCCGCCCCCGCCGCCCCCGCCGCGGAGCCGGCGGAGCAGGCGGAGCAGGCCGAACGCAGGGCGCGTCGCGCCGCCCATGAGCGTCAGTCCGCCGACGAATTCGCCTCCACCCTGCTCGACGAGCTGGATCTGGGCGCCAAGCCGGAATCCCGCGAGCACCGTCACCAGGATGAGGTCGATGACTCCGGGCAGCCGATGCGCCGTCGCCGCCGCGGCGAACGCGACCAGAAGCATGCCCCCGCCGACCGTCAGCGTGCGTCCGAACCGGATCACGAGCTGGACGACATCCTCGCCGCACTGCCCGACCAGAAGCATGAGGACGAGGGCGCGGACCACGAGTTCTCCCGCCGCAACCGCAACCGCGGCGACCGGAACAACAACGCCGCGGGCAATGATCGCCGCCAGCGCCGCATGCGCGGCCGTGACCGCGAGAACACCGAGGACCGCGAGGAGCAGCAGCGTCCGCAGGAGGATCTGGTGCCGGTCGCGGGCATCGTGGACGTACTGGACTCCTACGCGTTCGTGCGCACCTCCGGCTATCTGCCGGGACCGAACGACGTGTACGTGTCGATGGGGCAGGTCAAGAAGTACGGCCTGCGCAAGGGCGACGCCGTGCACGGCACGATCCGCCCGCCGCGCGAGGGAGAACGCCGCAACCAGCGCCAGAAGTTCGTGCCGCTGCAGGCGATCGACTCGATCAACGGCATGAGCGTGGAGGAGGCGGCCAACCGCCCGCAGTTCGCCAAGCTCACCCCGCTGTATCCGCAGGAGCGGCTGAAGCAGGAGACCACGCCGAATAAGCTCACCGGTCGTCTGATCGACATCGTGGCCCCGATCGGCAAGGGCCAGCGCGGCCTGATCGTCTCCCCGCCGAAGGCCGGCAAGACCATCACGCTGCAGAACATCGCCAACGCGATCACCACCAACAACCCCGAGGTGCATCTGATGGTGGTGCTGGTGGACGAGCGCCCCGAAGAGGTCACCGACATGGAGCGCACGGTGCAGGGCGAGGTCATCTCCTCCACCTTCGATCGTCCGGCCTCCGACCATACGACCGTGGCTGAACTGGCGATCGAGCGTGCCAAGCGCCTGGTCGAGCTCGGTCAGGATGTGGTGGTGCTGCTGGACTCCATGACCCGTCTGGCCCGCGCCTACAACATCGCGGCCCCGGCCTCCGGCCGCATCCTGTCCGGCGGTGTGGACGCGCAGGCGCTGTACCCGCCGAAGAAGTTCTTCGGCGCGGCCCGCAACATCGAGAACGGCGGCTCGCTGACCATCATCTCGTCCGCGCTGGTGGAGACCGGCTCGAAGATGGACGAGGTGATCTTCGAGGAGTTCAAGGGCACCGGCAACATGGAGCTCAAGCTCAGCCGCGAACTGGCTGACAAGCGCCTGTTCCCGGCCATCGACGTGAACTCGTCCGGCACCCGCCGCGAGGAGCTCATCACCCCGCCCGACGAGCTGCCGGTCATCTACCGTCTGCGCCGCCTGCTGGGCGGTCTGGAACCGGAGCAGGCCTATCAGACGCTCGTGCCGAGGCTTAAGAAGACGCCGACCAACCGCGACTTCCTGGCCGCGATCGTCCAGCAGAGCAACTCCAGCGCCGTCAACGGCAACTGAGCTGCAGCCGGACGCTGGCGCTGAACGCATCGCGCCCCCTCCCAACACGCCCGGTCTGTGCGGACTCTGATCCATCGTGACCCTGATCCAAGTTACAAAACGGCGGAATATCAAGGTTTTGCACTTGTGTCACGGTCACAGAAGTGTCACAGTCCGCACAAGCCGGGCGTGTTGCGATGGTATGGAGGTACGGCTTGGCGGTGACTACCATCAAACGACCATGGCGCGCGCCATCATCATGATGCGCTAGGCTGACGGGTATGAGCGATAACGAACAGAGTGGTTGGCGCGATTCCACCATCGGCGCCGCCGAAGCACGGGAGCATCCGGAGACGGCCGAGGCCGTGCAGGCCATCGAGCGGCTGCGCGGGTCGATCGACAACGTGGACACGGCCATCGTCATGCTGCTGGCCGAACGGTTCAAATACACGGCCCAGATAGGCCAATGGAAGGCCCGGGCCGGGTTCGCCCCCGCCGACAACGAACGGGAACACCGCCAGATCGCACGCTTGCGCACGCTCGCGGAGCAGGCCGGATTGGACCCGGACATCGCCGAGTCCTACCACACCTTCGTGGTGAGCGAATCCAAGACCCGCCACGAACGCATCGCCGCCCGGTCGTAGCACGTCTCATATCGGTCCAACACGCCCGGCCTGTGCGGACTCTGATCCATTGTGACTCTGAGCCAAGTTACAAAACGGCGGAATATCAAGGTTTTGAACTTGCGTCACGGTCACAGAAGTATCA
>ERZ1673750.413-NODE-413-length-34574-cov-7.183899_pt1 | contig 34574 bp, 33 predicted proteins | sample MGYA00580203_ERZ1673750 | MGnify/ENA primary metagenome ERZ1673750 (study PRJEB41218, sample SAMN15661763) | gut metagenome | host: Homo sapiens | place: Canada: London | collected 2015-08-20/2019-03-30 | study: EMG produced TPA metagenomics assembly of... | reverse complement strand
CTCTTCGATAGAATTTTCAGGGATGTTGTCTATTGTTCAATTATCAAGGTTCTTTTGTGTTTTTCGCTGTCCCTCACGAGTCAGCTTAAACATAATATCATTTCTTTTTCTTAAAGTCAATACCTTTTTTATTTTTTTATTTTATTTTTTTGCAAGTACAAGAACTTGTCTTTTATCCGGTTCCAATCACCAGATATATGATAAAAAAAGTAAAATCAGATATTTCCTTTATTCATCACACAAATGACATATAAAAACTACCTGAAATACCTTCCAGGTAGTTAGCGGAGAAAGAGGGATTTGAACCCTCGCGCCGGTTGCCCGACCTACACCCTTAGCAGGGGCGCCTCTTCAGCCTCTTGAGTATTTCTCCAGCAAGGGTTATTATACTAAAGGTTCCACCTATTGTCAATCCCTTATTTCACAATGTTTTCGTTAATCTTATTTTGTATTCTTTCTTTTACGGTTTCTGCAATTTCATTTGTCTTCATATCTTTATACTTTTCATATAGAAGCGGCTCTAAAAAATGTACCTGAACTGTAACCGGAGTGATAGAATTTGTGTCAAATGGTTTAAATGAATCAATCAACGCTACCGGAACAATGGGACATCTTGCTTTTGTCGCAGATTTAAAGCTTCCGCCTTTAAAATCCTGTACTTGATTTCCATTTTTAGAACGAGTACCTTCTGGAAAAATCAAATAGTTTCTTCCATTCTTTACTTCTTTAGCTACATTTATAATAACTTCCATTGCCTGTCGTACATCATTTCTATCTAACATATATGCTTTCATACATGCAAACACCTGCTTTAAAAATGGTACATTAGCAACTTCTTTCTTTGCAACAACAGAAAACGGCTTTGGACACGCATCAATAATTGCCAATACATCGTACATACCTTGGTGATTTGGAAAGAACATAAATCCATTTTCTTTTGGAATGTTTTCCTGCCCGTGTACGTCTATAATTACGTTACCGCCTTTATTGGCACGATATGTTATAAATCCGAGCATTTTGTAATGTTCTTCTTCTGTATATTTATCCACATGACTTGCGTGATAGCATAATTTAATCCACATATAAGGAACAAGAAGAATATTTCGAAATACCATCATTAAAATTCGTTTCATATTTTTTAACTCCTCTATTTCTTCTTGAAATTTCTCTGTTTCTTAGTATAATAGCAACAACTTTGAAAGTAAAGATAAAAGATTTTATTTATATATTGACATTTCTTCTTTTCTCACTTATACTTCAATTATAGTTAATTACTCAACTAACTAACCAGATAAGTAACTTATCAAGAAAGGAGGACAACGTGAAAATAGATATGAACAGCGAGAAGCCCATCTTTATACAAATAGCCGAAGGCGTTGAAGATGGCATTTTGACCGGAATATTTCCAGAAGAAGAACAAATCCCTTCTATTACAGAGTTTTCTGTAAACTACAAAATCAATCCAGCTACTGCGTTGAAAGGAATCAATCTTCTTGTGGACGAAAACATTATTTTTAAGAAAAGGGGCGTTGGTATGTTTGTAACAAAAGGAGCTGTTAAAAAGTTGAAACAAAAACGTCAAAATCAATTTTATGACAACTATATCAGTAAATTAATAGACGAAGCAAAACGACTGGGCATTACAGGCGATGAGATTATTGCCATGGTAGAAAGGGGATTTTCAAAATGAGAGGAATTGAAGTAAAAGATGTTTCTAAAACATACAAAGATACAAAAGCACTTGATCATGTAGATATTTATCTGGAAGAAAATAAGATTTACGGTCTGCTCGGAAGAAACGGTGCAGGAAAAACTACTTTATTAAATGTTATCAATAATCGAGTGTATGCAGATGAAGGCACGGTTACGCTAAATGGTGATATTCTTACCGAAAACGATGAAGCACTTAATCACTTATACTTTACAAGTGAAAAATTATTATTCCCCGAAGGCATGAAAGTTAAAAAGATTTTCCGCTGGACAAAGGAATTTCATCCTGCTTTTGATATGGATTATGCGCTTCGTGTTGCAGAGCTTTTCGGACTGCCCTTAAATAAGAAGTCCTCCGCTCTTTCCACCGGCTATAAGTCTATACTTAAAAATGTAATTGCATTGTCTATAAATACGCCTTATATATTTTTAGATGAACCTGTGCTTGGGCTGGATGCAAACCACCGGGAATTATTTTACAAATTACTCATTGAGAAATACAGTGAAAACCCATTTACCATCGTAATTTCCACACATTTAATAGAGGAAGTTTCTAATATTATTGAGGATGTTATTATCATTAAAAATGGGAAAATTATCGAAAAAGGTTCTTGTGAAGATTTATTAAAACGCGGATATGCAATTTCAGGAACTGCCGCCTCCGTAAATAATTACATAAGAAACAATATGATTAACGGCAAAGTTATCGGCGAAGATTCCATCGGTAATTTAAAAAGTGTATACATTCTCGGAAAACCGAAGGAAACGTTACCTGAAAACTTAGAAGTTTCTGCATTAGACCTTCAGAAACTATTTATTCAATTAACGAATGTATAGGGGGATGAGATTATGAAAAAGACATTAAAATACCAGTTACACGACTTTCGGACATCTTTATTCGTTTATCTTAGTATCTATATAGCAGTTGCCATTATCATCGGAGTTACTGTTATCTCGACCGGAGCTAAACCGGGCGGCGCAAATGTAAATGGCTATAACAGCATGGACTTTTCATCAACGATATTTACTTTTATTATGGGTCTTGCGATTTTTAAAGAACATTTCTGGATGGTAGCACAGAACGGAATTTCCAGAAAAACATTTTTTAAAAGCTGCATGTACTGTATGTTGATTATTAATTTTATTCTTGCTATCGCAACCATTATTTTTACCTTGATTTTTATTCAGATGTCAGGACTTCATTGGTCTACTATGTTTGGTCTTTTATATTCCAGATTTGACCAGAATATAATTATTACATTTATAGTAAGTATGCTTTTTATATTTTCTGCATATAACTTATGTTTTTTAAGCGGATATTTTGTCACCATTTTATTTTATAAAGCATCTAAAATCGGAAAAGTTGTGATTGCCGCAGGGCTTCCCGTTCTTTTCTTCTTCATACTTCCATTATCTTATGGATTTATTCCTGAGTTTTGGAATACTGTTCTTGATTTTATTTTCCGCATTACCGGCATGGCAAGCGGAAACCCGTTTTATGGAATTATAACTATTTCAGTCATTTCTGTAGTATTGGGAATTGGCAGTTATCCGCTGGCAAAAAGAGTTGAGATATAATTGAAATATTAGCGACTAAGATGTAAAATAAAACTAATAATTATTCGTATAACGAAGGAGGAGAGTATCTATGAACACTAACATCGACATGAACAAACTTCAGGATGATGCCGAGAAAATCTTCACTACCGGTTTTGCCTGTTCAGAATCTGTAATTGTAGCAATTAGAGATGCTTTTGATCTTAATATTCCTGACAGTGCAATTGCCATGAGTTCAGGATTTCCTTGGGGACTTGGCGGAGCCGGATGTCTCTGCGGCGCTGTGGCAGGCGGGGCAATGTGTATCGGTTTCTTATATGGAAGAACTACGCCGGGTGATCCAAAGATAAATAGATGTTTTGAGTTAACAAATGAGTTTCACGATAAATTTAAAAAGAAATTCGGTACAACATGCTGTCGTGTCCTCATCAAAAATTATCCTGACAAGAATTCACAAGAACGTAAATGTCACTGTATCCGAATGGTAAGATTTGCTGTTGCTGCTGTAGCAGAAATTCTAATCCGTGAATATGAGAAAGATAATACCTAAGCATAATTCAGAAAACAAGAGACTAAGAGCCGAGAAATTTCTAACTCTCGGCTCTTTTCCAATATTTCTCCATAAATTTCTCTATTTCTTTTTCTGATAATGAAAATTTCTGTGCCAGCTTGTTTTGTATTTTTTCTTCAGATATTCCCATTTCCTGTAATATTTCTATACACTCTTGTATTCTTCCTTCTGCATATCCTTCCGCATGTCCTTCCGCATGCCCTTCTGCATGTCCTTCTGCATGTCCTTCTGCATGTCCTTCTGCATATCCCCTTGCATGTCCTGTACGCCATCCACTATTAATCATATGATTGTAATCTCGAATTGCCTTTTGTCTTTCTTCATACTCCAGACGTTTTTCATCATCAGCACTCAAATTTACCAAACGATTGTATGCTTTTTCCATGTATTTATCTCCCTGAACAGCCATTTGCATTTCCTCCTTATTCTCTGCATTAAAGAAACGCGCCCATCTGAGTAACTCTGTTTCCGGATATTGATATTTTTTAAGTTTCGGAAGTTCTACAATATGAATTTCCATCTTATCCGTATACAAGAGTTTCCTGCTATCTTCCCATATATGGAATTTAGAGTAATATTCTTCATCATCAAATAATATGAAATTTAAAATTCCCACATGGATACATTTCTTTAACTCTTGATAATCTTCACCTTCATGGATTTGTTCTGAGAACATCTTACAAAGATAAAACAAAGAGCGTTCTGCCCAATAATCATAAGCAATAACCTGCATTTCTATGTCTATCTGTGTACCATTTTCCAACACTACCCGTATATCCAAAATTCCAAGCTTATCTTTTTGATGTTGCTTTCTTAAATATGTAGGAAGCAGCTCTGTTCTTTGAATCATATCTGCTTTGACGCCCAATATCGCCGCTATAAACCCCCGTCTGACATCTTCGTCATTCAAAAGCTCCTTGAAACAAAAATCCACCTTGGGTGACATAATAAATGTGTTGTCGTTACTTTTCATCTTTGTACTCCTTTCCTTGCAGAAAAGACAAATCATTTGTACAAAGATAAACTTATAACTTTATTATAAAGATTCTCCTACAAATATACAACTGCTTTCCTGCTATCTGTTATTTGTGCTTAATAAGTTTTTCTGGAATCCTCTGACCGAATGGTCAAAATGATATTAGAATAATCAAAATAGAATTCTCTGATAAATCAAGTATATGATAGACTTAGAAAAATCTCAAGAGAAAATTTATTCACATACTCGAAACGAATATATTTGAAATAATCTGCAAAAAAGAAAGTCGCCTGCCAATCATTTGAGCGAAAACGATTGGCAGACACCCTCTTTTCTTATATCTCTTTATTTTAAATTTTCATCAATCCATGCGGCTGCATCTTCCACACATTGCACACAACAGATCAATGGCTGAGGACCATCAATATTTTTCAGATCACGACAGTAAATAGAACGGTTTTTCTCTTCAAAAGCCGCTGCCGCTTCTCGGATTTTTTTGTAAGTGTCCATTTTAGTTTTCTTAGGATCATTCAGATCACCGGCACTGTTATACAAGCTGATAATAAGAAACATACCTGTCACTGCACCGCAAGTATCTTTTAATCCTCCCATACCACTTCCAAACCCTTCGGTTATACGGAACATATCTTCTTTGACACCAAGCTCCTCGCAATATGCACATGCTACAGCTTGACAGCAGTTATATCCTTTTTTGAATTTTTCGACTGCTGTTTCTTTTGTTGCTTTCATGTTTTTCACCCTTTTTTCCTTTTTAGTACTTCTTCATCGCCGTAATCTTTTCCTTACAGAAAATACGGATCATTTATATATAAGTACTCTTATAGTCTTATTATAAGGCTTCTGAATTTTTAAGCAACAACTCTTTTCCTGATATTCCCGGTTCTGTCATCTGTGTTGGCTCTAAGATAATATCTAATTCTTCTTCATCAAGAAGTTTTTCTTGTAAAATTAAACTTCTTATAGACTCTCCTGTTTTCATTGCCTTTTTCGCTATATCTGCTGCCTTCTGATATCCTACATGCGGGCAGATTGCCGTAATGATCCCAACGCTGTTCTCCACAAGATAGCGACACCTTGTCTCATTGGCAGTAATACCTTTCACACAATTTTCTACAAATGTCTGAACTGCATATGCTAACGTATCTATAGACTGGAACATACAATAGAATATAATCGGTTCAAACGCATTTAATTCAAGCTGCCCTGCCTCTGCAGCCATCGTAATTGTAAGGTCGTTTCCGATAATATTAAAAGCAACCTGATTAACAACTTCCGGAATTACAGGATTTACTTTTCCCGGCATAATAGAAGAACCGTTTTGTCTCTCCGGAAGGTTAATTTCATGGAAGCCTGCTCTTGGTCCTGATGACATAAGGCGAAGATCATTTGCAATCTTAGATAATGTCACTGCACATGCTTTGATCGCTCCGGAAACAGCCACAAATGAATCCAGATTTTGTGTAGAATCAATCAAATCAAATGCCTGAACAAAATCCATTCCTGATATTTCTGCAATATTCGGAACAATCCTCTTCAGATAATTTTTATCCGCATTAATACCGGTTCCTACAGCCGTACCTCCCATATTTAAAGCACGCATCTCATCCATTGCTTTATCCATACGACGAATATCTCTTTGTATAGCTACAGAATAAGCGCCAAATTCCTGTCCCAGACGGATCGGTACAGCATCCTGCATCTGTGTACGCCCCATTTTAATAACATGATCAAACTCTTCTGCTTTTTTGCAAAGCGCTTCATATAAAAGTTCTAATTCATATTTCAAATTTTTCAAAAGACGAAGAGAAGTCATTTTTCCTGCTGTTGGAATTACATCATTTGTAGATTGTCCACAGTTTACGTGGTCATTCGGATTAACAATAGAATAATCTCCCTTTTTTCCACCAAGTATTTCAATCGCACGATTCGCAATTACTTCATTGGCGTTCATATTTAAAGATGTTCCTGCTCCTCCCTGGATCGGATCTACAATAAAGTTATCATGTAGTTTTCCTTTTAAAATTTCGTCACAGGCTTTTACAATTGCATCTGCGATTGTTTTATCTAAAATACCGACCTCACAGTTTGTAATTGCAGCTGCCTTTTTAATGTATGCAAGACTATTGATAATTTCCGGATGCATATTTAATCCTGTAATATGAAAATTCTCAGCAGCACGAAGTGACTGAACACCATAATACACTGATTTAGGAACATCTTTTGTTCCGATTGAGTCCTGTTCTACACGATAATCTTTCTTTTGCTCATCCATTTTTCATTTCCTCCAACGATAGATTTTCTTGTTGATTTTATTGTATCTTCCTATTAAAATATAATCAAATACATATATTTTTATTATAATTATAACTTTATAATTATGTTAGGAGTTGAAATCATGTTTCAAGGAATGGAATACATATATACTGTTTATAAAGAAAAAAGTTTTTCCAAAGCTGCAAAAAAATTATTTATTTCTCAACCTTCTTTGAGTGCTACTGTAAAACGGATTGAAAAGAAAATAGGTGCTCCTGTCTTTGACAGAAGTACAAAGCCATTAACTCTTACAGAATGCGGTGAAAAATATATCCAATATATAGAACATATTTATTCTTTAGAACACGAATTTTCTAACTTTGTCAACGATTGGGATGGATTGAAAACCGGTAATCTGATTCTCGGCGGAAGTACGCTTTTTTCTTCTTGGGTGCTTCCACCTTTAATGAGCAAATTTTCCAAGCGTTTTCCTCTTGTAAAGATAAAACTGATTGAAGAAAACACTTCTGAACTTTCTGAGCTTTTAAAAAACGGAAAAATTGACTTTATGATTGATAATTGTATATTGGATGAAGAAATATTCTCTCACAGACATTACCATACAGAGCATCTTCTTCTTGCTGTTCCGAAACATTTAGATTCTGCAAAAAAAACCACCTCTTATCAAATCTCTACAGATATGATAAGAGACGGTTCCTTTTTAGATGAATCCATTGAATCTGTTCCTCTGAGTTTTTTCGAACACGATTCTTTTATTCTGTTAAAACCGGACAACGATACAAGAAAACGTGCTATGGATATTTTACAAAAGCAAAACATCACACCTCACATATTATTTGAACTTGACCAACAAATGACTTCTTATAATATTACCTGTTCAGGAATGGGAATTTCTTTCATCAGCGATACTCTGATTCGACAAGTTCCTTCCCATCCTAATGTAGTTTACTATAAGTTAGATTCTAAACTCAGCTGTAGAAATCTGTTCTTTTATTGGAAATCCGGAAAATATTTCAGCCAAGCAATGAAAGAATTTCTCAAACTTACCTCAGAAAAACTTAATTAATTTTCCGAAATTCATCAATAAATCCACGAACATATTCTACTGAAAGGTCTAATGCACCCTGCCCTAATTCCACGGTGGCTTCTTTTGGATCAAACGGTCCAAACCAGCCACTTGGTGCAATCTCTTTTGTATCTCTTACAAGGCGTACGATTCCTCCCTTATAGTCCACTGCCTGAATATATGCAGCCTTTACATTTTCTGTCGGGTGCTGTGGATTCATTGGCTGACTAAGTTCCATATGTACAGATTCCGGATCAATTGCCATCATAACTGCTGTTTCCAGAATATCACCATGTCCCCCATTGTATTTACTGTCAAGCTGCGCTACCAGACTCCACCAGTCAATCTGTGCACAGATGCCGCCTTTGTGATAAACTTCTAACGCTGCTCTGTCGATAGATGGAGTATTTCCACCATGTCCGTTTAATACAAGAAATCTCTTTGCACCGTGCTGCATTAAAGAATCCATAATTCCGTGAAGAACCATATATAGTCCCTCATATCCGATATTTACACTTCCCTCAAAACTCAAATGATACGGGCACACTCCATAATTTACACTTGGAGCTACAATTACATTGTCCATATCCGCAATATGATCCGCAATATAAGACGGAACCATGTAGTCTGTTCCAAGAGCACTCTGTGTTCCATGCTGCTCTGTACTTCCTACCGGAATCACAATAATAGAATCTTTCTCAAAGGCTTCTTTTGCCTGTAAGGTTGTCATTTTTCCCAAATACATAACTATTCCTCCTTAAAACCTCTATTTATTAAAAACAAGAAAATGACGATCAATTGTTTCCTGAGGTGGTTTCTGTGTCAATAAGCTAGTGATAATCATTGTAACAGAACCTAAAATTGTTGCAGGGAACAATGCGTGGAATCCAAATGCCAACGCTTTTACTTCCGGAACTAATGTAAATGCGAGAAGTGCGATAACACCTACTACGATTGATGCGATTGCTCCTGTCGCTGTTGATTTTTTCCAGTACATTCCAAATAAAACCGGTACTACAAAAATTGCCATTCCTGAAAAAGCAAAAAGATTGATTTCGAAAATACTTCCAGGCTGGAATACACCAAAACAGATTACAATAATACCAATTAACACTGTTACTACCTTAGACATTTTCATAACACTATTATCATCTGCTTTTTTATTAATAATTTTCTGATAAATATCTCTTGTAACCGCTCCGGTTGTTGTAACAAGAATTCCATCAATAGTAGACATTCCAGCTGCAACAATACCTGCAATAAAGATAGAAGCCAGGAACGGATTTAAACCTCTCTGAAGAATCATCGGTACAATCTGATCTGCCTTTTCAATCCCCTGGATAGATGCAATACCATTAACTCCCGCCCATTCAATCAAAGTTGCAGATACTAACATTCCGGCTGTTCCAAGGAAAATTGCCTTGAACATCGTCTTATGATCTTTCATTGTAAAGAACTTTGTAAATAAGTGTGGCTGTCCCATTGTAAAGAACGCCCATAGTACAATATTTGACACATAATAAGCCCATGGCATATAACCATTTGCTCCCGGGAAGGTAAGATATGCTTCATTCATTCCCTGCAATGTATTGTTAATATTTTCAAAACCTCCACCCATTACAATTGATACAACAAATGTAACAACTGCAGTTGCAATCATAAGTGAGCCCTGAATTACGTCTGTCATCATAGCACCTTTCATCCCGCCGGTCATACAATAGAGGATTACTACAATTCCCATTCCTACAACGCCTACCCACTCCGGAAGACCTGTAAATACATGAACAATAACACCTGCTCCGATGATCTGTGCTCCCATCATTGGGATTAAGAAGAACAGCATCATGACTCCAAGAATACCGCCCATTTTTTTAGAATAGTAACGATCTGACAGATAGTCTGCCATTGTAAGAAAACCGTATTCATGTCCTAATGTAACTAACTTTCTTCCCATTAAAATTGCTGGAAGAATCATACAAAATACTGCTCCTGGTATGGAAATTGCCATCCCCGCATATCCAACTCCATAGATTGTTCCCGGTGTTCCAAGAAATGTTCCCATAGAAAATTGTGTAGAAAAATATGCAATACCACTAACGATTGCTCCTGCTTTTCCGCTGAGGACGAAAAAGTCTCCTAAACTGGAAGTTTTACGACTTGCATACCAGCCGATAAATGCCATAACTCCAAGATAAATAATCAGGACAGTATAAAATGGTCCTGGTGATGGTTGTACTGCTGCTCCCATTATTTCTGCTCCTCCTTCTTATCGTCTGCATTTTCTTCATCATACACATGATACTCTTTTCTCTTCATACACATTTTGTAATATACACCGATCAGAGCAAATACAACTGCTGCATTGATCAACCATCCATACACATAAGATGGAACACCACCAAGGGATGGGATGTATGTCTCACTGTAGAAAAAAGGAAAAGGAATCATGATAAAAAAGAAACAGATTAAAAATATAACCGTCCATGTTCCCTCAAAATGTTTTTCAAATAATTTTTTCATAGGTACTTCATTCCTCCTTTTGTTGAATTTTCTGTCACTTTAATACATTTCTTCCCTCAGTACAAATTTTTGTAAATAAAGTGCATACTTTACTTTATATTTTAAACTATACATGATATAATACAAAAAGTAAAGTATTTACTTTATATTTTGCAAGATAAATATTTCTTTACTTAAAGGAGATTTCTATGAATATTTTAGATCGAATTAAAGAACTATATCCGCAGTTTACAAGAAAACAAAAAAGTATTGCAGATTACATGACATCAAATCCGGGAGATATTTGTTATATAACGCTCGCACAGTTAAGCCACAACACTTCATCTTCAGAACTTACCCTTCTTCGTTTCTGTCAGAAAGTAGGCTGTAACAGTTTTTTAGAATTGAAAGATGAATTTCGTAATTATACACAACATATGATTCAAAAAGTTTCAGCATCTGACTATAATATACCGACAAACACATGTCCGAATGAATCAGAAAAAGCGGCACTTCTTTTAAATATATGTAATACGGAGATAAAAGCAGCTTCCGATTTTTTCTCAACTCTCAATCTTGATGATATTGCAAACATATGTAAAACAATAAAAGAAAAAAAACGAATCTTCATATTTGCTCACGATATTTCTAAGATTCCAGGTGAATTTCTTGCATTTCGAATGAAGCTTTTATTTTTGAATGTATCTCTTGTAGATCTTGAAGATATTGCCGATACTCAAAAGCAACTGGAATCATTGAATGAAGATGACATGGTAATTTTCTTTTCTTTTCCAAAATATTATTTTCCTATGGAAAGTATTGCAAAAAAAGCAGAAAAAAGTTGTGCTTCTATACTCACTATCACAGATGACCATTCTTCTCCAGCTGTACCTTTTAGTCAATATATATTGATCTGCCAAACCAAAACTGAGATTTTTTATAATTCATTAACTCTTCCGATAGCAATGGTTAACTTAATTTCTTCTTACCTTGCTATGGATCTTCTGCCACCAGCAAAAAGACAGGATTTTATGGATACTCTTTCTTCATAAAGAATATATAAATACAAAGGAGGTAATATTTATGGAAATTGGAGGATTTTTTCCGTATGAAGAAACATCAGGAGCAGAAACAAATTATGCAATCAGAATGTGTCCATCAGCCACAGACATGAAACATTTAATGTCAGGACGATGTGCCATTTATTACTGTTTGCAAGACTCTATGCTAACTGATCAGAGACGGGTAGCCTATCTGCCATCTTACACCTGTGAAACAGTAACTGGTTGTTTCGTCAAAGCAAACTATGAAATCTACTATTATGATGTAGACGAACATCTTGTACCGCAATTTGATGAAACTTTGATCGATAAAATCAGTTTTCTTCTCATTACCGGTTATTATGGATTTTCTACTTTTGACCCTGAGTTTGTCAGAAAATGTAGACGTCACGGTGTAACTGTCATGCAGGATACTACTCACACTGCTCTTTCACCATCCGGATGCTTTGCTGATGTTGATTATGTTGCAGTAAGTCTTCGTAAATGGATGGGAGTGATTTCCGGAGGTCTTGCTTTCAAATGCGGGGGCACTTTTCAGGTTACTCCTCTTCCTGCCGATGAACATCATCTCAGTGTACGTGATTATGCACTGTCTACCCGTCATGAATATGAGCATACGAATAATGAAGAATTAAATAGAAAAAGTCAGGATGCATTCTGGAAAGCAGAGTGGGAACTTCGCAAAATTTATGATATTCAAGAAGGAGATCCTAAATCACTGGAAACAATTCTTCATTATCCTATTGACAATGCCATTGAAAAACGACGTAAAAATTTCGCTTACCTTCTGAAGCATCTTCCAAAGAACCCAGAAGTAAGACCTATATTCACAGAGCTTCCGGATGATGTATGCCCGATGTTCTTCCCATTTCTTGTGGATAATCGTAATGCTCTTATGGAACATCTCGCTGCCAATGAGGTCCCTCCAAAGATTTACTGGCCGGTACCGCCATTTATTGACATTACCGGTTATCCGAAAGCAGAATATGTTTATGGACACATCATGTCTATCTGCTGTGACCAGCGTTTCTCTGAAGAAGAAATGAAAAAGGTTGTAGCAGTATTTGAAGATTATAAAAAATAAATTCATAACATGATCTGTACATAAAAAAGAGGGTGTCACCCAATCATCTCTTTAGATCATTGAATGGCACTCTCTTTTCTTTCGCCTGTCTTTTACTTATTTCTACTCATAAGTTCCTTTTTTTAAGAGTTTTCCACATTGCATCATAACATGTCCACGCGCTATCACCGAACTTAATTCCATATTCTTATCCAAAATAAGAATATCTGCATCCGCTTGCTCTGCAAGCTTTCCTTTTTTATTATTAAGTCCAATTGCATCGGCTACATTGGATGTCACATATGGAAGCGCCTCTTCCAAACTCAGTTGATTTTCCTTTACCATGTACTGCATCTCTTTTAAAAGGCTTCTGACACCGGAAACACCTATTTCTAAGAGTGTTCCATCTTCAGCGTAATTCGACCAGCTTCCATGTCCGTCAGAACTGATTGTAATATGTTCCGTCGGAAGTCCTCTTTTTAAACATTCTTTCACACAATCGGCAGGTCTGTCTTCACCCGTCATTCCACAAGTCAGATCAATATAACCTCCCATTTCAAGAAATCTGTATGATTGTTTCATAAGAGCCGGATTGCGGTTTACATGAGTAGGACGGAAGATTCCTTCCGGAATTGCAGTTTTCTTTAATGCTTCAAATACAGGTTCTAATCCTGCTTCTGCGTCTCCCATATGAAGTACAACTATTCCCGGTTTTCCACTTAACATACCAGCCACTCTTGTTTTACTGGCTAGTCCGATCAATTCATCTAGTGTAACGTTTGGAGCTCTATGGTCTGAAATTGCCAATTTCACACCGAGAACTTTTTCAATAAATACAATGTCCTTATCTGCTTCTCCGGTAATCGTCGGACTAGGATATCCATAAGCTCCCGTCATCATATAAGCACTGACACCTTCTTCATTCAGTGCCATTACTTTTGCGTATAAATTTTCTATGCTTCTTGTAATCCCATCTGTTCCAAGGAGCCCTACAACGGTTGTAATTCCTCCTTCGATCATCTCAGATAATTGAAGCTCAGGAGTACGAGTATGGAAACTTCCTTCTCCTCCGCCTCCCGTTACATGCACATGCTGATCAATCAGCCCAGGTATCACATATTTTCCCTGAGCATCGATCACTTCACAATACTCCGGTACTTCTGTTATTTGATCTGCAATATATTCAATCTTCTCATTGCATATCAATAAATCTTTTTTTCCAAGATACTCCGGCGCATAGACCTCTCCATTTTTAATCAGTTTCATTTTGGTCTTCCTCTTCATCGCCTTTTCTTACTTTTGCAATGCTGGCTACGATATCTCCCTCTTTTAAATTAATAAGTTTCACACCGGAAGTAATTCTTCCAAGAACTGAAATTCCTTCACATTTCATTCGGATAATGATTCCTTCTTTATTAATGATCATTATCTCATCATCATCATTTACCGCTTTGACACCTACAACATTACCTGTCTTCTCAGTGATCTTATAACATTTCACACCTTTACCGCCACGGTTCTGACGAGTAAATTCAACCATATCTGTACGTTTACCCATACCTTTTTCGGATACAATGAGAAGTTCGCTTCCTTGAGAATCAAGCTGCATTCCAATCACTTCATCCCGATCGGATAAGTTCATTCCACGCACTCCCATAGAAGTTCTTCCTGTAGAACGTACATCCTTTTCGCTGAACCGGATACACTGACCATATTTTGTCACCATAAGAATATCCTGTTCATTATTTGTATATTTAACTTCGATCAATTCATCTTCTTCCCGAAGTGTAATTGCCGCAAGTCCTGTTTTTCTTACATTTGCATACTCTTTGATCGGAGTTTTCTTTACAAGACCTTTCTTCGTTGCCATGAAGAGATATTCACCATCACGATATTCATCAATCGGAATCACTGCACTGATCTTCTCACCCGGCATTAATTGAAGAAGATTGATAATCGCTGTTCCTCTGGAAGTACGACTTGCCTCCGGAATCTCATAACCTTTCAACCTATATACACGTCCTGTATTTGTAAAGAACATAATATAGTGATGGCTGTGAGTCATAAACAACTCTTCTACATAATCTTCCTCAAGAGTCTGCATACCTTTGATTCCTTTGCCTCCGCGATTCTGCGCCTTGAAAGTATCGTTGGACATACGCTTGATATAACCAAGCTTCGTCATTGTAATTACAACTTCTTCCTTCGGAATCAGATCTTCCATGGAAATGTCAAATTCATCAAATCCAATAGATGTTCTTCTTTCATCTCCGTATTTATCGCGAATTACAATAATTTCTTCTCTGATAACTCCAAGAAGTAATTTTCTGTCTGCAAGAATCGCTTTTAATCTACTGATCTGTTCCATCAGCTCTTTGTATTCTGCTTCCAGCTTCTCTCGTTCCAGACCTGTAAGAGCACGCAGACGCATATCTACGATTGCCTGTGCCTGTACTTCAGATAATCCGAATCTTTCGATCAATTCTGCCTTTGCTATCTGAACAGTCTGAGATCCTCTTATAATCTTAATTACTTCATCAATATTATCAAGAGCAATTAATAATCCTTCTAAAATATGAGCTCTTTCTTCCGCTTTATTTAATTCATACTGGGTACGGCGTGTCACAACTTCTTCTTGATGCTTTAAATAATAATTTAACATCTCAAGAAGATTCATAACTTTAGGCTCATTATTTACAAGCGCTAACATAATAACACCGAATGTATCCTGAAGCTGTGTATGTTTAAATAACTGATTTAGAATTACATTTGCATTGACATCTCTTCGAAGTTCAATGACAACTCTCATTCCTTCACGGCTTGACTGATCACTTAAATCTGTAATGCCATCAATTCGTTTATCTCTTACCATCTCAGCGATCTTCTCGATCAGACGGGCTTTATTTACCATGTAAGGAAGTTCTGTAACAACGATTCTGCTCTTTCCATTTGGCATTGTTTCAATATCAGTTACCGCACGTACACGTATCTTTCCTCGTCCGGTACGATAAGCCTCTTCAATTCCTCTTGTACCGAGAATAGTACCACCGGTAGGAAAATCAGGACCTTTTACGATTTCTAAAATTTCTTCTATCGTTGTCTCTTCTTTATCTTCAATCTGATCGTCAATAATCTTGACAACCGCATTAATGATTTCTTTTAAATTATGAGGCGGTATATTGGTAGCCATACCAACAGCAATACCGGAAGTTCCGTTTACAAGAAGATTCGGAAATCTTGCCGGAAGTACAACCGGCTCTTTTTCTGTTTCATCAAAGTTTGGTGCAAAATCAACTGTATTTTTGTTGATATCCGCAGTTAATTCCATAGAAATCTTGCTTAATCTTGCCTCTGTGTAACGCATGGCGGCAGCACCGTCTCCATCTACAGAACCAAAGTTTCCATGTCCGTCTACCAATGGATATCTGGTAGACCACTCCTGAGCCATATTTACCAACGCGCCATAGATTGAACTGTCACCGTGAGGATGATATTTACCCATTGTATCACCGACAATACGGGCACATTTTCTGTGCGGCTTATCCGGTCCATTATTTAATTCAATCATGGAATAAAGGATTCTTCTCTGAACCGGTTTTAATCCATCTCTTACATCCGGAAGCGCACGAGAAGCAATAACACTCATCGCATAATCAATGTAGGAGGTTTCCATCGTTTTTTTCAGATCCACTTCGTGGACTTTATCGAAAATATTATCTTCCATTATGTTTTACCTCCTATACATCTAAGTTCTTTACATATTTTGCATTTTCTTCAATGAATTCTCGTCTTGGCTCTACTTTATCCCCCATTAAGGTCGTAAATGTAAGATCTAATTCACTTGTTGTCTCTTCATCCATCGTAACTCTTAATAAAATTCTGTGTTCCGGGTCCATTGTTGTCTCCCAGAGCTGTTCTGCATCCATCTCTCCAAGACCTTTATAACGCTGAATCTTATTATTTCCGTCACGTCCGACTTCCTGCAAAATGCTGTCCAATTCTTCATCACTGTATGCATACCATACTTTTTTGTTCTTTTCCAGCTTGTACAGAGGCGGCTGTGCCAGATAAACATATCCTTCTTTAATAAGATCCGGCATAAAACGATACAAAAATGTAAGAAGAAGCGTACTGATATGAGCACCGTCCACATCCGCATCTGTCATAATGATAATCTTATGATAGCGAAGTTTGGAGATGTCAAAATCATCATGGATTCCCGTTCCGAATGCCGTGATCATTGCTTTGATCTCTGCATTACTATAAATCTTATCAAGCCTTGCTTTTTCTACATTTAAGATTTTACCACGAAGCGGAAGAATTGCCTGTGTGGCTCTGTCTCTCGCTGTCTTTGCAGAACCTCCGGCAGAGTCTCCCTCTACGATATAGATTTCACAGTTTTTCGGATCTTTGTCAGAACAGTCTGCAAGTTTTCCCGGAAGAGACATTCCTTCAAGAGCAGATTTTCTTCTCGTTAAATCTCTTGCCTTTCTTGCAGCTTCTCTTGCACGCTGTGCCATCACAGATTTTTCCACTGTCATCTTAGCAATAGACGGATTTTGTTCCAGATAAATCTCAAGCTGCTTACTTACAACATTGTCAACCGCTCCTCTTGCTTCACTGTTTCCAAGCTTTTGTTTTGTCTGACCTTCAAACTGGGGATCTTCAATTTTTACACTGATAATCGCAGTAAGACCTTCTCTGATATCTTCACCTGATAGATTCGGCTCACTGTCTTTTAATAGTTTATTCTTTCTTGCGTAATCATTAAATGTCTTTGTAAGCGCATTACGAAATCCTACAATATGAGTTCCGCCTTCCGGAGTTGTAATATTATTTACAAATCCATACGTATTATCACTGTAAGAATCATTATGCTGCATCGCTACTTCTACTGCCACGTTATTTACATTACCTTCACAGTAAATAATATCTTCATATAGCGGAGTTTTGCTTTTATTTAAATATGCTACAAACTCTTTGATACCACCTTCATAGTGGAATGTCTTTTCTACAGCTTCTTCTTCTCTTTCATCTCGAAGAACAATCTTTAATCCTGCTGTCAAAAATGCCATTTCTCTAAAGCGCTGTTTTAAAATATCATACTCAAAAACAGTTTCTTCAAAAATGGTATCATCCGGCAGGAATGTTACTTTTGTTCCTGTCTTCTCAGGATCACATTCTCCGACAACTTTTAATTTGTAAATTGTTTTTCCACGCTCATAACGCTGTCTGTATATTTTTCCCTCATTATAGATTTCAACCTCAAGCCAGTTAGAAAGAGCATTTACTACCGATGCTCCAACTCCATGAAGACCGCCGGACACCTTATAGCCCCCGCCGCCAAATTTTCCGCCGGCATGAAGAATGGTAAATACAACTTCAACCGCCGGAAGACCTGCCTTATGATTGATACCTACCGGTATTCCACGTCCATTATCTACAACCGTAATGGAATTGTCTTTATTAATACTTACGAAGATTGTATCACAGAATCCTGCCAGTGCTTCATCCACCGCATTATCCACAATCTCATATACCAGATGGTGAAGTCCGCGTGAGGACGTACTACCTATATACATACCCGGGCGCTTTCTAACAGCTTCAAGCCCTTCCAGTATTTGGATTTCGTCTGCACCATACTCGTGCTGTACTTTTTCTGTACTCATTCTAATCCTCCTAATTTTCTTTCGTTACCTGCCCATTCTGGACATGGAACACTTTATTTATAGAAAAACGATGATTTACAAACTCGTCCACACCTGTACAGGTAATGAGTGTCTGTATATCATGTATACTATCTAATAGATAGTTTTGCCTGTGTTTATCAAGTTCAGACAACACATCGTCAAGCAATAAGACGGGTGTATCGTGAATCGATTGTTTCACAAGCTCTATTTCAGATAATTTCAAAGACAGAGCTGCTGTACGCTGCTGTCCCTGCGATCCGTATTTTCTGATATCTATATCACTGACAAGAAAAGCAATATCATCTCTGTGAGGACCTACAGACGTACTCTTAATCCTCAGGTCCTTTTCTTTATTTTTCAACAAAGCCTGTTCAAATGATAATGCTCCATTGCTTGGTTCATAGACGATTTTTATATCTTCTCTGTTTCCAGTTAACTTTTTATGTATATTAGAAATTATTTTATTTATTTCTTCTATGAACTTTTTTCTGCGCTCTACAATCTTATTTCCATACTGAATCAACTGCATATCCCAAATATCCAGAGTTTCTAAAGCGCCTTTATTATAATCAATTTCTTTTAACAAGTGATTTCTTTGATTTACAATACGATTATAGTTAGACAAGTTATTCAAATATACTTTATCAAGCTGTGACAGCTCAAGATCTATGAACCTTCTTCTTTCTCCGGGACCATTTTTGATAATGTTAAGATCCTCCGGAGAAAAAAAGACAATATTTATAATACCAAATAACTCACTGGCTTTCCGAATAGGAATCTTGTTGATCGCAATTCCCTTGGGACTGTTCTTTTTAAGATGCATATCAATCTGATACTTGATATCGTTTTTTTCAACGATTGTTTCGATATGAGATTCATTTGCTCCAAACTGAATCATATCTTTATCTTTTGTTCCCCGGTGAGACTTCGTTGTACCGGACAAATATACAGCTTCTAAAATATTTGTCTTTCCCTGAGCATTATCACCATAGAAAATATTTGTAGATTTGTCAAACTCAAGAGACAATAATTCGTAATTCCTAAAATTCTTTAATTTCAAAGATTCAATCTTCAATTTTTATCTCTTCTCCATCAAATACTACCTGATCGCCGGCATATAATTTTCTTCCGCGGCGTGTATCAACTTCTCCGTTGACCATGACAAGCCCTTCCTGAATGACTTCTTTTGCTTCCACACCTGACTCTACAAGTCCTGCCGCTTTTAAAGCCTGTCCAAGTTTAATAAATTCTTCTCTTAATTTGATGATCTCCATAAATGATTTTCTCCTTAAATTGCAGCATTAAAATTAACCGGAAGAATGAGATAAATATAGCTTTCCTTATCATCTTTGATAAAACACGGTGCTTTTGCATTCATAAGATACAAAGTTACCTCTTCTTCATCAATCACACGAAGTGCATCGATCAAAAACTTAGGATTAAATCCAATCAACAGATCTTTTCCTTCTTTGTTGATCACAATTTCTTCGTTCATAGAACCAATTTGTGATTTAATCTTTAACTCCATCACTTCATCACCAATGTTGATGATAATTGGTTTTTTATCTCCTTCCTTCACAAGAAGTGTTGCACGATCAATACAGCTTAACAATTCTTTTTTGTTAATTTTCACTTTTGTGTCATAATCGCTGGACAGCATCTGATCAATCTTGAAATATTCCCCTTCGATCAGTCTTGATACAACAATGGTATTGTCAAATTCAAATACAATATGATTATTTGTATAAGATATATAAACCTGACTTTCCAATTCACCGGATAAAATCTTACTTACTTCGATCAATGTCTTACCGGGAACGACTAATTTTTTATCATTTACCTGATCTTTTAATTCAATCTTACGGATTGAAATACGGTGTCCGTCAAGAGAAACAACTCTTAACATATTATCTTTGATTTCAAATAACTCACCGGTCATTAATTTATTGCTTTCTGTATCAGCAATAGAAAAAATAGTCTGTCTGATAACTTCTTTCAATGTAAACTGAGAAATTTCAATGGAATCTTCTTTCTCGATCACTGGAAGATAAGAAAATTCTTCTCCCGGTTTTCCGGAAATATCAAATTTTGCTTTCTCACATACAATTGTTGTCTGCAGATTTTCATTTGTTTCAATTATGACATCATTGTCAGGAAGCTTTCTTACGATTTCAGAGAATATCTTCGCATCGATCGCGATCATACCTCTTTCAAGAATCTCTCCTTCTATATCTGTCTGAATACCAAGTTCCATATCGTTTGCTGTCAAACGGATAATATCTGTTGTAGCATCAATAAGAATACATTCGAGAATAGGCATTGTTGTCTTAGATGGAACTGCTTTGGATACAATGCTGACTCCTTTTACAAGATTACTTTTCTTACATACGATTTTCATTGTGTAAAACTCCTTTCAGGCCAAGGCTATGTATATTATATATAAATAATTTCCGTCTTCTTATTATTAGGGGCTGTGGAAAAGAGGAAAACCCGTTCAAGCCCTTTATTTATCACGGTTTGCAACTTTGAAAAACCTGTGGAATTCGAGAAAATTATCTGTGGATGGTGTTTGGAAAACTTTGGATAGTTTTTTTGTCGAAGATTGTAAGATTAAGTTATTAACAGCTTATCCCAATTTTATCCACATGTTATCCCACAAGTTATTCACATTATGCCGGATTGATCTTTTTCTTAATAATATTGATCGTATTGGCAAGAGTCTCATCTTTCTTCATTTCTGACTCTATTTTTTCAATCCCGTATTTCACAGTGGAGTGATCTTTGCCTCCAAGGATGATTCCGATTGTTTTAAGAGAGTTTTCTTTTTCAATCATATTTCTCATAAGATACATAGACACCTGTCTTGGATTGGCTATATCGGCATTTCTTTTATTACTCTTTAAATCTGCTACCGTAATATTATAATGATCTGCAACAATGTCAAGAATCAGCTCCGGTGTTACTTCTCTGTTATTTTTAGAGGAAATAAGATCTTTCAGAGCCTCAGCTGCAAGTGCAATATCAATCGTTCCTTCATTATTATTTAATTTATAGAGAGCGATCAATTTATTTAAAGAACTTTCAAGCTCTCGAATATTTGTCTTTATATTAGTAGCAATATATTGAAGCACTTCGTCCGGAATATTGTATTTTTCCAGATGATCAAGCTCAATCTTCTTTTTTAAGATTGCCATTCTTGTCTCATAATCAGGAGAAGAAATATCAGCAATCAGACCCCATTCAAATCTTGTGCGAAGTCTTGCTTCTAATGTCTCAATGTCCTTTGGTGGTTTATCACTGGAAATAATGATCTGTTTTCCTAAAGTATGAAGATGATTAAAGGTATGGAAGAATTCTTCCTGTGTACTTTCTTTACCTATAATAAACTGAATATCATCAATAAGAAGCACATCATTATTTCTATATTTATCCCGGAACTTGGACATGGCAGATTCATTACCGCTTGTCTTACCGTTTTTTAAAGACTCAATCAATTCATTTGTAAATGTTTCACTTGTTACATAGAGAACTTTCTTCTTCGGATTATTCTGTAATGTAAAATGTGCAATAGAATGCATCAAGTGTGTTTTACCAAGTCCTACACCACCGTATAAGAACAGAGGATTGTAAGCCTGTCCAGGTGATTCTGCAACTGCCAGTGATGCGGCATGAGCAAATTTATTATTTCCGCCAACAACAAAAGTGTCAAAAGTATATTTTGGATTTAATCCTGCCTTTTCAGCAGCAGATTTTGTCCGTTTCTTTTGACTTGCTTCGATTGACATATTCTGAATTTCATTTAATTTTTCATCATCCTCTGAAATAAATACTACTTCGAATTCTGTGCCGGTAATTTCTGCGATACATACTTTCAATGGAAGAAGATACTTTTTCTCGATATATTCTACGCTTGCATTCATATTTACTAATATAAATACAGTATTCTGTATCACTTCATATACTTTTAATGGCTGTATCCATGTAGTAAATGATACATTGGATAATTCATGTTCTACTCGCAGGTGTTCGATAATTTCAGGCCATTTTTCCTCTACAATGTTCATTTTCATAAGCTCCTAATCCTATATATACTCTTTTCTATTTTACATCAAATTGTAAATTTAAGCAATGTTTAATCAATGTGGATAACTTTATCACAACTAAAAATATGCTTGTTTCTAGAAAAAAATATAGAAAATAATTTTATTTCCACATGTTATCCACGTTATTTTTTGTAATTTTCCACATTTTGTGGAAAATTATTTTGTAGTAAAATGTGAAAATTATTGATAAAATCGTAGGTTTTGCTTGACGGACGAGTATTTTTTGAATATAATCAAAAATGATGTCTTTTAGAAAAATAAGGGTATAACCCTTGCAAAATATAAGGAGGTGGATATCAATGAAGATGACATTCCAGCCAAAAAAGAGACAAAGAGCAAAAGTTCATGGTTTTAGATCAAGAATGAGCACAGCAGGTGGAAGAAAAGTACTTGCTGCAAGAAGAGCAAAAGGAAGAAAGAAATTATCAGCGTAGGCCGCATATATGTGGCCTTTTCTTCTCTAAAAATTAGGAGAATTAAGGATGAAAAACAAAGATTTTCAAATCATTTATAAAGAAGGAAAATCTTATGCTAACAAGTATCTGGTCATGTATATAAGAGAAAATAATACAGATCAGAATCGATTAGGAATATCGGTAAGCAAAAAAGTAGGTAATAGTATCGTACGTCACAGATTGACAAGATTGATAAGAGAAAGTTATCGACTACAAGAAGAACATTTCAAGCGTGGATTAGATATAGTAGTAATTGCAAGAAACAGCGCAAAAGGCAAAACTTACCATGATATAGAAAGTGCGCTCCTCCACCTTGGAAGTCTTCATGAAATAATAGAATGAGGTAACGAAGTATGAAAAGGATTCTGTTAAGATTTATCAGATTCTATCGAAAGTATATATCGGGCCTCAAGGGATCACCCACTTGTAAATTCTATCCCACCTGCTCTCAGTATGCTATGGAAGCAATTGAAAAGTACGGAGCCTTTAAGGGGGGATTTATGGCATTATGGAGGATTCTAAGGTGTAATCCATTTTCCAAAGGGGGATATGATCCTGTTCCATAAAAAAGAAATATCATTACAATTGGAGGAAAAGTCATGATCGTAACGGTGGCAAGCGCAGCAAATTGGCCAATCGTAGGACAGATTTGCTGGTTACTTGGTAAAGTGATGAACTTTATCTATACAATATTAGATAATATGTTGTCTACAGATACTGGACTTGTAGGATTATCTATTATTTTATACACAATTTTCGTGTATACTCTTATGCTTCCTATGACAATTAATCAGCAGAAATCAAGCAGAATGATGGCTGTAATTAACCCGGAAGTACAGAAAATCCAGAAAAAATACAGAAATAAAAGAGACCAGGCTTCTATGATGAAGCAGCAGGAAGAAATCCAGCAGGTATATGATAAATACGGAACATCTATGATGGGTGGATGTCTTCCAATGTTGATCCAGATGCCTTTGTTATTTGCACTGTATCCGGTTATTTACGATATCGAAAGATATGTACCGGCAATTTCTAAAGCATCTCCGGATGTAAATACATTCCTTACAATCCCGGATCTTACAATTGCACCAATTCAGATGATCAAAGACAGTGGTTCTTTCGAAGTTCCGGCAGCTGTGATCATTATTACAGCAATTGCACTTCCGGTAATTTCAGGAGCAACACAGTTCCTGAACATTAAACTGTCTCAGGCTATATCAGGTACTCAGATGGATGAAAATAATCCTATGGCAGGAACAATGAAGACAATGAACATGACAATGCCGTTAATGTCTGTGTTCTTCGTTGCCACACTTCCTACAGGTATCGGTCTTTACTGGATTTTCAGTGCGTTAGTCAGAAGTTTGCAGCAGGTTCTTATTAATAAACATCTGAAACAAATATCTGTAGAAGATTTGATTGAGAAAAATAAGGACAAAGCAGAGAAAAAGGCAAAAAAGAGAAGTGAAAAAGCTGAACGTATTAATGAAATGGCTCAGATGAATGCAAGAAGCTTAAAAGATTCTGCAAATCGTCAGGTATCCGCTATGAGTCAGAAGGAAAGAGATGAAAAGCTTGAAAATGCCAGAAAAAATGCAGAACATGCAAAACCTGGAAGTCTCGCTTCAAAAGCAAATATGGTAAAACATTTTAATGAGAATAATTAGGGGGCGCTATTATGGAATACATTACCGTATCGGCAAAAACAGTGGATGATGCTATTACTGAAGCATTGATCCAGCTCGGAGTAACAAGTGATAAATTAGATTATGAAGTAATCGAAAAAGGAAGCGCCGGATTCCTTGGAATCGGTATGAAACAGGCAGTTATCAAGGCAAGAAAAAAAGAAGAACCAAAGGAAGAGCCTGTTGTAGAGGAAGTTAAGGCAGAGCCAAAGAAAGAAATCGTAAAAGAGCATAAAGAATCAAAGAAAGAACAAAAAAAAGAAAAAGCTGAAGTAAAAGAACCGGAGCAGAAAAAAGAATCAGAGCTTGCAAAGGTCAATGATGAGACCGTTGCAGCATGTGTAAAATTCGTATCTGATGTATTAAATGCAATGGGTATGAAAGATGCCAAGGTTACTTCTAAGATCGATGAAGAAGGAGCTCTTAGTATTGATGTAGAAGGAAGCAATATGGGAATTCTCATCGGAAAACGTGGACAGACATTAGATTCTCTTCAGTATCTTACAAACAGAGTTGCGAACAAGATGCAGGAAGGATATGTAAGAGTAAAACTTGACACAGAGGATTACAGAAGAAGAAGAAAAGAAACTCTTGAAAATCTTGCTAAGAATATCGCAAGTAAAGTAAAAAGAACAAGAAGAGCTGTATCACTTGAGCCAATGAACCCATATGAGAGAAGAATTATCCATTCTGCTCTTCAGGCAGATCCGGCAGTATCTACTCATAGTGAAGGTGAAGAACCTTACAGAAGAGTTGTCGTTACATTGGCAAGAAGATAGAGGAATATAAAATAGGGGCTGGATACAGACCCCTATTTTTTGTATAATTAATAGAAGTATTTTAGATGTAAGGTGGAACAGTATGAATAATCAATATAATAAAGTAATAGCCGCTATATCTACTGCAATGAGCAATTCGGGGATAGGAATTGTAAGAATGAGCGGAGAAGGTTCATTTGAAATCGCAGATAAAATATATCGCGGAAAAAAAGAAAAAAAACTAAGTGATCAGTCATCACATACCATCCATTATGGTCATATTTATGATGAAAATGAAATGGTCGATGAGGTCCTTGTAATGCTTATGAAAGGGCCGCACAGTTATACTGGGGAAGATACTGTGGAAATAAATTGTCATGGCGGCGTCTATGTGGTGAAAAGAATTTTAGAGACTTTGATCAAATACGGGGCAAGACCTGCGGAGCCGGGAGAATTTACAAAACGGGCATTTTTGAACGGAAGATTAGATTTATCCCAGGCAGAAGCTGTCGGAGATATTATTACGTCTCAAAATGAATATGCATTAAAAAGTTCCATCAGTCAACTTAATGGAAATATAAAGAAAAAAATCAGTGAAATTAGAAATAAAATAATTTACCACACTGCATTCATAGAGACTGCGTTGGATGATCCGGAACATATAAGTGTGGATGGATATGGAGAAGAATTACAGGTTACGGTTAACGAACTTTTAGAAGAAATCTCTCATCTATTATCAACATGTAATGACGGGCGTATTATAAAAGAAGGAATCAAAACGGTAATTGTCGGAAAGCCAAATGCAGGAAAGTCATCCCTTCTTAATGTGCTGATCGGAGAAGATCGTGCAATTGTGACAGATATCGCAGGAACTACAAGAGATGTGTTAGAGGAGCATATTAATCTTCAGGGAATTTCACTTAATATTATGGATACTGCGGGAATTCGAGACACAGAAGATGTGGTAGAAAGAATCGGCGTAGACAGAGCAAAAGAATATGCAGAAAAGGCAGATCTTATTTTGTTTGTTATTGATTCGTCTTCCCCTTTAGATGAAAACGATCATGAAATTCTTAAGATGATACAAGGAAAGCAGGCAATCATATTGCTGAATAAATCAGATTTAGATATGATAGTAACGAAAAATATGATTCAAACCTTGTATATTGAATCAAATCCTGCAAAAGCAGAAAGTGAAGAAATGCAGAAAATACCTGTGATAGAAGTATCAGCAAAGAAAAATCATGGAATTGATGAGTTTGAGCAAGTATTAAAAGATATGTTTTTTGCAGGAAATCTTTCATTCAATGATGAAATTTATATAACTAATATTCGTCATAAAACAGCGCTTCAGGATGCATATCATGCTTTGTCAAGGGTAAATGACAGTATAGATGCCGGAATGCCGGAAGATTTCTATTCTATCGATTTATTAGATGCTTATGAAGCACTTGGAAGTATTACCGGAGAAACAATAGGAGAAGATTTAGTCAATGAAATATTCAGCAAATTTTGTATGGGAAAATAAAGATCACTATGATGTAGCAGTTATCGGGGCAGGTCACGCCGGATGCGAAGCGGCTCTTGCCTGTGCAAGACTGGGATTTAAGACATTAGTATTTACTGTCAGTATTGACAGTATAGCTTTGATGCCGTGTAATCCGAATATAGGTGGAAGTTCGAAGGGGCATCTTGTAAAAGAAATTGATGCTCTTGGCGGTGAGATGGGGAAGATCATTGATCAGACATTTATCCAATCGAAAATGTTAAATAAATCAAAAGGTCCCGCGGTTCATTCGCTTCGCGCGCAGGCAGATAAAAACAGATATAGCCGCACGATGAGACAAGTATTAGAGGCAGAGCCTAATATAGAAATCAAACAGACAGAGATTACGAATATTTTGACGGAAGAAAATAAAGTAACAGGTGTGCAAGTGTATTCAGATATGATTTATCGCTGTAACGCGGTAATACTTTGCACTGGTACTTATCTAAAGTCAAAGTGTATTTATGGTGACGTAAGCATGAATACGGGTCCAAACGGATTACAGGCTGCCAATTATCTTACAGATTGCCTGAAAGAGCTTGGAATAAAGATGTATCGATTCAAGACGGGAACCCCGGCAAGAATCGATCGTAATTCTGTCGATTTTTCTAAAATGGAAGAACAGTTTGGTGATGAGAGAGTAGTGCCATTTTCATTTACGACAAACCCGAAAGACGTGCAGATCGATCAAGTATCCTGCTGGCTTACTTATACAAATGAAAAAACACATGAAATCATAAGAAATAATCTGGATCGTTCTCCTTTATTTTCTGGTATGATCGAGGGAACGGGTCCGAGATATTGTCCATCTATAGAAGATAAAGTGGTGAAATTTGCCGACAAGAACAGACATCAAGTATTTATCGAGCCGGAAGGACTTGAAACAAATGAAATGTACATTGGCGGAATGTCCAGTTCTCTTCCGGAAGACGTGCAGTATGCCATGTACCGGACGGTACCCGGACTTGAAAATGTAAAAATTGTTCGTAATGCCTATGCAATCGAGTATGATTGTATTGACGGAAGACAATTAAAACCTTCTCTGGAATTCAAAGATATACACGGACTTTTCAGTGCAGGTCAGTTCAATGGAAGTTCCGGTTACGAAGAAGCGGCAGCGCAGGGAATTATTGCAGGAATTAACGCTGCAAGAATGCTTCAGGGAAAAGAAGCATTTACACTTGATCGTTCGGAAGCTTATATCGGTGTACTGATTGATGATATTGTGACAAAAGAAAGTCATGAGCCATATCGAATGATGACATCAAGAGCAGAGTATCGCTTACTTCTAAGACAAGACAATGCGGATCAGCGACTGACGGAGAAAGGATATGAAGTAGGACTGATTTCTAAAGAACGATATGAGAGACTATTAGAAAAGAAACACTTGATTGCCGATGAGATAGAAAGACTGAAGCATGTACACGTCGGAGCGAACGAAAAAGTGCAAAGTTTATTGGAAGAGCATGAAAGTACACCGCTTACATCAGGAATTACACTTACAGAATTGATTCGAAGACCTGAACTATCCTACGACATTGTACAACCTCTGGATAATGACAGACCTGACTTTCCGGAGTCGTTAAAAGAAGAAGTAGCTGAACAGGTCAATATAGCTATCAAATATGAAGGGTATATATCAAGACAGGAAAAACAAGTGGAACAATTTAAAAAACTTGAAAAGAAAAAAATCCCGGATGATATTAATTATGACGATGTTAAGAGTTTAAGATTAGAAGCTGTACAAAAATTAAAAGAATACAGACCGTCTTCTATCGGTCAGGCTTCCAGAATATCAGGAGTATCTCCGGCAGATATATCTGTACTGCTCGTATATTTAAGCAGTGGATATAAAAATAAAGAAGAGGCACGGGAGAATAACCATGAGTAATGTGTTAACAAAAAAAGTAAAGGAACTTTCGATTGTATTAAATGATAAGCAGATACAGCAATTTGAACAGTATTACAATATTCTTGTTGAGTGGAATAAGGTGATGAACTTAACTGCAATTACAGAATATGAGGAAGTAATTGAAAAGCATTTTCTTGACAGTTTAACAATTGTAGATGCCATTAATATGGAAAAAATTGAAACATTGATCGATGTGGGAACCGGAGCAGGATTTCCCGGAATTCCATTAAAAATAGCATTTCCGCATTTAAAAGTAACGCTGCTTGATTCATTGAATAAAAGAATTAAGTTTTTAAATGAGGTGATTGACTTGTTAGACCTCGATGATATTAAGGCAATCCATGGAAGAGCAGAAGATTATGCAAAACAGGCAGAATATAGAGAACAGTATGATATTTGTGTGTCGAGAGCTGTTGCAAATTTGGCAACTCTTTCAGAATATTGTCTTCCTTATGTAAAGGTGGATGGTTTGTTTGTACCTTATAAATCGGGAGAAATTGATGAAGAATTGAAAAGTTCTGAAAAGGCGGTTTCAATACTAGGAGGAAAAGTGGAAGAAGTAGTTAAATTTCAACTTCCGGGAACCGACATAGGAAGATCCTTCGTAAAAATCCATAAAATAAAAGAAACAAAGAAAAAGTATCCTCGAAAAGCAGGAATGCCGACGAAAGAACCACTTAAATAATTATAACTGTAGAAAAAACATATTATAAAAACCTATTAGAAGTAAACATACAATATTGTTTCATTTCTAATAGGTTTTTTATAATGTTTCACGTGAAACATTTATGAAAAATATAAAATTTATGTTTCACGTGAAACATTTAGTGGATATATACTTCTAAAAATGTTATACTATTTCTAAGCGAAAAAGAAAGGTGATTTAAATATGAGAAGAACTATAGCTATAGCCAATCAGAAGGGCGGAGTTGGGAAAACAACTACAGCTATTAACTTGTCTGCATGTCTTGCTGAAAAGGGAAAAAAAGTTCTTGCAGTTGATATGGACCCGCAAGGTAACATGACCAGTGGCTTGGGTGTAGATAAGGACAGTGTAGAAAACACAATTTACAATTTGATTATCGGTGAAGCAAAAATGGAAGAAGTCTTGATTAAGGATGTGTTAGAAAATCTTGATATTATTCCTACAAATATTGATTTATCCGGAGCGGAAATAGAACTTCTTGATGTAGAAGAAAAAGAATACATTGTCAGAAATGAGATTGATAAAATTAAGGATAATTATGATTTTATAATTATTGATTGTCCGCCTTCATTAAGTATGTTAACAATTAATGCAATGACTACTGCAGATTCTGTTCTTGTGCCAATTCAATGTGAATATTATGCGCTGGAAGGATTAAGTCAGTTGATTCATACTGTAGAATTAGTAAGAGACAGATTAAATCCAAAGCTTACAATCGAAGGTGTTGTTTTCACAATGTATGATGCAAGGACAAATTTGTCATTGCAAGTAGTAGAAAATGTAAAGGATAATCTGGAACAGACAATTTATAAGACAATTATACCGAGAAATATTCGTTTAGCAGAAGCTCCCAGTTACGGAATACCTATTAATAAGTATGATCCAAAGTCAGCAGGAGCTGAGAGTTATTTGAGATTAGCTGATGAAGTAATAGATAAAGAGAATGAGGAATAAGTGATAAAAAACGGGAGGTAATTAATATGGCGGTAAAGAAGAGCGGATTAGGTAAAGGATTAGATAGCCTGATCAAAGATAATAGTTCAGCAAAAAAGACAGCCGCAGCAAATACATCATCCGAAAATAAAACAGAGAAAATGAAATCCGGAGAACAGATGATGAAAATTAATATGGTTGAACCAAACCGAGATCAGCCAAGAAAAAAATTCGAAGAAGATGCATTGTTGGAATTAGCAGATTCCATTAAGCAGTTTGGCGTACTTCAGCCACTGTTAGTTAGAAAGAGAAAAGATTATTATGAGATAATTGCCGGTGAAAGAAGATGGCGCGCTGCTAAAATGGCAGGAGTGAAAGAGGTTCCGGTTATAATCAAAGATTATACAGAACAGGAAATTGTTGAAATCGGATTAATCGAAAATATTCAGCGTGAGAACTTGAATCCAATTGAAGAAGCAATGGCATTTAAGAAACTGTTAGAGGAATTTAATCTGAAACAGGATGAGGTAGCTGAAAGAGTATCTAAGAGCAGAACTGCTGTTACAAATTCAATGCGGCTCCTAAAATTAGATGAACGAGTTCAGGAAATGATCGTTGATGATATGATTTCTACCGGACATGCAAGAGCACTTCTGGCTATTGATGATAAAGAACAGCAATACGACCTTGCTAATAAAATATTTGACGAAAAGCTAAGTGTCCGTGAGACGGAAAAACTGGTAAAGGAAATCAAAAATCCGAAGAAACCTAAGATGAAAAAAAAGGTTGAGAACGAATTTGTTTATACAGATTTGGAAAACCGCATGAAAGAAGTGATGGGAACAAAGGTTAACATCTCTTCAAAAGGTAACGGAAAAGGTAAAATAGAGATTGAATACTATTCAGATGAAGAACTCGAACGAATGTTCGAAATGATTATGAGCATTAGAAAGGATGATTAACAGAATATGGAAAGTAAAATTTTAAGTGCGATAGGAATAGATCCGGCATTTATCCTGTTGTTTCTGTTTCTTTTGATTATTGTATTGTTTGTGTTAAATGTAAGTGTTACAATGAAGTACAATAGATTGAAAAGCAGCTATAACACGTTTATGAAGGGCAAAGATGGAAAGACTTTAGAAGAAAGCATGAAAGAAAAATATGCAGAAGTTGATACCGTCTTAAAGGTAGTAAAACAGAACCGCCTTGACATTCGCGAGATTAATCGTCGAATGGAGAAGAGTTATCAGAAGCTTGGTATTGTAAAGTATGACGCTTTCAATGAAATGGGCGGAAAACTCAGTTTTGCAATTGCTATGCTTGACAACCGTGATAATGGATGGATCATCAATGCGATGCACAGCAGAGAAGGTTGTTACACATATGTAAAGGAAATCGTAAAAGGTGAAAGCTATGTAGAACTTTCCGAGGAGGAAGCTGAGGCACTGGACAAGGCAATCTTCCAGGAATATACTCCGGAAACTCAAAATTAATGATAATACAAACATAGGAAATGAGGAGGAAGCAAGATGTTAGACATTAAATTTGTGAGAATGAACCCAGATGTAGTAAAGGAAAATATTAAGAAGAAGTTTCAGGATGAGAAGCTTCCATTGGTAGATGAAGTCATAGAACTGGATCAGAAAAACAGAGAAATCAAACAGGAAGTGGAAGCGCTCCGTGCGGATAGAAATAAAATTTCCAAAGAAATCGGTGCATGCATGGCACAGGGCAAAAAAGAAGAAGCAGAAGAATTAAAGAAAAAAGTTCAGGTAAATGCAGATAGAGTAGAATCATTATCAGCAGAAGAAAAAGAAGTAGAAGCGAATATTAAAAAAATCATGATGACAATTCCAAATATCATTGATCCTTCTGTGCCGATCGGAAAAGATGATAGTGAAAATGTAGAGATTGAAAAATTCGGTGAGCCGGTAGTGCCGGAGTATGAGATCCCTTATCACACAGAAATCATGGAATCCTTTAACGGAATTGATCTTGAAAGTGCAGGAAAAGTAGCAGGAAATGGTTTCTATTATCTCATGGGAGATATTGCAAGAATTCATTCTTCTGTAATTTCTTATGCAAGAGACTTTATGATCGATCGTGGATTTACTTACTGCATTCCACCATTTATGATCAGAAGCAATGTTGTAACAGGAGTTATGAGCTTTGCAGAGATGGATTCTATGATGTACAAGATTGAAGGAGAAGATTTGTATCTTATCGGCACAAGTGAGCACTCTATGATAGGTAAATTTATCGATAGTCTGACACCGGAAGAAAATCTTCCGCAGACATTAACAAGTTATTCTCCATGTTTCCGTAAGGAAAAAGGAGCACATGGTATCGAAGAGCGTGGAGTGTACCGTATTCACCAGTTTGAGAAGCAGGAAATGATTGTTGTATGTAAACCGGAAGACAGCAAATACTGGTACGATCAGTTGTGGAAAAATACAGTAGATTTGTTCCGTTCTCTTGATATTCCGGTTCGTACCTTAGAATGTTGTTCCGGTGACCTTGCAGATCTGAAGGTAAAATCCTGCGATGTTGAGGCATGGTCTCCAAGACAGAAGAAATATTTTGAAGTAGGAAGCTGCTCAAACTTAGGAGATGCACAGGCAAGACGACTTGGAATCCGTGTAAAAGGAGCGGACGGAAATAAATACTTTGCGCACACACTGAATAATACAGTTGTTGCACCACCGAGAATGTTGATCGCATTTTTGGAAAATAATCTTCAGGCAGATGGTTCTGTTAGAATTCCGGAAGTGTTAAGACCATATATGGGTGGAATTTCAGAAATCAAACCAAAATAGTAATGAGGAAATCAATATGCACCAATATCTGACAGCCATTGGATTTGGAAATATAAAGTCAAAAAAAGAATGGAATGAGATTCTGTCGCAGGTAGAAAACGATTTTAATCAATATGCGGTAGTGTCTGAAAAAGATGATGTGGCTTACTGCGAATTTCGAAAGGAATTCGCAGAAGGAATCGGAATTTCATTGGCGGGAACGATAGATGATGACGATCAATTTGAACGAGAGTTTTACTATCCGTATTTTGCCGGAAGCGGAATCACAACATATGCGGAAATTGTAGCAGAGAAACGAATAGACAGAGAAGCATATATCGGAGTATGTGAAGATGCAAAAGTAGGTATCAATATTATTTTTCATGTCCAAAATGCAGATGACTACATTAAAAATATAGACAAAGTGGATTATCTGGAAAAGGTTCCGTCTATTACTTTGTCGGGATTGTGCAACGAAGGAACCATTCTTCTTCCTGTAAGAAAAGATGAAAAACAGGAGCAGAAGCAAAAAGAGCAGAGCAATAACCGAATGGAGCTGTTGATCGCCGCAAAAAACGGTGACCCGGCAGCGATTCAGGGACTGACGCTTGATGATATTGATACATATTCTAAAGTTTCCAGACGTTTGATCACAGAAGACGTGTTCAGTATTGTAGATACTTATATGATGCCTTATGGAGCAGAATGTGATCTGTATTCCATCTTAGGTACAATTATAAAAGTGCGAAAAACGTGTAATGAATACACAAAAGAGGCAATATATATTATGAGTCTGGATGTAAATGATCTGTTATTTGATGTCTGTGTTCCGGTCAACAATACCATGGGAGAGCCGGAAGAAGGGCGTAGATTCAAGGGAAATATATGGCTTCAGGGCTATATTAATTTCTAAAATGGCTTTGACAATAAAGAATGATTAAAGTATAATGGAGAAGACATCGATTGATGTCTTCTTTATTAGTTATGTGTTGAATAAATGAAAATAATTTCCCATAGTTAAATGGATATAACACACCCATCCTAAGGAGGAACCAAGGTTATCATTTTCTAAAAAATTTAGGGTTTAAATCCAGTTAAGAAGGGTAAAAATTGACACAAAGGCGTTGCCCTAAGAGGGGAGTGCTTTGATGTCACCAACATGAAAAATAATAGTAATTAACAGCTTGAAAAAA
>ERZ1673750.407-NODE-407-length-34978-cov-6.442831_pt1 | contig 34978 bp, 24 predicted proteins | sample MGYA00580203_ERZ1673750 | MGnify/ENA primary metagenome ERZ1673750 (study PRJEB41218, sample SAMN15661763) | gut metagenome | host: Homo sapiens | place: Canada: London | collected 2015-08-20/2019-03-30 | study: EMG produced TPA metagenomics assembly of... | reverse complement strand
TGATGCTCGGCGCCAACGCCGCCGGCTTCGTCAAGGTCGCCAACGCCATGGTCGCGCAGGGCATCCTGTGATCGCGTAGGCGCGTAACGTTTGGTGCGCATTCGCGGATAACGCGAAGGCCCGCCGAAACCAGTATTCGCATTGGTTTCGGCGGGCCTTTCGTGTCCTGCAGCAGGTTTGGCCACCCCAGTCGCTTCGCGACAGCTCCCCACCAACGGTGGCGGCGCGCGATCACCGGGTCGCCATCATGTCGATTGCCTCCATCCGGCGAAAGTCACATCCCGCAGGCCAGAAACGGGACCTTTACGGGATGAGGCACGGGCTGCCACCAACCCCGCGCTCTCAAAACTCGCAGATACAAGGCTAAATCCAACAAGAACGGCCCGTATCTGCGAGTTTTGAGAGCGCGATTCCCGCAACAACGGAAAATACTGGCGGGAAGGCGGCTCTCGGGAGCATCCCGTCCGCATCAAGCGCCCCCCCCATGCAATCAGTCGTCACGACATGCCGTCGGGGAATGATGGCCGCCACCGATTTCTCAGCGGCGGCCATCCCGACATGCCAGAATCTTGGGATGGCGGCTCGCCCCTTACTCGGCGCGGCGGCGCAGCAGCACCACGCCGGCACCGGCGGCCAGCAGCAGGACCGCGGCCACGGCGAACGCCATCGTCGAGGCACCCGTCTTGCTCAGGCCGCTCGGCTCGGTGGCATCCACCTTGCCGTTCGGGCTCGGCTTGACCGCCGGCTTCTGCGGCGCGGCAAGCGCGTCAGCCACCTGGGCGGGAGTCGCGTCCTCGTCGGCGGCGACCTTCTTCGCAGCGTCGAAGGCGGCCTCGAACTCGTCCGAGCCGGCCTCCGCGATCACCTCGTTCAGAGCTGTCTTGTCGGCGGACCTGACAGTCATCTCGAAGGACTTCGCGAAGTCCGTGCCCTTGAGCGCCACCGTCACCGTGACCTTGCCGGCCGCAGCGAACGGCTTCGCTGGATCAACAGGCTTACCGGCTAGGCGCGTCTTTATGGCGTGGCTAGTCCACGAAGTATCAATGTTCAGCCGATATTATCGACGTTGTGAAATGAAAGTAGGAGATGTGCTGTGATTAGTGATGCCGAGTTTGACCGTTGGGGCGAAGCCGCCGAGCGTGGCGATTACGGTGGAAGTAAGCTCGGGGTTTTGCTTAAAACAAACGGATTTATAAGCCCTCTCATTGTAGCAAGGGGTTGCCTGTCATCTAACCCAAACCGCCATAAGGAAATCCAATGGCAGAAATGGCTTTTACCGCCAGCCACGGCGCGCGGATGCTGAGGGAGTCGAACCCGCAGATCACCACTGTCGATCAGCACATGGAGATGCGCGGCAAGGTGATGGCCGACATCGTCATCAAAAAGATTCACGGCATCGACTCGCCGCGTACGGTGATGTTGCCGACCGAGCTGGTGGTGCGGCAGTCGGCGTGACCTGCGCAGGCTCGCGGCTGGACGCCGGCCGCGAGCCGTTGCGGGACCTCAGGATTTTGCGTCGGGGCCGACATCGGGATTCACGCCACCGACATGGCTGCCGGCCGCCGCGACTGCGTCCAACGCGGTGCGCAGATGCGCAGGCGGAATCACCCTCCGCCACGCCATCAGAGAGGCCCAGTCGGCCACGATCCTGAAATACCTACGCCGCGCGGCCGGCCGCGACAGGCTCAGATCATGCAGGCCGCCGCGAATCGTCGCCAGCGTCACCACATCGCCGAGGTTGAGCGCCGCCTGGCGAATCGCCGTGATGTCCAGCACGGAATCCGCCTCGCGCATCGCCTCATCCCATGTGGGCTGCAGCATGGTCCGGTCGGACGTGCACACCAGCACGGGAATGCGGATGTCGAGCCGGCGCGACACCTCGGCCTGCGCATTGTAGATCGCCCGCATCCACCCGGCGCGGGGAAAGAAACGCTGCGGGTCCACCAGCGGATGGCGCAGATAATCCCAGTCGCCGCCGGTCTCGCAATCGATGCAGCGGCCGTAGAACCCCGGATCGCGCATCGGCATCACCGTTTTGCCGCCGCCCAGCTGGAACGCCTGAACCACGGGCGTCGACAGTATGCGGAACATGCGGTTGCCTTGCAATTCCAGCCAAGGCGAGTCCAGCGCGACCGCCTCGACGTGATGCGGCCGCTGCGAATTCAGCCACAGCACCGAGCTCAGCCCGCCCTGCGAATGGGCGACCAGCAGGATGCGCACCTGCTCGCCCTGCTCGGCGACGACCAGGTCGCGTAGGGCGTTGAATTCCGCCGCATAATCGTGCAGATCCTCGATATATCCAGGGGTCTGTCCATCCCGCAACGACCGCCCGAACTTGCGCAGGTCGACGGCGTAGAAGGGAATGCCGAGCGATTCCCAGAACTCGGATTCGTGACGGCGGTAGAAATAGTCGTTCCACCCGTGCACGTACATCACCGCGAGCCGGTGCCCGCGCAGCGCGAACCGCTGACGCCTCCATCGCGCTCTCATGGGCAGCTTCGAGGGGTCCCGGCGCACGAATGTGGCGACGATATCGCCTTCGTCATCATGGCCGAGATGGATCGTCGCCTGCTGGTAGCCGTCCATTACGCAGTCGGGCTGCCAGTCGTCCACGGTGGGGCGCGCGGTGAGTTGGATATGCAGCGGATCGGTCATGATTTCAATGTACTCGCGTCGCGGGAACCGACAGGACGACTATGCCCCGCATTATCTGAACGCGAACGCGAAATACAACAGATTGCGCAGCCATGTCGGAATGCGTCGACACAGGCGAGCCACGGATGGCGAGCCACACGGCGGTCGGGCGGCGGACCGCGACTGAGGAAAGGCTCCGCATGCCACGGCCGGCACAACGACAGACACCCCTTGTGACCGTTTACATCATCTGCGTATACTCGAACCTGTACGCGGTCGTCCGACGACGGCCGCACGCGTAAAGGAACAATGATGTCAACAACTATTCACGCGCCGAACAAGGTAGCATCAACGAGCGGCAAACCGACCCGGCGTCTGGCGAACCGCACTCGGACGAAGTCGTCTGCACGTTCCAACGAAACACCGGTAGACCAGAACAGCGATAAGCAACCGGCGAATATCCAGCAACACGAAGCAAACACCGATGCCATGGATTCCATGGACGATGCACAGAAAAAGCCGACCATCCGCGACGTCGCCCGTCTCGCGGGAGTATCGTACGGAACGGTCTCCCGGTATCTGAACGGCAACACCCACGTCTCGCAGGACGCAGCCGAACGCATCGCAGCAGCCATCACCAAATCACAGTACACGCCGAACAACGCCGCACGCTCACTCGCGCAACGCCGCACACTCACCGTCGCGCTGATCATCCAGGTCGAATCGAACGAGACCATCGCGCAGGCCAGTATGTCAAGGGCGATGGCCGGCGCCAACCAGGTCCTCGGCGACGCGGGCTACCAGATGGTCACGCTGATCGCCAACAGCGAGGACTCCACGCGCCGCATCGCGCAGCTGGTGCAAAGCGACTTTTCGGACGGGTACCTGCTGTTCTCACTGAGCGAGGACAGCATGCTCGCCAACACGTTCGCATCGGTCAAGCGGCCGGTGGTCCTCTCGGAAGTCAGAGAACGCGAGAACCTGCCGTTCCCGGCCGTGGACTTCACCAACACCGAGGGGCAGCGCGACATCACGCGCTACCTGCTCGACCAGGGGAGGACCAAGCTGGTGTACGTGTGCGGCCCCGGATACTCACCATCGTCGAACAACCGCTTCGACGGCTTCAAGGCGGCGATGGGTGACCGGTTCAACGAGCGCCACGTCTACTACGCGGACGACTGGGAGGGCACCAGCGGCGAAATGGCCGTGGTCGAGTTCCAACCCATGCTTGACGAGCTGGACGGATTCGTGTGCGCCAACGACAGCATCGCGCTGGGCGTCATCAACCAGTTGAACCGGTTCGGGTATCGGGTGCCGGACGACATCGCGGTCACGGGATTCGACGATTCGCCAATCGCCCTGCTGGCGAACCCGAAGCTGACCACCGTGCGGCAGGATTCGCAGCTGCAAGGCGAGACGATGTCGAGGCTGTTGCTGTCCATGCTGCAAGGCGACATCGTGGAGCCGCATTACGTGCAGCTGCTGCCGACGACCATCGCGGAACGCCAATCGGCGTGATCTAGGAAGAACCACGCTCTCAAAACTCGCAGATACAGGGCGAAAATAACGAATAGTCCCTTGTACCTGCGAATTTTGAGAGCCTCATATTGCAACGCACGACCCCACGCGGCCGTTGCCGGAGCGCCACCGCCGGGCGCACTCCGATTCTTCCGTATGTCGGCAAGGTTTTCACGATACAATGGTTCAGTCTGTAACCGGTCACAAGCAGTTGCGGACACGACAGATAATCAACAGCAGATCATCACGAAAGGGGAAATCATGGCTGATAGATTCGGAGCTTTTCTGCCTCACGACACCTCGGGCGACGTTGCCCAGCTGCACGGCATCGGTCTGCAAAAATTCGGCGACACCTGGTATGCATATGGCGAGAACAAGGTAAACGGCAATTTGTTCCAGGGCGTGTGCTGTTATACAACCACCGATTTCATCGCATGGCGCAGCCACGGCATCGTACTTGATGTGCAAGAAGACGGCTCCGCCCTCGCCTCCGACCGTATCGGCGAGCGGCCGAAGGTGCTGCATTGCCCCGCCACCGGCAAATATGTCATGTATATTCATGCCGAAACGCCCGACTACGGATACGCGCACATCGGCGTCGCCGTGGCCGACGCCCCGACCGGCCCGTTCGCATTCCAGACCACCATCACGTGGCGCGGCTACCTGAGCCGTGACATCGGCGTCTTCCAGGACGAGGACGGCAGCGGCTACATCATGAGCGAGGACCGCGACCATGGCACGCACATTTACCGTCTCGCCGACGACTACCTCACCATCGTCGAGGACGTCGCCTGCGAGCGTGCCACCGACTACCCATACGGCCTGGAATCGCCGACCATCATCAAGAAGGACGGCCTGTACTACTGGTTCGGCTCGCAACTGACCAGCTGGGACACCAACGACAACAAGTACTCCACCGCCACCGACCTGCACGGCCCGTGGAGCGAGTGGAAGCTGTTCGCGCCGAAGGGTGCAAAGACCTACGATTCGCAGGTCGATATCGTGGTGCCGCTGGACGACGACCCGTACAACAGCGAGCACTTCCTGTTCATCGGCGACCGCTGGCAGGAGCATGACCTCGGCAACTCGCCGATCGTACAGATGCCGATTTCCATCGCCGACGGCGTGGCGTCGCTGACGTGGAGCGACACCTACGAGGGCACCACCCACCGCTGATTTTCGCGGGTTTTCGCGGATCACGGATTTAGCCGACGTGGTCCGGCATTGAGAAACGGGCCTGTGGCATGATTTGCCGCAGGCCCGTTTCGCGTCTTTCGACGTTCCCCGGACGGCAGCGACATCGTGACGGCACAACGGCGTGACGGCACAGCAACGCAACAGCAGCAGGTACGGCCGGTTTGCGTTCCTATGTGCGCGTCGAAACGACAAGTGCGCGAACATAAGAACGCAAATGGCTCTGTTTGCGTTCTTAAGTGCGCACGATCGTCGTTTCGGCGCGCACATAGGAACGCAAACCGGCCACGCCAGCCACCGAGGCACCGGTCTTGGACAGACGTTCTGCTGACCGGCAGGCTTCTGCGCGCCAGGCTTCTTTCCTGGTTCGGTCTTGTCGGACATGACCTTGACGACCTTCAGACCATCGGCGGAGAACGTGTCGCCGACCGTGTACTCGGTCTTGGCGGGCTTCGCGGCCACCTTGATCGATTCGACGGTCGCCGGCTTCGGCTTCTCGGCCAGAGCGTTCTGTGCGGCGGTGAGGTTTTCAGTGCGGTGGCCACTTCGTCGACGGTTGCGTTCTTGTTGGCGGAGACCTCCTTGGCGGCGGGCTGACCGTCGAGCTCCACGTATGCGGAGGCGGTTTCACCCTCGGCGACGGTCGGCGTGAACGCGGTGGTCTTCAGCGTCGGCTTGGAGTCGGAGCGGACGAGCACCACATCGTCGATGTAGCCGTTGGCGTCATCGGCGAGACCCATGTCGGAGAAGCTCAGCCACAGAGCGCCTTCAGGCGCGGCGTCGGCGGGCACGGTGAACGTGGTGGTCACGTACTGCGGCTCACCGGCCTTCGTGTCGGCGGTGGTCGATGCGGTGGCGAGTTCGTCCGTGTACTGTGCCCATGCGGAACCGGTGCCGCTGCCGGCCTTACGGCTCTTCACGGTCGCGGTGGCCACTTGGGACCAAAAGACTCGCGAAGGCATGATTCTGCTCGTCAACCGTGACGAGCACAACGCACATGATGTGACAATCGACCTGACATCGTTGCCTGGGCTGGGGGAGTGGCCGTCCGTCACCAGCTCGCAGATGCTGCCCAGCGACGATATCTACCGCACCAATACGGCCGACGAGCCGGACGGCGTCACCTTGCAGCCGCTATCCGCCGCGCTTGATGAGGGTCGGATGACTGTTTCGTTGCCACCGGTCACATGGGCTTCGGTGAGGTTCACGGCCTGATTATCGCGAGCTCACGCTCTCAAAACTCGCAGATACAGGGCCGAATTCAACAAAGATGGTCTGTATCTGCGAGTTTTGAGAGCGTGATTTTCCTATCAACAAATAATGGGGAGCTCCCGAGCATCGGGAACTACCCATTATTCGTCGTCATGTGCTGACAACCCGCGCCGGCAACGCGGTCATGTGGCGCTGTCGCCAATCAGCGGCAACGCCACGAACCTTGGCCTCCTTGAAGGCCTGAGCGGACGGCTTCCATGAAGCGGCGGTGTAGTCTTTTCCTGCGCCGGCGATGATGAGATATACGAACCCCGCGGGCGTTGCCTCCGCGGGGTTCGTAACGGGATGTATCAGGGATTCGATTGGATCAGTCGTCGCCCAGAGTGATATGTATGCCGCCGACAAGCGCGCTGATCACGTTGTACAGCAGCGCGATGATGGTGGCAAGGAGCGTCACCAGCACGACGCCGACGATCGCCAGGATGGTAACCACCGACAGTACCGTGGACAGGCTGAACACGCTGGAAAGGTTCAGGCTGTCGGCGGCCAGACCGGTGGACGAGACGATATTGTTCAGCTGGTCGAACACGCCGACCGCGTCAAGCAGCAGCCAGACCAGGGCGGCGGCAAGCACTTCGATGATCGCGCCGGCGATTGACAGCATGAACGTCACCTTCGCCACGGACCATGCGTTCACATGGGTCAGCGACAGGTTCATGCGGCGGGCGCGCGGCGTCGAACGGCGCGGTGAACGCAGGGACGCACGCGTTTTGTTGGCGCGCGGCTCGCTCTCCGACTGCGGCTGGTTGGAAATAGAGCGCGCGACCCGAGGGGCGCTTTCGCGGACACCTTCGTGCGGTTCTGCATTGTCATGCGGACCGGGCACGAACATGTCGGTCCGTCCGGGTTCGAGGTTGTCACTCATCGTTGCTCCTTGTCGTTCCCCGATGACTCTTAGCCGAGGCTACCAGTTTTCTGAGACGATTATGCCTCGTCATCAGTGTTGTTCACATTCTCGTCAGATGCCGCGCCCGAATCACTGCCGGATGCGACGCTATCCGCGGTATCCGGAGTGTTTTCGGCCGTATCGGGAGACGTGGTCGCGGATGCGGCCGCAGCCGTATCATCCGTTGTCTCGACTTCGTCTTCGCCGGTTTCCTCGTTGCGGGCGATGGAGATAATCTCGTCGCCCTTGTCGGGCTTAGCGAGCGTCACGCCCTGCGTGGTGCGGCCGGTGCGCTTGACTTCGGTGACGTTGGAACGGATCACTTTGCCGGACTTCATGATCGCCATGACCTGATCGTCTTCGCTTACGATCAGGGCACCGACCAGCGATCCGCGACCTTCGGCGAGCTGTACCGCCTTGACGCCGAAGCCGTTACGCCCCTGCAGTCGGTATTCGCTGATCGCGGTGCGCTTGGCGAAGCCCTCATTGGTGACCACGAGCAGGTCCTGCTTGGAGTCCTCCGGAACCACGTCCATGGCGAGCAGTTCGTCATCCCCGCGGAACTTCATGCCCTGCACGCCGGCGGTCTGGCGTCCCATCGGACGCAGCTGGTCGTTGTCCGCCGCGAACTTGAGGCTCATGCCCTGCTTGGAGACGAGGATGATGTCGTCTGCGGCGTTGCACAGCGCGGCGCCGATCAGCTCGTCCGTGGGCTCGCCGGTCTCCTCGTCGGCCGCGAGACGAACCGCGATGAGTCCGCCCTGACGCGGCGAATCGTACTCGGCCAGCGCGGTCTTCTTGACCTTGCCGGTGCGGGTGGCAAGCACCAGATACTTGGCGACCTCGTAGTTCAGAATCGACAGCACGGTCTGAATCGTCTCGTCGGGACCGAACTGCAGCAGGTTCGCCACGTGCTGGCCCTTGGAATCGCGCGAGCCTTCGGGCAGCTCGTACGCCTTGATGCGGTAGACGCGGCCCTTGTTGGTGAAGAACAGCAGCCAGTTATGCGTGGACGTGAGGAAGAAGTGATCCACCACGTCATCCTCACGCAGCTTGGCGCCCTTGATGCCCTTGCCGCCGCGATGCTGTGCGCGGTATTCGTTGGCCTTGGTGCGCTTGATGAAGCCGGAGTGCGTGACGGTGACCACCACGTTCTCCTCGGCGATCAGGTCTTCGACGTTCATCTCGCCCGAGTAGGGGAGGATCTTCGTGCGACGTTCGTCACCGTATTTCGCGACGATCTCGTCGAGCTCGTCGCCGACGATCGTACGCTGGCGTTCCGGCTTGGCGAGGATGTCGTTGTAGTCGGCAATCTTGCGCATGAGTTCCTCATGCTCGTCGATGATCTTCTGGCGTTCCATGTTGGCCAGTCGAACCAGCTGCATGGAAAGGATGGCGTCGGCCTGCACCTGATCGATGTCAAGGAACTCCATCAGCTTCGGCCGGGCGTCCTCGCGGCCCTGGCTGGAGCGGATGAGGCGGATGACCTCGTCGATGGCGTCCATGGCCTTGAGCAGGCCCTGCAGGATGTGGTCGCGTTCCTCGGCCTCGCGCTTGAGGTAACGGGTACGGCGTTCGATGACTTCGAGCTGGTGGTTCACCCAATGGCGGATGAAGGCGTCGAGGCTCAGCGTGCGCGGCACGCCGTCGACCAGCGCGAGCATGTTCGCGCCGAACGTCTGCTGCAGCTGGGAGTGCTTGTACAGGTTGTTGAGCACGACCTTCGGCACGGCGTCGCGCTTGAGCACGAGCACGAGTCGCTGGCCGGTACGGCCCGAGGTCTCGTCGCGCATGTCGGCGATGCCCTGGATCTTGCCGTCGCGCACGCCTTCTCGGATGGAAGCGGCCAGACGGTCGGGATTCACCTGATACGGCAGCTCGGTGACCACCAGGCACATACGGCCCTTGATCTCCTCGGTGTTGACCACCGCGCGCATCGTAATCAGGCCGCGGCCGGTGCGGTACGCCTGCTCGATGCCCTTGTGGCCGAGGATCGTAGCGCCGGTCGGGAAGTCCGGTCCCTTGATGATGCCGATGAGTGCGTTCAGCAGCTCTTCACGGCTCGCTTCGGGATGATCGAGCGTCCAATGCACGCCTTCCGCCAGCTCGCGCATGTTGTGCGGCGGAATGTTGGTCGCCATGCCGACGGCGATGCCGGACGAGCCGTTGGCCAGCAGGTTCGGGAAGCGCGCGGGCAACACGGTGGGTTCCTGCGTACGGCCATCGTAGTTGGGCACGAAGTCGACGGTGTCCTTGTCGATGTCTCGCACCATTTCCATCGCAAGCGGCATCATGCGGCACTCGGTGTAACGCATGGCTGCGGGCGGGTCGTCACCGGCCGAACCGAAGTTGCCCTGCCCGTCGACCAGCGTGTATCGCATCGACCACGGCTGGGCCATGCGCACCAGCGAATCGTAGATCGCGGCGTCGCCGTGTGGGTGGTAGTTGCCCATCACGTCGGCGACGGGTCGGGCGCACTTGGAATAGCCGCGATCAGGACGGTAGCCGCCGTCATACATCGCGTACACGATGCGGCGGTGCACCGGCTTCATGCCGTCGCGCACATCCGGAAGGGCTCGTTCGACGATGACGGAGATGGCATAGTCGAGGTACGACTGACGCATCTCCTTCTGGATGTCGGTGTGGGCCACGCGATTGTCGTCGAGGACCAACTGTTCGTTGGCCTGAGGGCTGATGGGCTCCATCGAGTGTTCGGCACGCTCGTCGTTCTGCTCCGGCAGGTCGGTGCCGTTGCTGTTTTCGTCTGCCACTTGGTTGTCCTTTGGTTAAATTCTGTTCGACCGTATGTTGGACGTCGTTTCTGTCGCTGTCATCGGGGGGGGGGGATCGGAACCACCCCCAGCCAGCTGCGCTGACAGCCCCCCCGCCGGCGGGCTTGGATTAGAACCTTAAGCGTCGATGAAGCGCACATCCTTGGCATTGCGTTGGATGAAAAGACGGCGCGGTTCCACGTCGTCGCCCATCAGCATCGAGAAGGTCTCGTCCGCTGCCGCGGCATCCTCGATGTGAATCTGCTTCAGGATGCGGTGCTCAGGATCCATGGTGGTCTCCCACAGCTCCTGGTAGGTCATCTCGCCCAGACCCTTGTAGCGCTGGATGCCTTCGCCCTTGGGCAGCTGCCGGCCTGCGGCCTTGCCTTGGGCGAGTTTCTCGTCGCGTTCGCGGTCGGTGTACACGTAATCATGATCGCCGCGCGTCCACTTGAGACGGTACAGCGGAGGCATGGCCACATACACGTATCCTGCGGTGATCATCGGTCGCATGTAACGGAAGAACAGCGTCAGGTTCAGCGTGGCGATATGGGCACCGTCCACATCTGCATCGGCCATGATGATGACCTTGTGGTAGCGCACCTTGCTCACGTCGAATTCCTCGCCATAGCCGCCGCCGACCGCGGTGATCAGCGACTCGATGGTGTCGGACTTCATCATGCGGTCGATGGAGGCGCGTTCGGTGTTGAGAATCTTGCCTCGAAGCGGCAGGATGGCCTGCGTTTCCGGGTTTCGCCCTTGAATGGCGGAGCCGCCTGCCGAATCACCCTCGACGATGAACAGCTCGCACTCTTCGGGGTTGCTGGACTGGCAGTCCTTGAGCTTGTCGGGCATGCCGGCCGACTCGAAAATCGACTTGCGCCGGGTGTTCTCGCGGGCTTTCTTCGCCGCGATGCGGGCGCGGGAGGCTTCGATGGCCTTCTGGATGATGTTCTTGGCCTCTGCGGGGTGCGCGTCGAACCAGTCGCCGAGCTTGTCGGTCATCACGCGTTGCACGAAGGTCTTCGCCTCGGAGTTGCCGAGCTTGGTCTTCGTCTGCCCTTCGAACTGAGGAGTGGTCAGCTTGACGGACACGACGGCGGTCAGGCCTTCGCGCACATCGTCGCCGGAGAGGTTGTCATCCTTCTCCTTGAGGATGTTCTTGTCTCGCGCATACCGGTTCACCAGCGAGGTCAGCGCTGCACGGAAGCCTTCTTCGTGCGTGCCGCCTTCTGTGGTGGAGATCGTGTTCGCGAACGTGTGCACAGCCTCGGAATACGCGGTGGTCCACTGCATCGCGACCTCGGCCGAGATGCCGATCTTGAGGTCTTCGGCCTCGAAATCGATGACATCCTCCTCGACGGGAGTGGCCTTGCGGGACTTGACCAGGTACGAGACATAATCCTTGATGCCGTTCATGTACTGGTAAGTCACGCTCTGGTGCTTCGGCTCGGTGGAATCGTCATCGCCGGCCACTTCGTCGCCGGCCAGATCCGGCTCGCGCAGGTCGGTGAGTGAAATCTTCAGTCCCTTGTTCAGGAACGCCATCTGCTGGAAGCGGGAGCGCAGCGTCTCGAAGTCGTATACCGTGCTTTCGAAGATCGCCGCATCGGGCCAGAACGTCACGGAAGTGCCGGTCGACTCATCCTCGGCCATCGGGGCGCCCTTGGCGAGGCGGGCCGTCGGATGCTGGTTGACGTATGTCTGGGTCCAGTGGAATCCCTGGCGCCGCACTTCGATATCGACTCGCGTCGACAGCGCGTTGACCACGGAGATGCCGACACCGTGAAGGCCACCGGACACCGCGTATCCGCCGCCGCCGAATTTACCGCCGGCGTGCAGCTTGGTCATCACGGTCTCGACGCCGGAGACGCCTTCGCCGGGAACTTCGTCGACCGGGATGCCTCGACCGTCGTCAACGACGCGGATGCCGTTGTCCGGCAGGATCGTCACTTCGATATGCGTGGCGTAGCCGGCCAGTGCCTCGTCGACGGAGTTGTCGACGATCTCGTAGACCAGGTGGTGCAGACCGCGCGGGCCGGTGGAGCCGATGTACATGCCCGGGCGGATGCGCACCGCCTCAAGGCCTTCCAGCACCTTCAGGTCGCTGGCGTCATAATGGTCGGGCGATAAGGTGTCGTCAAGCTGGGCATCATCGAGCTCGTCCTGGGCGATGGCTTCATCGACCTCGCGGTCATGCTGCTCGGCGCTGCTCGCCGTCAGACCGCTGCCCGGAGCCTGCTCAGGCATGCCGGACTCGTCACGGGATTCATGTTCGGAATCCGATTCAAGAACTGCCACTAACGGTTTCCTTCCTGCATATTCTTTCGTCATGAAAGGTTGTTCTGCGGGCGATACGCTCTAAAACGCGAATAACGGGGGTTTCTAAGCGCTGAACCTATTATCCGCCAATCCTACCCGTCTACGGGGACTTTGGCTCTCTGAGCGAATTTAGCGCCTCTTCATCCTTGAGCCGCGAAATGTCGCGGCACGGGGGCCTGTTACCTGGATCTTGTGGACGTCCAACCCCTGCAGGCGCTCCTTGATGGTACGTTCCAGCTGCGGAATCAGGTAGGTGAGCTGGGTGGCCCAAGCCGCGGAATCGGCACGGATGGTCATGACTCCGTCGCGCAGCCCGATGACCTGCGAATGCTGGGCGATGACCGGTCCGACCACCTGATCCCAGTGATTGCGCAGCTGCGCGATTTTCAGATACGGTATCCAATGACCGTTATTCGCAATCAGCGCCGTTACGCTGCCCAAGGTGCTCGGGTCACGGCCCGGCTTGCCGAAGTTCTCCCATGCGGCCTCGGCGTCAATCATCCGCTGACGCCTTCTTCCCGCCATCTTGGCGATGTGCTCGAACACCGTGGCGGGCAGTTTGCGCTGGTCGAGATGCAGGGTCGCGCAAATCGGCTCGTGCGAATCGTGTACATTGCCCGGCTTGACCGCGCTGCCCGGCTTGTCGGGCCTGCTCGGTGCCCCCGGCCCACTCGGCGTATTCGGCTTGCGGGGTTCGGTCATTGTTCGCCGGCCCTCTCGGCATCCGCTTCGTCGCGCCGTTTGAGATCGGCCACTGCGATGCGGTTCACCGGTATCTCGCCGGATTCTGCCGACTCGTTCGCCGGCAGTATCGGAATATCGCTTTCCGCGGCCGCGGTGATCAGTACCTGATCCTGAGCCGCGGCAAAATGCAGGATCTCGGTGCGGCGCGATTCGTCGAGCTGAGCGAACACATCGTCGAGAATCACCACCGGCCTGGTGTCGAAATACTCGCAGAGGGCCCGGTATTGTGCCATCTTCAATGCCAGGGCCAACGTCCACATCTCGCCGTTGGAGGCGAATTCCCTGGCCGGCATGCCATTGAGCGTCACCAACAGGTCATCTCGTTGCGGGCCGATCAGATTGACGCCGCGAGACACCTCGCCGGGATAGATGCGCTGGAAATGCTGGCTTATCAACGGTTCGGGCGCCTGTGTTCCAAGGATCTCGTCGAATGACGGCACGTATTCGACCGCTGCCTGCTCACCACCATTCTGCGCGGTATCCTGAATTTCCGCATTGGACGGCAAGTCGCCCGCCACACCGGCCAATCTGGCATACAGCGGGCCGAACGACTTGTTCAGTTCCGCGATGATGCGCTGCCTGTCGCGGCTGAGCGCGACTCCCGCCTCGATGAACTGTCCGGTCCAGATCTCCAGCCCGCTGAGCGCGGCGTCAATCGGGGATCCTGCACGCTGCCATTGACCGAGCTGTTTGAGCAGTGCCGCCCGTTGCTTGGCGACGTGCGTGAATGATTGCAACCGGTTCGCATATCCGGGAATCAGCAGCGAGGCGACCTGATTGATGAACGAGCGGCGCACGGCGGGGTCGCCCGCCACAAGCTGCTGATCCTCCGGAGTGAAGCTCACGGTCGGCAGCGTGCCGAGAATCTCCCGCAGATACCGCGACTGCCCGCCGTTGATGCGGGCGCGGTTGGCGCCGCGTGCCGCAATCGTGGCCTCAAGGGTGGTGGTCTGTGTCTGCCGGACCGGTTTCATGTCCGAGATATCCACGGCATCAGCGCTGGTATTGACGCCCTCATCAGCGGGCTCCGGATCCGTCACGGATTCGATATTGGCCCGGATCGTCGCTGCATGTTCGCCGCGCTGCACCAGTGGAACCGAGCTGGATGTGCGATGGCTCAGGCCCGTGGACAGCACTTCTATCGCTTCGACGATGTTGGTTTTCCCAAGCCCGTTCGCCCCCTGCAGGATGTTGATGCCCGGCGTGAGGTCGAGCACGCAATGGTTCCATGACCGGTAATGGTCAAGCGCAAGACGCGAAATGTACAAGATGGGCTCCTGTCATGTCATCGCCGGCACCGTGTGTTTCGGCGGTGCCGGCGATTCGATTCGGATTCCAGTGTTCAGCCGTCGGGCTCAGCTGTTGAAACGCATCGGGACGAGCAGATAGCGGTAATCCATCGATTCGTCGCTGTCCGCCTCCTGCTGGCCGTTGAATTCGACGGGCTTGACGGCCGTGGTCATCTTCATGCGCACGAACGGCTCAGTGATGGCGCTCAGGCCTTCGATCAGGTAGGACGGGTTGAACGCGACGGTGATGTCCTCGCCGTCCATGTCGATGTCCAGCATTTCCTGCGCCTGGGCTTCGTCCACGGCGCCGGCGGACAGGGTGACTTCCTGGCCGGAGAACACCATGCGGATCGGGGCGTTGCGTTCGGCGACCAGCGCGACGCGCTTGATGGCGGCGATCAGCAGCTGCTTGTCGATGACGGCCTGAATCGGGTATTCGTCGGCGAACAGGCGGTCGACCGCAGGGAATTCGCCGTCGATCAGCTGAGATGTCGAGACGCGTCCGGCGTTCTCGAAACCGAGCAGCGTGGGGTTGTCGGCGTCGAAATCGATGACGACGTTCTGGTGATCGTCAAGCGCGCGGGCGACGTCGCGCAGCAGGGATCCGCGCACCAGTGTGGTCGTAGAGGTGTCGATGTTCTGCGGCGTCCAGGTGAACGTGGCGCGGGACAGGCGGAAACGGTCTGTCGAGGTCATGGTGACTTTGTCGCCGTCGAACTGCATGCGCACGCCGGTCAGCACCGGGCGGTTCTCCTCGCGGGAGACCGCGACACTGGCCTGAGTTACGGCCTGGATGAACGTGGGTGCGTCGACCTGGCCGAGCTTTGCCGGTACGACCGGCAGATCCGGGTATTCGGCATCGGGCATGAGCTGCATGGTGAACGTGGACTTGCCCGAGTTGATGGTCATGGTGGAGCCGTCGGTCGACAGGTAAGTCTTTTCGGCAGGCAGTGACTTGGTGATGTCGGCGAGGAGTTTGCCGAGTACCAGTGCGGTTCCGGGTTCGTCGATACCGGCTTCGATGTGGTGACGTGCGGAAATCTCGTAATTGAACGCGGACAGTTGAAGGGTGCCGTCGATGGCTTCGAGCTGGATACCTGCAAGGATGGGGCTCGCCGGTCGGGCGTCGATGACGCGGGTCGTCCAAGCTACGGCGTCGGCGAGAGCCGCGGAATCGATTTCTACTTTCATGGGTTCCCTCATTTCACGATGTGCTTGGCAACATTCTAGCGGGTCATGTTCGGATTGTTTTTCTCATGCGCGAAGTGAGTTATCATCACGACGGTTATCGAAAGAGAAATAAGATAGTCGTAGTAATAAGCCCTGTGGATAGTGTGGATAACTGCGCGAATCCTTGTGTTTATATGGGCTGAGTAACCCACAGATTATGTGGATAACTTTCCGGACAAAATGTGCATAAGTACCGATTTATCCACATTTTCGGCGAACTATTTTGATTGTCCACATTTCCTGTGGATTAATCCACTGTTCATCCACAAAAAATGTGCAGTAGTCCACAAGTTATCCGCAGGCTCTACCCACATTTGTGAATAAGCATGTGGATAACTTTTCCTTCAATCAGCAGATCGTTCGGCGTGTTGCGCCTGTTTTATTGTACAGATTAAATATGTATGTCTATATTATTTGAGTCTGATAGGTCCTGTCGACGGTGACGAATCAGGCCTTCATCCAGCAGAATCACGCACAGCGACGAAAAAAGGCGTTTTTTGGTGTCTCAGCGCGATCGTGCCAGACGGGACCATTGCACAGCCGAGAGAAAACGACTGTCGTCACTCATTGCCGCGCTGCTTGAGGCGCGCGGTCAGCTCGGTCACGTAGTTGTAAATTTCAGGCTTTTCCTGCATATCATCGCTGACGCGGGTATACGCGTGCATGACCGTGGTGTGATCGCGGCCGCCGAACACTTCGCCGATATCGACCAGGCTCATGCTGGTCATCTCACGGGCAAGATACATGGCGACCTGACGGGCCAGCGCGATGTTTTTCGTTCGCGCGCGCCCGACGATGTCGTCGAATGTCAGATGGAAGTACTTCGCCGTCTGCCCGATGATGTCGGTCGGCTTGATTTCCACGTCGGTGGTGAAGAAGTCCTGCAGCGTCTGCTCGGCAAGCGCACGGGTCACCGGCTGACTGCTCAGCGATGCCACCGCGCTCACGCGAATCAGGGCGCCTTCCAGCTCGCGGATGTTCTCGGTGAAGCGCTCCGCGATCAGATTCAGCACGTCATTCGGTGTCGAAGTGCCGTTCATCGAAGCCATCATGCGCAAAATAGCGATGCGGGTCTCAAGATCGGGCGGCTTGACATCGACGGTGAGTCCGGAGTCGAAACGCGAGATGAGTCGTGCCTCGAAGCCCTTGAGGTTCTTGGGCGCGACATCGGACGCGATGACGATACGCTTGTTGGCCTGATGCAGCGCGTTGAATGTGTGGAAGAACTGTTCGAGGGTCGCTTCCTTGCCGCCGAGGAACTGGATGTCGTCGATGAGCAACACGTCGACCTCGCGGTATCGGCGGTTGAATTCTGCGATGCGGTTCTGGCTCTGGGCCGGGGTCTGCAGTGCCTCGATGAATTCGTTGGTGAATTCCTCGCTGTTGACGTATCGGACCTTGAGCGTGGGATCCTTGACCAATGCATAGTTGCCGATGGCGTTGAGCAGGTGGGTCTTGCCCAGTCCCGATCCGCCGTAGATACACAACGGGTTGAATTCCTGCCCGGTTCCCTCGGCGACCGCAAGCGCGACAGTGCGTGCGAAACGGTTGGAATCACCGGGAACGAACGTGTCGAACGTCGAGTTTTTGTTCAGATGGGTTTCCGGATCGCGCATCACCTTCTGCTGCCGTACCGGAAAACTCGGCTCGCCGGGTATTCGAGGAGCCGTGGCGCCTGGTTGCTGATTCGCCTCCGTCATTTCCGCGGAAATCGAATCGATGGAGGAGATTGACTGCATGCTGTTGGGCATGTAGGATTCCTGAGCCAGATCGGCGACGGTCGGCGACGGATTCGCAGGGAATGGTTCGCTCGGTTTCGCCGCAGTATCGGGATGCCGGTATTCCGGCGGCTGCGGTTCCGGTTGGGACACCTGAGGAGCCACGATTTTGAACGCCGGGAACATGTCGTTTCCGGATATGATTTTCAAAGCGTTGAGCAGCGGCGCATTGAGTTCATTCTGCAACGCTTGCTGCGTGGCCATGTTGCTTACGCACAATACGATGGTCGTGCCATATACCGCTTCCGGTACGACTCCTTCAAGCCAGCTCTTGTCGCGCGGCGACAGCGTGGGATTCTGCTTGAGCAGACGCAGCGTGTCCGACCATATCCGCGTGGCTTGCCCGGCTGGACCGAGAAGGTCATCCGACATTGTGACCTCCTTCAGGTATGTGTGCCGGTGCGCACCGCAGCGGATACGCTACGGTAGCTATAATAAGTACAACAACAACAGGATATATGTACTCCACTTTAGCCAAGTTATCCACAGCTTAGCGTGTTGTGTCGCCTCAATTGTGAATAACATTCATGTAATTTGTGGATAACTTTTCTACATGTTTTGGCGTGTTTCCAATGTTTTCCGCTGCTCTGCAAGGGGCACGACACACTGATAAATCGTGAAGAAATTGTTTTCATTTTGATTTTTGGGCATGGCTCAGAGTACCGTTATAGAGCTTGACTCATGAGAGCCGTGCATCAGCATGGCAAAAACCGGGAGCATAACTATGAAGAGGACATTCCAGCCCAACAACCGCCGTCGCTCGATGAAGCATGGTTTCCGCGTGCGCATGCGCACCCGTTCCGGCCGCGCGATGATCAACCGCCGCCGTAACAAGGGACGTAAGTCTCTGTCCGCCTGATTGCGGTAGGTGACGAAGGCGAGTGAAGCGGCTGAAAAGCCATCGTGACTTCATCGCAGTGCTGAAGCGTCGCTTCAAGGTGACGGATTCGGATATCGTCGTGCACTTTGTGGTGCATGACGATACCCGTGATGTTCAGGCATCTGCGGATATCATGAGACGTATGGGACTTGCCGTCAGCAAGGCTGTTGGTAACGCTGTAACGCGTAATCGTGTGAAGCGTCGATTTCGTGTGCTCGCAAGACGATATGAAGATATGCTTCCGATGCAGTGCGATATCGTCGTGAGAGCCAAACCCAGCGCATCGCGTGTCGATTTCGCTGACCTTGACCGACAGTTTTCCCGTTGCTTCGCCAAAGTCACGACTACGCATGAATGCAGGGTGAGTCGCTGATGTCAGCCATCGGATCGGCGCTTATCGGCATGATCAAGTGGTACCAGAGGGCCATTTCGGCGAAAACGCCGCCATGCTGCAAGTACTATCCGAGTTGCTCACATTACGCGATCACTGCGGTTCGGCGCTTCGGCGCGGTAAGAGGAATCGTGCTGTTTATTTGGCGTTTTCTTCGCTGCAACCCTTGGAGTCGTGGCGGCATCGATGATGTTCCGCAACATTTTTCACTGTGCTACAGATTTCGCTGGTCGAAGGCATATGAGAAGCCTCGACTCACACCAATGGCCGATGATTAAGGAGATGGCCTGATGAACACTTCCGGAGAATTTCTTCTTGACAGAGGCATTTGGGGCTGGCTGTATAAGCTGCTGACCCCACTTGAGTGGCTCATGACCCAGGTCATGGTCCTGTTCCATAAGTTCCTCACCCTGCTGGGCATGGCACCGATCGGCATCTCTTGGGTGCTGGCGATCGTGTTCCTTGTGCTCGTGGTGCACGCCTGTATTTTGCCGATTTATCTCAAGCAGATGAAGTCGATGCGCAAGATGCAGGCCTTGCAGCCCAAGATGCAGCATATTCAGAACAAGTACAAGGGCAAAAAGGATCAGGCCAGCAAAGAGGCCATGAGCCGTGAGATGATGAAGCTCTACCAGGACAATGACGCCAACCCCATGGGGTCGTGCTGGACCGCCGTCATTCAGGGTCCTGTGTTCATGTGCATGTTCTACATGCTTTCCGCCATTCCGTATATCGCGACCGGCAAGAGGGGAGCGCTTGGCGCATTCGATCAGGCGACTGCCAAGCAGTTCGCGCAAACCCGCGTCTTCGGTGTCAGCGTCACCGATACCTTCGGTACGGCCAACAATTCCGGAAAGGTCGTCATCGGCTTCTTCATCCTGTTGATGTGCGCATGCATGTGGTACATGCAGTTCAACAACATGCGCAAGAACCTCCCCAAGGCTTCGATGCAGGGATCCACGTACAAGATGCAGCAGGCCATGACCTGGGGCTTCCCGATCATGTACATCTTCTCCGGCATCATGTTCCCGTTCGCCGTGCTGGTGTACTGGCTGACCAACAACGCATGCAACCTTGCCCGTTCCTTGTTCCAGGTGTACAAGTTCCCGACCCCGGGTTCCCGTGCAGCTGAGGAAAAGGAGATTCGAGATCATCGTCAGGAGAATGCTCGTCGCGCCAAGGCCGGACAGCTTTCGATTGAGGAAGAGGAACTGGAGAAGGCGCGTCAGGAAGCCGCTGTTCGTCTGGAGCGGGGATACCAGCGCAAGCAGCCCCAGCGGAAGAATCGCAAGAAAAAGTGACACGATTGGAAACCTCTATTTGACCGTGAGGTTTCCTTTTTTTACACTATGGAAGTAATACTCGCTTAAAGGAGTGGTGATATGGCGCAGGAGGAGACCACGACGATCGATCAGCTCAATGAAGAAGCTGACATCGCTGCCGACTACTTGGAAGGCTTATTGGACATCGCCGATTACGAAGGCGATATCGAGATGGGTGTTCGCAACGGTCGTCCGATGGTGCAGATCATCGCTGATGACGATACGGATATCAAGCATCTCATTGGTTGCAATGGTGAAGTGGTCGATGCTTTGCAGCAGCTTACCCGGCTTGCTGTTCAGCAGAAGACCGGCGAACGCTCGCATCTGATTGTTGATGTTGACGGGTTCCTGAAGCGCAAGCGTCAGCGTCTTCGTGACATTGCACTTGATGCCATTGATGAAGTGCATGACACCGGTGAGCCCGTTGATTTGAAACCGATGAATTCGTTTGAGCGCAAGGTCATTCATGATGTGGTTCGCGAGGAGGGGCTGAAGTCTCGTTCTCATGGTGAAGAGCCGCGTCGCTATGTCACCATCTACATGAAGAGCAGCGCCGATGAATCCGACGTCGATGAAGGTAGCGAAGAGTGAGTGATATTGTTTCACGTGAAACATCTGGTGATGAGCTAGATGATTCCGCAATAGTTCGTGAGGCATTGGGCGAAGCATACGACAAGCTCGAAGTGTTTCACGTGAAACTATCCCGCGAGGGTGAGCTGCGTGGATTGATAGGCCCACGCGACATATCCATCATCTGGGAACGTCATATCCTCAACTCCGCCGCATGCGTCCCGTTCATTCGGGAAGTCGCCGATCGAAGCAAGGCAAAGACCATTGCCGATGTTGGCAGTGGCGGCGGTTTCCCCGGAATCGTTGCGGCAGCATGCATGCCGGATTGTGCGTTTACACTCATTGAGCCCATGGAACGTCGTGTCGAATGGTTGCAAGAGTGCGTGGATGACATGGACCTGCAGAATGTTACGATTATTCGCGCACGTTCCGACGAAGTCATCGATCGTATCAAGCACCACGAAGGTGAATTGAAACCATTCTCTGTAGTGACCTGTCGAGCAGTGGCGCCAATGACCAAGCTTGCCGGTTGGACGTTGCCTCTGCTTCGCCCTCAAGGTCGACTGGTCGCATTGAAAGGCCGTTCGGCGCAGGCTGAGATTGAAAAGGCGAAGCATCAAATTTCCCATGCCCGGGGAGTGCGTGCTCGTGTCGTTGAAGCTCCAGTAGCTCCCGGTCTCGAATCCACGCACGTCGTTCTCGTAGACAAGCGCTAATTATCGTGTGGCTCCCATGAGTGGGAGTCACACGATAATCCCATGCCCCCGCTGACGGGAATCGTAATTCTGCTTCCGCTGTCGGAGGTTGGATTGCGGGGCGAGACGGACGATATCCATTGCCTTTGATCGCATAAACAATGCTGTTATATCTTCATCGACATCGCTGACTGTCCGAAGATTGTTTCACGTGAAACAATGGATGTCAAACACGAAAGCGATGGTTTCGCAAGAATGGAGTTATCCACAATTTCAAACAGTGCACAAAGTTATCCACATTATTTGCGACATGTAATCCACATTAGGAAAATGGCGGAAATAAACGGTTTATCTAGTGTTGATCGAAGTGTTCACACACTAATGCACTATACTTATCCACAGTTATCCACATTGCTGTGCACAACTTGAGATGTCCATACGACTAGGAAAAATTAGATGTTGTTCGTTTTTTAGGAGGGACTATGACATCCAATGATTCACAGGAATCCTCTGCGATTCCTGCCATGGAATCTGCTTCTGAAACGGTCAGAAGGATTTTCGGGAATGATGGTTCCTCTTTGGGCGCCGAGATTGCAGATGAGGCGTCACGCTATGAACGCCTGAATGCCGCATTGTTCCCCCTGCCATCGAGAACCCGATGCCTGGCCGTCGCCAACCAGAAAGGCGGCGTCGGCAAGACGACAACAACGGTGAATATTGCCGCAGCTCTCGCCTCTCACGGAGCTCACGTGCTGGTCATCGATATGGATCCCCAGGGGAACGCCTCTACGGCATGCGGTGTTCCTCACGGCACCAGCGATCCTTCGGTATATGACGTTCTTGAAGGACGAATGACAATCGGAGAGGTACTGAAAACCTGTCCTGATATCCCAGGGCTCGATGTGGTTCCCGCTTCCATTGAACTTTCGGGTGCGGAACTGGAAGTGGCGGATCTGCCGAATCGCAACAATCTGCTGAAGGAAGCCGTCGAATCATTCCTGCAGGATCCGAACAATCATTATGACTATGTTCTGGTCGATTGCCCGCCGAGTCTTGGCCTGTTGGTCATCAACTCTATGTGCGCGGTGTCTGAGATGTTGATTCCGATCCAAGCTGAATACTATGCCTTGGAGGGGCTTGGTCAACTTATCAATACCATAGGATTGGTGCAGGAGCACTATAACCCTAATTTGACTGTGTCGACTATGCTGGTCACTATGTTTGATAAACGAACATTGCTCAGCAGGGAAGTGTTCTCAGAGGTGAAGAGTCACTATCCGAGTATCGTTCTGGATACGACGATTCCCCGTACGGTAAAAATATCCGAGGCTCCAAGTTTCGGAAAGACAGTCATCAGCTATGACCCGCGTGGAATGGGAGCGAGTGCCTATGGCGAAGCGGCCTTGGAAATCGCCCGTCGATCGCCTTCGGTGCTGGCTGCAATTGACGCGAAGAGGGGAGAGTAACCCATGACCTCAAAATCACGTTTGGGTAAAGGATTGGGTGCGCTGTTCCCCGCACTTCCCGGTGAGTCGAAAACAGCTCATGCGGAACAGCAGCAATTGGGTGTTGATCTCGAATCCGAGGAGACGACAGCCAACAAGAAAGCCCCTCAAGAGAAAGCTGCGGCTGCGCCAGAGAAGGTCGAATCCCATAAGAGCGGTACTGAACAACATAGTGAGTCTACCGCTCCGGTTCGTCTTGGCGAAATCAAGCGTAAGACCATTCCGGCCATGAAGGATTCCATTCCTGCCGTACACAAGTCCACAACGGTGGAGAAGCCCAAGAGCGGCAAGCGCGTTGCCATGCCCGGTATCAGTGATATGGCACACCCCAGTGACATGTTTTTCGGAGCAACAGCACAGGGGACGAGCGATTCCAAGAAAACGCAGCCGGCTCAGCGTTCCGAGAGCACAAAGGCATCCGGCAAGGAAAAGGATAATAAGGAAACTCCAGAATTGAAGCCTGTCGAGGGTGGCTATCTGCTGGTTATTCCTGTCAGCTCCATCGTTCCGAATGCGCAGCAGCCGCGCAGCGTCTTTGATGAGGAAGAGCTGAATGAGTTGGCCGCGTCCATCAAGGAAGTCGGCGTATTGCAGCCGATCGTGGTTCGCAAGCGTCAGGCTGGGGAGTCCAGCAAGAGTGATGTTTCACGTGAAACATCGCAGAAATACGAGCTCATTATGGGCGAGCGTCGCTGGCGTGCATCACAACTTGCACAACTGAAGACGATCCCGGCGATTGTCAAAACCACATCAGATGACGAGATGCTACGTGATGCACTGCTGGAGAACCTTCATCGCGTCGCACTGAATCCTCTGGAAGAGGCGGCGGCATATCAGCAGATGATTGATGACTTCGGCCTGACTCAGGCTGAACTATCCAAGTCGATCTCGAAATCGCGACCGCAAATCGCGAACACATTGCGTCTGCTGAATCTTCCTGCGTCTGTGCAGAAGAAAGTTGCCGCAGGCGTACTGTCCGCAGGGCATGCGCGAGCTCTTCTTGGTTTGAATGACGAAAGTGAAATCGACAAGCTGGCCACTCGAATCATAGGGGAGGGGCTTTCAGTTCGCAGCACCGAGGAAATCGTGGCGCTGAAGAACGCAGAAAGCAACGTGCCCAAGAAGGTAAGGCCGACGAAGAACAATCCTTGGGCCGGTTCTCCGATTGTCAACAACCTTGAAAATCATTTTGACACCAAAGTGTCCATCAAGGGTACGCAAAAGCACGGTCGAATCGAAATCGTGTTTTCCTCCCCTGAGGATATGGAACGTATCCTCAGCATGCTGATTCCCACGGCAGTCGAGGGCGCGGCGGCAAAATGGGTGTGAGGTTGCGAGCCACACAACGGTGTGAGCCGCCATCATCACACAACGGGAAACAACGGTCATGCCGTTCATGAGCTGTATGATCTGGTCTGCCGAGAGGTATTCATTGCCTCTCCGGCAGAACGCGTATAAAGCAACTGTCGTGGCATTTGCAGTCAGAGGACTAATGCAATGAACCGCACGTATAACTGTCCTATTGCATGCACCTGAAAATTCATTACCGAAAACTCTGTTGAGCAATATGAGTTGAAATCGGTCCAGTACAATGCGCTAGATTTGAGCGGATTGTCGTTCTGATGCGATTCTCCGGCGCTGGTAAGCGTCCGCAGCGCTATTTCGGTCAGTCTGTCGTTTCGTTTGTGATTACTGACAATGCAAGCAATATTTGTGTAGCTCAACCCGCCGGTGAAGCAATATCATCGTCTGTGATGAGGTTTGATTTCGCCGACAGGTCGAGCTGTGCTGTTGGATCAGTGCAGTGAGGCCAGGTAGGATTGTGCGTCCAGCGCGGCGCGGCATCCCATGCCTGCGGCACTGATGGCCTGACGGTACACCCGGTCAACGCAGTCACCGGCGGCGAACACTCCAGGCACGGAAGTATGCGTTCCGGCACCGGAGACCAGAATGTACCCGTCGTCATCCATATCCACGGAACCCTTCGCAAAACGCGTGGCCGGTTCATGGCCGATCGCCACGAAGATGCCCTCGGCGGGCAACGTGCCCGTCTCGCCTGTCACGGTGTCGCGAATGTCCACAAAGCCGGCGGAATCATCTGCGGTTTCAGCCTTTGCCGACAGGGAAATGCCGGTCGAAGAGGGAGCATTCAATGCCGATCCGGAGACATTCAGCATCGGAGTCGTCTTCAACGAGAGAAGATTTCCGGTGTTCTGCGCTGCGGGTGCCGCAGCGGTTACCGCATCAGCGCCTGTCTGCTCGCCGGCGGCGTTTTTCTGCCCGCGAATGGCTGTCGCCACCGTATTCATTTTCACGGTGATCTTGGGATTGTTCAGCACGCGCTCGACCATGATCTTGGAGGCGCGGAACTGGTCGCGGCGGTGCAACACGGTCACCGAAGAGCCGAAACGAGTCAGGAACAGTGCCTCTTCGAGCGCGCTGTCTCCTCCGCCCACCACGACGATGGGCTTGTCCTTGAAGAAGAAACCATCGCAGGTGGCGCAATACGATACGCCGTGACCGGAATACTCGGCCTCGCCGGGAATGCCGAGCTTGCGGTACTGTGAACCGGTGGTGATGATGACGGCATCGGCGTGATATTGGCTTCCATCGCTGCACGTGACGGTCTTGGGGGAGGAGCTGAAATCGACGCTCGTCACATCGAGATATTCGATGGATGCGCCGAAAGACTCCGCCTGATCGCGCATGCGATCCATCAGTTCCGGTCCGAGAATGCCGTCAGGGAAACCGGGGTAATTCTCCACGGTGGTGGTGTTGACCAGCTGACCGCCCGGCGTGAGCTCACCCGCAAGAATGGTCGGGCGATACCCGGCGCGTGCGAGGTAGATTGCGGCCGTATATCCGGCAGGGCCGGAACCGATGATGATGGTTGAAAGTTCAGTCATGTCCCTTACGATAGCGAGTTGACCTGACCTCGTCCAGCGGTGGGTGAACAACGACATGGATTCGCCTCGAATGCCGATTGGTCGCTTTCAGATTGCGAAACAGGCATGCCGCGTTCATGGAAACCGGAGGAGCTAATACGAGCACGATACGGGCCCACAGCATAAGTCCACAGCGTGAGTCACCGCGTACGATGAAACACCCCTCCTACCCGTGAGTAGAAGGGGTGCCCATGAGAACTTCTGCGTCGCCTACAGAACGCGGATGTACACGATGTCGGATTGTGCCGCAGAGTTCTTTGACGTGGAGTTCTGTGTGGTCGAGTTGCCGAACGGGACGTTATCGATGTCGGTCTTGTTCGGCCAATCCTGATTGTCGGATCCGCCACCGTGGTTGTCTCCGTTCAGGATGAACCATGCGGCGACCAATCCCACCACCAGCAGAACCAGCGCGACGACGATGGCGATGACCTTGATCTTGAGCTGCCCCCAGAGTGGCTGGTCAGGCAGGTCCTCCTCGATATTGCGTCCGACATTTGACGCGTTGACATCGTGCACCTGCTGGGGCGCGAAGCTCGGCGGCATGATCTGGGCCATAGGCGGCAGCTGATCTACCGAAGTACCATCAGTGCCTAGCAGCGGAACGGTGACCGTGGGGTCAAAGGCGTCGGATTGGGCACGCTGCGCCGGTGTCTGCACACCCGGCACATTCGCACCCGGAGCCGCCGCAGGACGGCCGCCAGACATGTTCCGCAGGGCATCGCGGCTGATTGGTGCCGTCATCCGCGTACGCGACTTCGATGATCCGGGGATGGCTGCTCCATTGGCTCCGGGCGCCGATGCCGACACTGCGAATGACGGGGGCATTACGGCATCGCCCGACGCCGCGGCCTTGGCGGATCTGGCGGCAAGAGCGGCCAATGATTCCGACATATGCGCGCGCGGCTGCGGCATGGCGTTCGTGGCAATGGGCTGAGCCGCACGGGTCGTGGGATGGCTTCCAGCCACGGTTTGCTCGCCTTCAGACACCTGCGCCTCACCGGACTGCGGCAACGGCGGGATGCTGCCGGCGCGGGTGCGCTCATTGTCGTCCTCTTCCGGCAGCGGAACATTCGGCATATTGGCCACGATGCTCTGTATTTCGCCGGTTGCACCGATCGTCCGGGGTTTGCCGGTACCGCCCGCAACAGCAGACGCACCAGCAGCGTTTGCCGGTACGTTCACGCCGTTGCTGGACTGTGCCTGCGTCGCGCCAGTAGCGGACCTACGCGGCTTGGCGGCGGGCGGGAACGATGCCGGCAGCGGTGCATACACCGGCATCGGCTGCTCAATCGCGGTCTCTTCCGCAGTGGATGTCGTCACCGGCGACTCCGGCTCCCCGTCCTTGCGCAAGGAGCCCATAAGCTGACCGACCTTCGATTGCAGGGAGGCCAGGGTCTTCGACGGCTCGGCGGTATCCGGTTCGAACAATTCCGCTTCGGGGATGACCGGCTGATCGGCCGAGGGCGGATCTCCGGGCAGCTGAGCCAGGAACGCCTGCTGTGCGAGACGCTGCTCGTTGACGAACCTGGCCTCGGCGCCGGCTGCCAGTCCCGCCTCGGAAATCGACAATTCCGGCAGCTTCGTCGAGGTCACCAGCCCATCCGGCAGTTCCACGATCTTGTCATCGCTCGTGTCACGCAACGCCACCATGCTGATCGAGGCGCTGCCACTGACCGACGGCAATATGATGTCACGATCCGACAGGTTGCCGAATGGCTCCCACGCGCCCAGCAGCGCGCTCAGCTCGGCCAGCGTTGCCATCGGCACGATGATTTCCCCATCTTCGGTGTGCAGGGCCAGTCCACGCTTGCAGATCACGCGGAATTCCGTGGGAACGTCGGCGGGCAGCATATTCAGGTCGAACGTCGTGTTCGCGCCTGAAGGCGTCTTGGTCAGCAGCGCGTACAGCAGTGCGGCCAGCTGTCGCGTCGCCATCTGCTCATACGACATCACATCGCCGTCGATGCCGCTGCAGATATCGGCCAATGCGGCGGCGACGGGAGTGTCGGCGAACTGCACGCCATTGACGCTCACGCGAATGGTATCGGTGCTCAGCGCGGTATGGGTCAGCCCCGTGTCCAACAGCTCCTGAACCGCCTGGGTGCATTGTCCCACGATCGATCGAATCGCGTCGTAGCTAAGGAACGAGGAAGACGAACGCTGCATGTATTCCGCCAGCGCCAGACCGGAGTCCGGCTCGGTGATAACCACCGCGGCATCGCCGACGTGCTGCAGCTGCAGCACCGGCGTGCAGTACCGGCTGTTGGCCAGCGCGAGCGTGGAAGCCGCCTCGTTGATCTGCGGCAGAACGGATGTGTCGGTGATGATGAACAGCTGGCAGGACTGCGCCAGCATGCGGTCATTGGCTATCCATGCGCTCAATCCGTCACTTTCGCGCAGTGAAGAAACGAGAGTGTAGCGACCGATGACGGTATCTCCCAATTGAGGCTTCATAGTAGTTGTTTCTCCGTGCTCTGCTGTCATGCGCTGAGATAGTGGTGATGCTGACATTCTAGCCGTGGGGATGGTCGGCTGTGCAGCCGCGATGGACGCGGCTTGACGAGTGGAATGATGCGGCGTTGGCAGTATGGTGGGAATTCGCGGCTGGGCGTTGTTGCCGGCCGCGATACCTGCCGTTGCACCGGCTGCGTTTGCCGCGACGTTCGGCAGTACGACGGACTTGATGGACGGGCGTTGGCCCTTACGGTTGACCGTCGGCGCGAAGCTAGGCGGAAGGTTGTCGGACGGAATCCCCCTGGGGTGGTCCTGAACCGGCCGTTCGAGATCGGTCACAGTTTCAGCGGCCCGTTCCGCGGAACCGTCATTCTCCGAGGTTCCATCGTCACCCAGCGAATGATTATCGTAATGATTATCATTCTCCGCAATTGCCGTGGTGCCCTCTTCGACCTCCGCGTTTTGTGCCTGAGCTTCCTCGGCCTCCGACTCAGCCGGTGTCGATACCGATGTCGCAGTGGAAGTCCTACGCAACAGCCGTGCCTTCATGGTGACGATCAGGCTGGAGAACTCCTCCATGCGCATCAGCCATAGCAGCCCGGCATACACGGCCGTCACCACAATCGTCAGAATCGCGCATATGACGATGGATTGCCACCAGCTCATATGTCCGTTGACGCTGGAAACCTTCGCGCCGACCAAACGCGTGGCCAGCGGGTTGAGGAATAGTCCGCACGCGCATGCCGCCGCACCGGCAATCAGGGCCTTGACATGCATGATGATGATGCGCTTGCCGTCGATCCGCCCGCCGAATCGTCTGCGCAACAGCCAGAACACCCATGGGAACGTGATGATATATGACAGGCTCAGCGACAGAGCCACCATGAGCGTCCAATATTTCGGCGGCGCGAAACGCAGCGAGGTCAGCAGAAGCAGCAACTGCACGGCGTTGTCGGCCGCCGCGAACAGGAACGGGCTGCGGCCGTCCTCATACGCGTAGAAGGCGCGCTGCACCAGCAGGAACGCACTGGTGGGCACCAATCCCACCAGCAGGCCGATCAGAGGCCCGGATATCAGAATCGCCCCATGCACATTCGTGGACGGAATCAGCGCCTTCACCAGCGGCACCGGCATGGCAATCATGACCGCGGTGAAGAAGAACATCGCAAGACCGGTGGATCGCAGGGATGAGCTGAGGTCGGCGCGGGCATCCCCGATACGATGCTCGCTGATCGCGCGGGACATGCGCGGGAACACCGCGGTCGTGATGGACACGGCGATGATCGAATAGGGAAGAACGTATATCGTGTACGCGTACTGATAGCTCGCGTTGCCCGCGATGCCGTACAAATCGCCGCCGGCGGTCGGGGCGCCGGTATTAACACGCGAATTGACGATGCCCATCAGCTGGTTGAGCAGCACCATGGCGATGCTCCACACCGCCACCTGGCCCATGGAACGCAACCCCAGCCCATGCAGTCCCCAGCGAGGCCGGTAGTGGATGCCGCAACGCAGCAAAGGAATGAACAGCACCAGGGCCTGGAACGCCACGCCGGCCGTCCAGGCGCCCGCGGTCAGGGCTATCTTGCCGGATGTCCAGAACGACATCGGCTGCCGTCCCGCGTTGCCGAACAGCATGATGAACACGCCGAAACCGATGCAGCTGATGACGTTGGCGCCCACGGAGCTCCACGCATACGTCGCGAAACGCCCCTTTGCGGCGAGGATCTGCCCCAATACGGTATACAGGCCGTAAAACAGGATCTGGGGCATACACCACAGCGTGAAGGCGTTCGCCAGCGCCCTTTGCGCGGGCGTCCAGCTGGAGTCGAGGTACAGCATCGTCAGCAGCGGCGTGCCGGACGCCATCAGCAGTGTGATGGCCAGCAGCAGCGCGATGGACAAGGTGATGAGCTTGCTGAGTCGCTCATCCGCGTCCTTCTGCTTGAGCGTGCGCACGATCTGCGGCACGAGCACCGCGTTGAACACGCCGGTGGACAGCAGGTTGAAGATCACCTGCGGTATCTGCGCGCCGGCCTGATACGCGTTGGCTGCGATACCGGTGGTACCGAGTGCGCCGACGAGGAAGATGGTGCGGATCTGGCCGGTCACACGTGACGCGGCCGTGCCGCACGCCATGATCAGCGAATTGCGTCCTACCGTGGTGCTCATTCGTCGGGGTCCTTCTTTCGATGGAATTGGCGCCAGAGGCCGACCAGGCCGAGCAGCAGCGAGAAGCCGATGATGATGAATCCGGTCATGTCGCTGATGCGCAGCACGCTGGTGATGTCGGTGTTCTGTGCGGAACCGAACGTGTCGCCGTTGCGGTCCAGCAATGTGATGTGGGCTGTGGCGTGGCCGGAAGTGGCGACGCGGATGGCGAACGTGACCTGCGCCTCGCTGTTCGCCGGTATGGTGACCTCAGTGAACCGCGATGTGACGATTTCCATGGAGTCGGTGAGGGATGAGACCTTCACCCGTACCGGATACGGATGGTTGTTCCTGACGGTGACGGGCATTTTGGCCGTTTCGCTGACGACGGTGATGGAGTCGGTCGGCGTGATGGATACGCCGCCGAACATGCCTCCGCCGAGCCGTTTGGCACCGTCGACCAGACTGTCGATGTCGCGCGGCGCGGACGAGAGCGCATGCAGTGCCAGCGTGCTCTGTGCGGCCTTGATCTTGCGGATCCAGGACGCGGATGCCTTATGGTCGGTGAGGACCGACGTGGCGAAGCGGTTGATGTCGTTGCGGCTTTCGGCCAGCGATTCCAGCGCGGACGTGACCGATCGGGTGTTCCGCTCGCTTAAATGACTGTCTTGGGGGACGATTTGCAGCGCCTTGTCGCCGGTCCGATAGGCGTCTGCGTCAATGAGATCGTTCAGGTCGGTGAGCTGCAGCCATGAGGACTGTTCGACCGCGGTCATCAGCGTGTCGATGAACGCCGCCGACATATTAGTGCCGAAGCAGACCAGCAGGTTGCGGTTCATCGCCGCATACGGCTGCTCCATCTGATAGAAGGCGCTCTGCGCGACGAACCGCGCGATGCGTCCCGCGTTACTGGTCTCGCCGTCCGCATCACTGCTGGTGGGCTTGCCTTTGACGAGGTCGCCGAGTTCCTTCTGCTCGCTCAGCACCGTGATGTCGCCGGCCGAGGTGGGGATTGTGTATGTGCCTGTGTGCACGGTGGCCGTGGTGCTGGAGTCGAAGTCGTGACCGGCGATGACGTACTGGTATCCCTGCTTCCTGGCCGTGGAGAGCGCCTGCCGGGTCCAATCGCCCTTGCCTTGCCAGGCGATGGGCAGGGAATTGGATGATGCCGGTGCCGCGGCCAGTGCGGATCGTGCGTTCCATGCGCCGGTGCCGACGCCGGCCTGTTCGTACGACCGGACGTTGTTGATCGCGGCATAGGCGGTGATGTCGAATCCGGCCGGCTGCATGACGGCATCGATGCGTTGCCCGGTGTCGGAAGCCAATGCCGTCGGATCGGCTATGGTCTGCAGATCGCTGTGCTTGCCGATGAGGGAGAGTTTGGCGGCGAGTGCATCATTGTCGTGCGGGGTGAGCACTGATGATTGCGTCGCCGCGGTGTTTTCGGTGTCGTCGGTATTGTTGCCGGAGCCGTCGTCTGTGCTGTCATCCGTGACGCCGCCACCTGATTGTGTAGATTTTGTGTCGGATTCATCGCCGTTGTCATGCACCACCAGCTGGTCGATGGCGTTCTTGTCGGCCTGCTGGCCGTTGTTCATCAACGGCATGACCATGGTGATGGCCATCGGCGGGGTCTGTGCGTTGCGCAATCCCTGGGATGATCTGGTCAGGAAGCTGTGCAGGCGAATCGGCTTGGCGTTCGGATCGACGGTACGGTCCGACCCGGATGACCCGTCAGAGGAGCCTGTGGATTGAGAGTCGGTCGCCTGGGTCGCCTGATAGGTGACCAGCAGCGGTTTCGGCCCCCACATCTGCAACGCCTTCAACGCATCGCTGTCGGCCGCCGCGTCGATCTTCACGGAAACCTTCTTGTTCGCCGCGATGGACGGCACCGTGGCCGTGCCGAGAACGGTGCGCACCGGAATCGATACGTCCCCGGTCGCCCAATGCTGGATGTCAGTGCGCGATACGAACGTATATGACGGGTTGTAGGCCACGGTCACCAGGCCCGGTGACGTCGCGGCATACGTGGGATTGGAGATGCTGATGGTGATGTGGTAGCCGGATGTGTCGGTGACCACGGGCGTCGATTCGGTGATCGACAAGGCGGTCGTCTGCGTGGCCGTGTCCGTCTCGTCATCCGCCATCGCCATATGTGCCGTGCCGGCCGGTACCATGCGGCCTGCGAACAGCATCGCGCATGTCAGCAACATGATGGTAAAGAAGCGCCATAGGCGTGTCGTTCGGTGAGATAACGATGGCACGGCCTGACCGTGCTCGGGGCTGTTCGCGATCATCCCTGCTTCATTTTCCTTGCGTAGAGCCAAGCGATCTTGCGTTCATTAGGATAGCTGAGAACGTCATCCAAATCATCGAAATCCACCCAGATGGCGTCTTCGGCTTCATGATCCGGATCGCCCTCCACCGTCAGGTCGCCGCCGATCTGGCGCAGCGCGAAATGATGCACGAGCTTATGCACGCGCTGGCTGGTACCGGTGAACCAATAGTCGATGGTGGCAATGGACTCGACCACCTCACCCAGAATGCCGGTCTCCTCGTGCACCTCGCGCACGGCGGTCTGCTGCGGCGTCTCGCCCTTTTCGATATGGCCCTTGGGAAGGCACCATTCGAGATGGCCGTTGCGGGAGTGTCGCGCGATGATGGCCACACGGCCGCGCTCGTCGAACACCAGGCCGCCGGCCGAGTATTCGCGCACCACCGGGAGCTCCTGAGCGTCCAGCGACGCGAATGTGGTCGGCCCGTCGCCCGCCCGTCGCTGCGGCATCATCGCAGGCGTGGGAAAGCGTGGTTCCGGCGGCCTGACAATGGTTTTCGGCGTGCGCGGAGCCTCGGACGTATAGAGCAACGTATCGGGTTCGAGCGGATTTTGGGTATGGTCGCCCGCAGCATGCGCAAGCATGCGCGCGAGGTCTGCGGGCGTAATCATGACTTCCACCTTACTCAATACCGTGTGCAGGTGGGGTAACGGTATGCTTGAATACGCATAAAAGCGGTAATACTTTATGGAAAGGCCTCGTGTGAATTTCGAAGTTTGGCCGGAAGCCATTGAACTTGGACACCTGTTCGCGGCTCGCGGGTACGAGCTGGCGTTGGTGGGCGGCCCCGTGCGTGACCTGTTGCTGCACCGGCGTTCCCACGACCTCGATTTCTGCACGTCGGCCCATCCCGACGAGTTCGAGCCGATCCTGCGTCATTGGGGACGTGACGGTTTCTGGGATATGGGCCGCAAATTCGGCACTTTGGGTGCGATGCGCCGGCGCGAGGACGGCACCGAAGTCAAGGTGGAGATCACTACGTACCGGTCCGACACGTACGATCCCGGATCCCGCAAGCCCGAAGTCAGCTACGGCGATTCGCTCGAAGGCGATCTGTCCCGCCGTGATTTCACCGTGAACGCCATGGCGCTGCGCGTGCCGCAGCTGGAGTTCGTGGACCCGTTCGGCGGCGCCAGTGATTTGGCTAAAGGCGTATTGCGCACGCCGGTGGATCCGTATCAGTCCTTCGACGACGACCCGCTGCGCATGATGCGTGCCGTGCGTTTCGTCGCACAGCTCGGGTTCAGCATCGCCCCCGACACGGCTGCCGCCATCAGCGACATGACCGATCGCATCGACATCGTATCCGCTGAACGGGTGCGTGACGAGCTCACGAAGCTGCTGCTGTCCGATCGTCCGAGGGCGGGTGTCGAAGCGCTGGTCGAATCAGGTCTCGCCGATATCGTATTCCCGGAGATTCCCGCCCTGCAGCTGGAAATCGACGAGCACCACCGCCACAAGGACGTGTTCGAGCACACGATGATTGTGCTCGATCGCGCCATAGCGCTGGAGACCGGGCCGGAAGGCCCCGTGCCCGCTCCCGACCTGACGCTTCGCCTGGCCGCGCTGACCCATGACATCGGCAAGCCGAAAACACGCCGGTTCGAGCCCGGCGGCAAGGTCAGCTTCCATCATCACGATGCGGTCGGCGCGAAAATGACGCGCAAACGGCTCAAGGCGCTGCGGTTCGACCATCATCTCGTCGAGGATGTCAGCGAGTTAGTGAACCTGCATCTGCGGTTCCACGGGTATGTCGAAGAACCATGGACCGATTCCGCCGTGCGACGCTACGTCAAGGACGCCGGTCCGCTGTATGAGCGGCTGAACCGGCTGACCCGCGCCGACGCGACCACTCAGAACCGTCGTAAGGCGATGGTGTTCTCGTCCGCCATGGACGAGATGGAGCAGCGCGTGCGCGATCTCAAGGAGAAAGAGGACTTCGATGCCATCCGGCCGGATATCGACGGCAATGAGATCATGACCATCCTCGGCATCGCTCCCGGCCCGGAGGTCGGCCGCGCATACAAGCACATGCTGGAATACCGGCTCGATAACGGTCCGGTCGACCATGACACCGCGGTGGCCGAGCTC